>JAABUK010010273.1_pt1 | contig 12537 bp, 6 predicted proteins | sample 5559141 | NCBI WGS metagenome assembly JAABUK01 (sample SAMN10711869, study PRJNA513367) | rock metagenome | isolation source: Antarctica rocks | place: Antarctica: Victoria Land, Pudding Butte nord | collected 2016-01-03
GCTCCAGAGCCGCCGCCAGCGACTGCAGCTGCGTCTCGACCTCCTGCTCGTAGAAGTCGGCCACCTTGCCCAGCATGGCGTCCAGCGAGCCGGTCTCTTCGCCGATGCTGATCATCTGGATCACCATAGGCGGGAATAGGCCGCTCTTGTCCAGGGGCTCGCCGATGGGGTCGCCCTCGCGGACGCGGGCGCGCGCCTTCATGATGACATCGGTGAAGGTCTCGTTGTCGATGGCTCCGGCCACCGTCTCCATCGCCTGCAAGATCGGCACGCCCGAGCTGAGCAGCGTGCTCAAGGTGCGCGTGAAACGGGCGACGGCGATGTTGTGCGAGAGCTTGCCGAAGACCGGCACCTTCATCTTGTACTTATCGAAGAGGCGCTTGCCGAACTTGGTGCTCTTGAACTTGCGCCACAGTACTTGCGAGCCCACGCCGCCGCCGATCAGGATGATGGCGCCCTGCTGCGAGCGCGTGAAGTTGGAGATGTCGATCAGAATCTGCGTGATCATGGGCATCTCGATCTTGAAGTCCTTGAAGATGTCGATGAACTTCGGGATGATGAACACCACCAGGCCCGTCACGATGACGAAGGCCACGATCATGACCAGCACAGGGTACGTCATGGCCGCCTTGATCTTGGACTTGAGGCGCAGGTCCGACTCCAGGAACTGGGCCAGGCGGTCCAGGGTCTCGTCCAGCACGCCGCCCACCTCGCCGGCCTTAACCAAGCCGATGGCCAGCGGCGAGAAGACGTTGGAGTGGTACATCATGGCGCGCGAGAGGGTCTCGCCGGCCTCGACTCGGTTCTGGATGTCGCCGATGCACTCCTTGAGGCGCGGGTTGTCCGTCTGCAAAGCCAGCACAGACAGGCAGCGCACCAAGCCGACGCCCGCGTTGATCATGGTCGCGAACTGGCGGCAGAAGATCGAGAGGTTCTGCAGCTTGATCTTCTTGAAGCGCGTGAGCGGGTTCTTCTTCTTGGCGGTGCCCTTAGCGCCATCTTTTGAGACCTGCGTCACCCAGTAGCCCGAATCCTGCAGCTTCTTGGTGAGCGCCTTCTCGTTGTTGGCCTCGGCGCGCCCGCGGTGGATTTTGCCCGCCTTGTCCTTGGCCACGTAAGCGAATGTCGGCATTTCAAACCTCCAGATCGTGTGCAGTCTGCTCGCGATTTCTCGCGCGGCGATTCTCCGCTGAGGGCCAAGCCAAGCTCAAGCGAAGCTAAGCGCAGCTAAAGCCAAGTGCAGCGGGGGCTCATCGCACTGATAAGCAGCGGCAGTTTATCAGAGCTTCTTGCAAGACAACATCTTCGCCTTCGCGTGCCCACAAGTACTTGCAAGTACTTGAGCAAGTACCTGGGGCGGCTGTGCGGCGGGGGCGCGTCGAGGATCTAACGGCGTCCGCCGCGCGAGGCTTGGGCGGTGTGCTCGGCCATCTGGGCCATGCCGCCCTGGATCATGATTTCGAGCTCAGCCGGGTTGTGCGAGCGGGCCACGGCGTCGTCGAAGGTGATCTTGCCCGCGAGGTGCAGGTCGCGCAGGGCCTGATCCATGGTCTGCATCCCGATGCCGTTCTGGGTCTGGATGATCGAGACCATCTGGTGCGCCTTGGCCTCGCGGATCAGGTTGCGGATCGCCGAGTTCGCGATCATGATCTCGATGGCCGCGATGCGCCCGCCTGAAGTCGAAGGCAAAAGCTGCTGGGCAACGATGGCCACGATCGAGTTCGAGAGCTGGGTGCGCACCTGCTCCTGCTGCTCGGGCGGGAAGACGCCGACGACGCGGTCCACGGACTCCGCCGCCGAGTTGGTGTGCAGCGTGCCGAACACAAGGTGCCCGGTTTCAGCCGCCGAAATCGCCAAGTGAATGGTTTCCAGGTCGCGCATCTCGCCGACCAGAATCACGTCGGGGTCTTCACGCAGCGCGGCGCGCAGGGCGTTGGCGAAGGACTTGGTGTCGGTGCCGACCTCGCGCTGGTTGACCACGCACTTCTTGTGCTCGTGCATGAACTCAACCGGGTCCTCGATGGTCAGGATGTGGCCATCGTGGTTGATGTTGATGTAGTTGATGATCGCCGCCAGCGTCGTCGACTTGCCCGAGCCGGTGGGCCCCGTGACCAGGAACAGGCCGCGCGGACGGTTGGCCAGCTCGATGATGGCCTTGGGCAGGTTCAAATCTTCGGGCGTGGGGATTTTGGACGGGATCACGCGCAGGGCGGCGGCCACGTTGCCGCGGTCGCGGTAGGCGTTGACGCGGAAGCGGGCCAAGTGCTGCACCGAGTGCGCGAAGTCGAGTTCGAGATCGTTCTCGAAACGCTGGATCTGCTCATCGGAGATGATGTCGTAGATCATCGACTGGATGTGCTGCGGCTTGCACACCTCGTACTCGTCCAGCTCCTTGACCTTGCCGTGCACGCGCACGCACGGCGGGCGGCCCACAGCCAAGTGCAAGTCCGAGCAGCCCATCTCGTACATCGTCTTGCACAGCTCGTCGATGTGAAGCTCTTCGAGCGAGATTTTCTCGACCGACTCGGGCGGAGCTTCCTCTTCCACTTCCAGGGGAGCGCCGAAGGGCATCCCGAAGGGCTGGCCGGGCCGCGCCATCTGGCCTGGAACCTGGCCGGGAATCTGGGGCAGCGGCGGGCGCGCCATCGGCATTCCGTTGCCGTTGGGCATTCCGTTGGGCTGGCCGGGAATGGCCTGGCCGGGGATGTTGTTGGGATGTTGAGCCATGAAGTAGTCCTTCGCGAAAGCGAAAATGAGTCGAGGGCGTGCAAGGGCCTGCAAGTACTTGAGGGTTTGCGCTGGCCTCTGAGCATCGCAAAAAGCGGGGCCGCGAGTGCTTGTGCGCCACAAGTACTTGCCATACCCCGCTTTTGGCACTTTCAACCAGCCGTCCCGAGCATCAGTGGCCGCCGGTGAAGACGACGCGCATGACCTCTTCGACCGTTGTGAAGCCGTCCAGGCACTTGCGGAAGCCGTCTTCTTGCAGCGTGAGCATCCCGTTGGAGCGCGCGGCCTCGCGCAACTCCGAGACCGGAGCGCGCCGCACGATCATCTCGCCGATTTCCTCGTTGACCACCATCAGCTCGTAGATGCCCATGCGCCCCTTGAAGCCGCTCTGCTTGCACTTGTCGCAGCCGTGCCCGCGGTAGAACTTCAGCTCGGGCTCCATCTCGGGGTCGCGCCCGAACTTCATCACCAGCTCGCGCGGCGGGTGGTACTCCTCCTTGCAGTTCGAGCAGATGCGCCGCGCCAGCCGCTGCGCCATCGCCCCAATCAAGGAAGCCGAGATCAAGAACGGCTCCACACCCATGTCCGCCAGGCGTGTCGTCGTCGAAGGCGCGTCGTTGGTGTGGATCGTCGAGAGCACCAAGTGGCCCGTGAGAGCCGCCTGCACCACGATCTCAGCCGTCTCCAAATCTCGCGTCTCCCCGACCATGATGACGTCCGGGTCCTGGCGCAGGAAGGCGCGCAGGGCGGTCGCGAAGGTCAGGCCGGCCTTGCGGTTGACGTGGACTTGAGCCAGGCCGGGCAGCTGGTACTCGACCGGGTCTTCCACGGTCATGAAGTTCTTCTCGATCGAGTTGATGGTGTTGATGATCGAGTACAAGCTCGTGGTCTTGCCCGATCCCGTCGGGCCGCACACCATCATCATGCCGTTGGGCTGCAGGCACAGCTCCAGCAGCTTGGCCTGGATCTCGGGATACAGGCCAAGCTTGTCCATGCCGATCATGACCGAGGACTTGTCCAGGATGCGCATGACCGCCTTCTCGCCAAAGGCGGTCGGGCAGGTGTTGACGCGCATATCGAACTCTTTGTCCTGCAGCTTGAGGCGGATGCGCCCGTCCTGCGGGATGCGCCGCTCGGCGATGTTCATGTCCGCCATGATCTTGATGCGCGAGATCAAAGGCCCCAGGATGTGCGCTGGAATCTTCATCTGCTCGTGCAGCACGCCGTCGATGCGGTAGCGGATGCGAACGTTCTTCTGCTGCGGCTCGATGTGGATATCCGAAGCGCCGTCGCGGATGGCATACATCAAAACCGTGTTCACGATGCGGATGATCGGAGCTTCGTCGGCGGCGGCGGCATCGGCGGCCACGCCGTCGGTCTTGGCCACGTCCGGCGTCAGGTTGGTTGTGCCCTCATCTGGGTTGCGCGAAGGGCCTTCGGCCTCCACTTTCTTGCGGAAGTCGAGGAACCCGCGCTTCTTGTTGGCCTCGTCGAAGTTCCTGATCTCGAACTCTTCGAGCATCCCCTCGACCTGATTGTCGACGGTGTTGGCATCCGCCGCGTCGATGGAAAGCTCATCGACGTTGCTGCCGCCGTGCTTGAGAGCTTCGAGCTGCGAGGGCGGCACCAGCACGGCGCGGATTTGCAAGTTGGTCTTGGCGCGCATATCGTCGATGGCGAAGACGTTCTTGGGGTCTTCCATCGCGACGGTCAGCGAGCGCCCGTCCGAGCGGATGGGCACTGCCTTGTAGCGGTCCTGCATATCAGGCGGCAGCAGGTTGAGGGCTGCCGGGTCCGCCTTGATGGTCGAGAGGTCCAGGAACGAGACGTTCATCATCTTCGCCTGGGCCTCGGTTACGTCGACCTCGGAGATGCCCATTTCCATGAGCACGTCTTCGAGAGGGCGCGTCGTGGCCTGCTTGACGCCCATCGCCTCGCGCGCCTGCTCGCGCGTGATCTTGCCTGACTCGCCCAAAATCTGGAGCAGGCTCTTGCCGCCGGGTGTTGACCCATTCTGTCCCATCGTTGCTCCCGCTGATGCCAGTGCCATGATTCCACCTGATCCTGACGGCGCGCGCCTTCAACCCTGCGCTGACGCCCCTTCAACGCTCAAAACTTTTCGGCACGGCCACGCGCTTTGGCAGCGCGCCCCGCAAAGCCGGCCCGCAGGCCAGCCCAAAGCTCCGCATGAACCCAACCCCAACTCGGCTCAGAACCTTGTTCAACCGCGCATGAGCAAATCGCGCGCTCTGAGGTGTGCCCGCCGCTGCCTCTCGTGTATCTCAGGAAGCCCGGCGCTTTGATGATAGAATTTTATTGCAGCACCAGCCCTGCGCGCAATGCCTTCAACGATACCACATCGGCCCGCGCCTCTATTTTCGCGCGCGCCGCAAGTACTTGCAAACGCCCGCGCTCCGCGCCGGCTCCGCGCCGGTTACTGGGCTCGCCTCAAGTACTTGCGTGGCCACCGGACGCGCGGCTTTGGCCAAGCGGCTTTGGCTAAGCGGTGCGGCTCGCGTAAAATGGGATGCGCCGCGCGCCAAGTTGCGCCTCCGCTTGCGCCTCAGCCGCCTGAACCGCAGCCTTTACAACGCACCATCCCAGACGCACCACCCCAACAGGAGACGCGATGCCCCGCCCCAAGGCCGGAGCGCCCCCCGGCTCGCCGCCCCGCAATTCCACCCGCCGCGCCTCGCACGCGGCCTCCGCTTCGTCCGCTTCGTCCGACGCTTCGGTGCCCGCCTTCTCCTCCGCAGACGGCGCGCGGCCTCGCGCCCCGCGCCCTGCGCCTCGCTCCGTGCCTTCGCGCCTGAGCTCGGCTCAGCCTGGGGACTCAGACCCCGAACGCTTTGGCCTCAGCGCCGCGCCGCGCCCCACCTTCTACCCTGAGCCGGACGAGTTCGACGCCGATGTGCCGCCGCTGCTCCCGGCCCGACGCGCCTTCCTCGACGCGCCACCGCCCACCGCCGCCTCGCCTGCGCCAAGTACTTCAACGAACTTAACGTCTCGAAGCCCGAGCGAGCCTCGCTCCTGGGCAACTGCGCCGCGCTCAAGCGAAACCCGCTCCGCTGAGGCTCGCTCAGCCGCTTCCGCGCGCAAGGCGGCACGCCCCGAGGCTTCTGCTTCATCCTCTTCAAGCAGCTCCAAGCGTGAAGGGCGCGGCTCGGGTTCAAGCTCAAGCTCGAAGGGCGGGCGGCGCGGCTTGCCCTTCGAGGTCGCGGGGGTTGTGGCGCTGGCTGTGGGCGCGATGCTGGCCTGGAACGCCTGCCGCCCCGAGCCCCAGGGCTGGCTGCCGCTGCACGCGCTGTGGGTTTTGCGCACGCTCTTTGGCATCGGGGCTTACGTGGTGCCTCTGCTGAGCTGCGCTCTGGGCGTGCTGCTCATCGCGCAGCGCCAGAGCCTGCCTGCCTTCGGGCGCGGCGCGGCCATCTCGCTGCTGATTCTGCTTTCGGGCGTGCACCTGGGCGTGCCCACCGATCAAGAATTCAGCCCCGATTTTCTGGCCTCGCGCGGCGGGCTGGTCGGAGCCGCCGTCGCCTTCGTGCTGCGCCGCGCGCTGGGGCAGGCGGGAGCGGCCATCGGGCTGCTCGCCCTGGCCGTCGTGGCCCTGCTGCTGCTCACCGAAGTCTCGCTGAGCGAAATCGCCGGGCGCATCTCCAGCAGCCTGGGCTCCAGCAGCCTGGGCTCCAGCAGCCTGGGCCGCGCCTCGGATTCCCAGAGCGAAAAGCCCGGCGGCCTCAAGGGCAAGCTGCGCGGCTGGCTCTCGTCGCTCGCCGCTCGCCACCAGCCCGAAGACGAAGAAGACGAAGAAGAGAAACCCGAGCCCGCTCTTCGCGCGCGACGCTCCCCGTCGCGTCCTCAAGTACTTGAGGAAGACGATGACGATGAGCCCAACGCCTTCGACGCCCGGCTTCTGGCGCGGGCCGAGCACGCGGCGCGGGTCCGCGAGCGCGAGCGCCGCTCGCCCTTCTTCCCGCAAGAGGAAATCGGCGCTCACGGCCAGCCTACTCCCCAGCCCGCCGCGCTGGATTTCGCGCCCAATGCCGGCGAGCCCAGCTCAGGCGAGCCGCCAGCAGCCGAGGCATTTGCTGAGCCCATCGACCGCCTGCAGTCGGTGCGCGTCGAGATCGACCTGGCGCCGCCGCCCGCCTCGGTTCTCGAAGCGCCCGCACCGCCGGCGCAAGTGCCGCTGCAAGTACTGGAGGCTGAGCGCGACGCCTCTTTAGTTCCCATCAACGCTCCTGACGATGGGCTTACGCCAGCCGAAGCTCTCGAAGCGCAGGCTGCGGCCTCGGCTCGCGAGGAAGACGCTCCGGCTTCGCCTCGGCGACGGCCTGCCGGGTTCCGCCGCACTTTTGGCGACGGGCCGCCGATGCCCGAGTATTTCGATGCCGCCGTGCGCGCTCTGGACCCGCCCATCGTGCCCGATTTGGCCGGAGTTGAGGAGGACATCCGCGAGTCGATCACGACGGTGGAGGACACGCTGCTCTCGTTCAAGGTGGACGCGCGCGTCACTGATGTCAAGCGGGGGCCTGTCATCACGCGCTACGAAGTGCAGCCCGCGAGCGGCGTGCGGGTGGCGGCGATTGCCAATCTGGATCGCGACCTGGCGCGCGCTTTGTCGGCGCACGCGGTGCGCATCGAGGCCCCCGTGCCGGGCAAGAACGTGGTCGGCATCGAGATTCCCAACAAGAAAGTGCACCTGGTTCGCCTGCGCGACGTGCTCGAACTGCCAGAATTCTTGAGCGCGCCGAGCAAGCTGAGCTTCGTGCTGGGCAAGGACATCGCGGGCCAGCCCAAGTGGGCCGACCTGACCAAGATGCCGCATATGCTGGTCGCAGGAGCCACCAACTCGGGCAAGTCGGTGTGCCTGAACGCCATCATTTCGAGCATCATCGCGCGCGCCTCGCCCGATGAGGTCAAGTTCTCGCTCATCGACCCCAAGCGCGTCGAGCTCACGCTGTACCGCGACATCCCGCACCTCTACCACCCCGTCGTCGTCGAGCCCAAGGACGCGGTGAAAGTACTTAGGGGCATGATCGTGGAGATGGATCGGCGCTACAAAAAGTTCGCCGAGGCCGGAGTGCGCAACATTTCGAGCTACAACCAGAAGCTCGACGAAGACGAGATGCCGCTGCCGTATATCGTTATCGTCATCGACGAGCTGGCCGACCTGATGATGACTGCGGCGGCTGAGTTCGAGAAGCTGATCTGCCGCCTGGCTCAGCTGGCCAGGGCCACGGGAATCCACTTGATCGTGGCCACGCAGCGCCCCAGCGTCAACGTGATCACCGGCGTCATCAAGGCCAACATCCCGGCTCGCGTGGCTTTTGCGGTGGCGAGCCAGGTCGATTCGCGCACCATCCTGGACGCGGTTGGCGCTGAGAGGCTGATTGGCTCGGGCGATATGCTCTTCGACGCCAACAACGGCGGCAAGGCGGTTCGCATCCAGGGCGCTTACCTCAGCGAGGACGAGGTGAACCGCATCGTGCAGGTCGCCAAAGGCGCCTATCGCGAGGAGCCGCGCGAGTATGGCCTGGACTTGAACGCCCTGATGGAAGACGGCGAGGATGCCGAGGACAAGCCGCCCTCGACTTCGCGCGCGATGCCCGACGACCGCCGCGACGAGATGTATGACGAGGTGCGCGAGTTCATCCTGCGCCACCAGGAAGTCAGCGCGAGCATGATCCAGCGCAAGTACGAGATCGGCTTCCCGCGCGCCGCCCGCATCGTCGATCAGTTCGAGCGCGACGGCTTGCTCGGCCCGGCTGATGGGCCGAAGCCACGCAAAGTGCTGGGCCAGGGCGCGTAGAGCAGATCTGCAAGTACTTGCTGAGCTCTGTATAGCATTTGTATAGTTGTTGTATGGCAGAGAAGAAGGTCTCGGCGGGGTTTCGTCTTTCGGCTACAGCTCAGGATCTGCTGGGCGCTCTGGCGTTGAAGATGGGGATCAGCAAGACGGCTGTGGTTGAGATCGCGGTTCGTCAGATGGCGGAGCGCGAGCGTGTTGCTCTTGGGCAGGGCGCTGCGGATGCGGGCCATGCTGAGCGAGGTGAAGCTCGATGAGGCAGCAAGTCTTGCTGGATGTTGAGGCTGGGCCTCGCGCGACCCCATTCGAGGGGTGCGAACTCGTCATCTCGGATGCGCTCACAGCTCTTGGCCGTATGCCAGGCGGCGCGTTCCAGAGCTGCGTCACCAGCCCTCCCTACTGGGGGCTGCGTGACTACGGCGTCGAGCATCAGATCGGCGCAGAACCCAGCGTCAAAGAGTACATCGAGAATCTGACAGCTGTCTTCCGCGAGGTGCGCCGTGTTCTGCGCGATGATGGGACGTGCTGGCTGAACATCGGCGACTCCTACACCAGCGGGGGCCGGACTTGGCGTGACGCGGACAAGAAGAACAAGGGGCGCGCGATGGAGTACCGTGCGCCGACTCCCGAGGGCCTCAAGCCCAAAGATTTGATTGGCGTGCCGTGGCGCCTTGCCTTTGCTCTGCAGGAAGACGGCTGGTATCTGCGCTCCGACATCATCTGGAACAAGCCCAACTGCCAGCCGGAGTCGGTCAAGGATCGTCCCACGCGCTCGCACGAGTACTTGTTCCTGCTCACCAAGTCCGAGCGGTATCATTACAACCATGAGGCCATCCGCGAGCCCAGCGCTGGGGGCGACACCAAGAACCGCCGCACCGTGTGGTCGATCAACACCGAGGCTTTCCCCGGCGCTCACTTCGCCACTTTTCCTTTGAAGCTGGTCGAGCCTTGCGTGCTAGCGGGGACTGAAGCGCAAGACGCGGTTCTTGACCCCTTCTTCGGCGCGGGCACTGTTGGCGTGGCGTGCGCCAAGCTGGGGCGCAGATTCACCGGCATTGAGCTGAACGAAGAGTACGCTCAGATGGCCCTCAAACGCATGGGCTGGGGCTAACGGATCAGGCCGGGCCGGAAGCGGCTTCGGACTCATCCTCAGGGGCAGGCGCCACTGTGGGAACAGCCCAGGAGCAGTGCCGGAGGCACAGGCCAATGTCGAGGTTGCTGATCGTCACCTTGCCGTCGCTGCCGTCGAGCCTGAGCGTAAAGGCTCGCTGCCCATCGACGCTGACGCTTGCCGTGCTGCCGCCCTGAGCCGTTCGAGGCGAGAAATCGTCGGCCTTTAGGTTCTGGACGTTCAGCAAGACGGAGCGCGGAATCTCCACAAGGTCATACAGCACGCTGGCAGCGGCAAGATTACGTGCTCGCAGCGTTAGGATGCGGTCGTATTGGAGCAGGTGCGACGGAACGCGCGCGACCGTCGCCTCAGCGAGTTCCTCCGTGCTGCCGCACTGCTGAATCCAGCGCCCTTCGCTGAGCTTGGAGATGGTGATGAAGTTGGCCCGCAAGCTCCTGGCAGCCTCAGTTTTTAGAGAGAAGCTCTCTCCATCCACGACAACATCGGTGCCGGGGTTGGTCTGGCTGTCAACGATAACCGCGCTGCGTCCTGCCGCGGCTGAGGCGGCACGGAAGGCGTACTCGAAGGCTTTCTTTGTGAGCTTGGATTCGTTGGCCGCGTGGTGAAGCAGGAGCCGGTTGCGGAAGTTGATGCGAAATGCCTCAACCGCAATGTTGCTCGCAGGGTTAGGTGTCTCCTCAACGTGGCGCATCATGGCGCGCGCCATCTCCAAAAGCAACTCAACCTGCGCCGGGTGCAACCGCTTCACGATGGCAAGGAGTGGATCAATCGACATTGAAATATGTAGCTTCCTCAAGTACTTGCAGCCTAACTGAGCACCTGCACCAGGCGGCTCGTGCGCGTCACGAAGCGGTTGCGAGCATCGTACACCAGGACTTCGAGCTTCTGCTTGCCAAACGGCCCGCGGCTCAGGTCCAGCGCCATCTCCTGAGCGCCCGGTTTAGCCGAGGCATAAACCACTTTGCCGCCCAGGGTCGCGAAGACTTTGGTGCCCGAAAGCTGCAGGTTGCACCAGGCTGAGATCCTCTCGATGCCGCGCAGCCGGGTGTTGTCGAGCAGGGGGCGCGGCAGAAACGGCTTGGGGTCGCTCAGGCGCTGGGCGCGGCTCAGGAAGTAGGGCGAGGAAATCAGCTGGCGGTAGGCTGCAAGTACTTGGGGCTGCTGCGTGAGCGTGTAGTCGCTGAGAGTCTTGCCGGGCGTGGGGCGCGCGATGGTGTCCATCGAGAACCAATCGACCAGCTTGACGCGCGGATACAAGCGCGGCAGAGCACTGTAAACAACCGACATCTTCTGGATCGCGAAGGCGTTGCGCGTGATGTTGTCGAGCGCGGGGCGGTGGCTCGCGGCGAACTCGCAGATCGCGATGGGCTTGTGCACCGCGAACCTCTTGTAGATGGGGTCTAAGAACGCGAGCGGGTTCTCCTCGAAGGCGGGCTGCTCGCGCCTGTTCTCGTGGAAGGGCACCGAGTAGAAGTTCACTCCGACCCAGTCGCAGCCGTCGTCGCCGGGGTAGTAGTCGAAGGCGTTGGTGAGCGGCGGGTTGCTCACGCACCAGATGGTGGCCACGCGCGGCGCGTAGCGGTGCAGCACGCGGTTGACCAGCTTGAACTTCTTGCGATACTTGCGGGGATCGTTGTGGTAAGGCGTCCACTTGCCGTTCATCTCCGAGGCGAAGCGGATGAAAATCGGCCAATCGACACCGGCGCAGGCGCGCGCGAAGCCCTGCAAGTACTTGTCGTCGCGCACGTCATCCAGATTCCCCGGCTCCCACGCGATGTGCGGGATGACGCCGTGCGCCTTGAGCTCCTGCACCCAGCGCAGCGGGAAGTTGCTGTTGCGGCCCGCGTAGGCCAGGTACATGAACAGCGAGCCGTGCCCCTTGCCCACGGCCTGGCTCCACTCGGCTGAGGTGCGGTGCGTCTGGAAGTTCTCGTCCTGGTAGGTCTCTCTCAGCGCATCGTCGCGGTCGATGAAGGCGCCCAGGTAGCAGCCGATGAAAGGCTCGCCCGGCGCGCCCGAATACAGGGCCGTGACCTCCTGCTCGGTCGGCGCGCGCTCCTGGAACAGGGCGGTCGAGGGCTCGTAGCGAGCCGCGCTCTGGGCCGCGATGATCGAGGCGTCCTGCAGACCTTTGGCCGCATACAAGCCGCTTTCTTCTCGCAGCAGGCGCGCGGCCTCGGCATAGCTGCCCGCCGCCAGGTCGATGCCTTCGAGCGCCCGGTAAGCCGCGAAGAGCCTGTACTTCGCGATCTGGGCCTTGAGGCCGGGCACGCGCGGGTCGCGCACGATGGGCGCAACCGCAGGCGCCGGCAAGCGCAGCGGCAGCTCGCTCTGAACCATCGCAGGAGCGATGATCGCGCTGCTCAAGCCGCTGCTCAGGCCGCCCGAGCCAGGCGCATCCGAGTTGGCTTCGCGGCTTGCTTCCGGCGCGGCGTCCTGCTCCTGGGCTGGGCTGAGCTGAGCCTGGGCGCTGCGAGGGCTGGGCAGCGGCCTGGGGTCCTGAGTCTGAGAATCGGGGCGCGCATCGGGCTGCTGCGGCTGTGGAGGCTGCGAAGTGTCAGGGGGCGCGTCGGGCCTGGAGGAGCATCCGGCGAGCAGCAGGGCGAGCAGGGCGGTCGAAGGGCGAATGCGGGGCATAATTGAGTCGGGCCAGGCGTCATCTCAAGGGCGATTTCCGTGGGCGCGGCGAAGTCGCGAGCAGTTTGGCGCAGGCAAGTGCCGATTGCTGAGGCAAGCTGAGGCTAAGGCGCTGCAAGTACTTGAGGGGTGTGCACAAATCCAGGAGCGCCTACAGGGACTTTTGGCGAGTGCGCTGTCCGCATCCGTGGAGGAGTATCAATACACCGATGCCGACTGCCACAAAGCGATC
>JAABUK010010275.1_pt1 | contig 12536 bp, 9 predicted proteins | sample 5559141 | NCBI WGS metagenome assembly JAABUK01 (sample SAMN10711869, study PRJNA513367) | rock metagenome | isolation source: Antarctica rocks | place: Antarctica: Victoria Land, Pudding Butte nord | collected 2016-01-03
ACCATCACTAACGGTTAATCTACAAACGCATAGCTGCTATGAAATTAATATACGCTCTTTTACTGCTTGCAACCCTGTTATATTCCCCGGGGTTACTGTTTTCACAAACAAGTATTATCCAGGTATCAGGTACTGTAAACTCTTCCGAGAATTCGCTGCCACTTTCCGGTGTAACGGTAAACATTAAAGGAACAAAAGGTGGTGTTGTAACAGACGAGAATGGTACATTCAAATTATCTGCCTCAGCAAATGCCACCCTTGTTTTTTCTTATATAGGTTATGCTTCACTTGAAGAAAAGATAAATGGAAGAACGGTAATCAATACTGTTCTTTCGCTTGCAGGGAAAAACCTGGAGGAAGTGGTAATTGGTTATTCATCAGTAAAAAGAAAAGATCTCACAGGATCTGTGTCTTCTGTAAGCGCGAGGCAACTAAGAGATAACCCACTATCGAATGCAGCGGAAGCGCTTACTGGCAAACTGGCCGGCGTACAGGTAACCACTGCAGAAGGTGCACCTGGCGCGGATGTTGTCATCCGCATCCGTGGTGGCGGATCTATTACCCAGGATAATTCTCCCATTTACATTGTTGATGGTATACAGGTAGAAAATGCATTATCAATAATATCTCCGCAGGATATCGCTTCCATTGATGTATTAAAAGACGCTTCCACCACGGCTATCTATGGTGCAAGAGGAGCGAATGGTGTGGTGATAATTACCACAAAGAATGGACGTCCTGGTAAAACGCTGGTAACTTATAATGGCTCACTCGGCTTTCGGCAACTATCAAAAAAGATGGATGTGCTGAATCCGTATGATTTTGTAATGTGGCAATATGAAAGGAGTAAACTTACCAATGATACCTCTTTCAACAGGATCTATGGAAGTACCTGGGATACGCTGAATGTATATAAATCTATTCCTGAAATCAACTGGCAGGATCAAACATTCGGAAGAAGGGGCCCTTATCAGAATCATAATATAGCAGTAAGCGGTGGCGGACAAAATACTAATTTTAACCTGAGTGTAACGAGCAATAAAGAAGAAGGTATCCTGCTTGAGTCGGGCTTTAACCGTAAACTGGTGAATTTCAGGCTTGATAATAAGGCCTCTGAGAAATTAAAGGTTGGTATTACTGCCCGCTATATTGACCAGGTAATCAACGGTGCAGGAACTACTACTACCGGGACGCGTACTACTAACCGCCTTAGAAATACTATTCAGTACCGCCCCTTTGAAATACCCACCGTTCCCAGTCCGGATGATTTTGATGAAGCTTACTATCTTGCTTCCGCTAATATTTCCAATCCTGTATTGCTCACTCAGGCGGAATATAGAAAAGGTTTTACAAAAGGTATTAACCTCAGCGGGTATCTTAGCTACAATCTTTTCAAGAATCTTGTATTCAGATCCACCGGCGGTTTTGACAACACTTATACGAGGCAGGATCTTTTTTACAGCAAGATTACTTCCACTGCACGCAACTCCGCTTCACTGCCGGTTGCTTCCATTGCTGAACAAAACAGCGTTACCGTTAATAATTCAAACACCTTACAATATTCTGTAAACGATTTCAAGCAACATCATAATCTTACTGTGCTTTTGGGGCAGGAGATTTATGAAACACGTTCCAAGGCAACAACAGTTGAGACCCGCTATTTTCCTGCAGACATTGCTCCTCAAAAAGCATTGGCAAATATGGGGCTTGGCTCTCCGCCATCTGGTTCTTCACAACCCCGTCCTACCAGTAACGAAACGCCTCCCAGCAGGATATTTTCGTTCTTTGGCCGGTTGAATTATGATTATGATAAAAAGATACTAGCCAGTTTTGCTATGCGTGCAGACAGGTCAACAAAGTTTAAGTATGAAAATGGCTTATTGCATTTCCCTTCCGGCACATTGGCATTGAGGTTTTCGCAGGAAAAATTTATGGAGAGCCTGAACTTTTTGTCGGATGCTAAAGTTAGGGTAGACTTTGGAGCTGCCGGCAACAACCGGATCAGCGATCTGTTATACCTCCAGCTATATGGGGTAACGGGTGAATACGCATTGAACCATTCCATTCTTCCAGGGTATGCGCCTTCTGCTTTGGCTAACACTGACCTTAAATGGGAAAAGACCATCTCACAAAATATCGGGATCGATCTTTCTTTTCTTAATAATAAAATAAACCTTTCTGTAGACGGATATTATAACAAGGGCAAAGACCTGTTATTACTGGTTGCTATTCCGCCAACATCCGGCTATGTATCTCAACTTAAGAATGTAGGATCAACTTCCAATAAGGGTATTGAATTTCAATTGAGCGCCAATGTTATCCAGAAAAAAGATTTCTCCTGGAATTCTAATTTCAACATTTCAACATATCGTTTAACAGGAACCGCGTTGAAAACCTTGGCGGACTAGCACAGCAAACGCGCAACTCAGGCTGGCAGGGCTCTGACGGGGCTGATGATTACCTGGTTAAAGTTGGTCAGCCTGTAGGACTGATATATGGTTTTGTTACCGATGGCATGTATAAGATAGAAGATTTTAATTATAATGCTACCACTCAGGCGTATACGCTGAAAACCGGTGTTCCCAATGCAACATTTATTTCCGGTGCACTTCGTCCCGGATCACTAAAAATAAAAGATGTTAATGGTGATGGCGCTATTACTACTGATGGTGACCGTACAATAATCGGTCATGCAAATCCAAAGTTTACCGGGGGATGGAATAACCAGTTTACTTACAAAAATTTTGATTTCAGCGTGTTTGTAAATTTTGTTTATGGGAATGATATTTACAATGCCAATCATATTGAGTGGACAGATGGAAGCTTTCCTAACCTGAATGTGCTGGCTTCCGTAAAAAACAGGTGGAGAAATATTGATGACCAGGGTAACTTGTTACAGATCCGGCTACACTGGCTAAATTAAACCCTAATCCAGGCACTTGGACACCGGTGAACAGTAACCGCTTTTTTGTAAAGTCTTCTGATATTGAAGATGGATCATTCCTCCGCGTCAATAACCTGACGTTGGGGTATTCTATTCCAACAGCTTTAAAGACCAAAATCAAGATCTCACAGTTCCGGGTATACGCTACTGTAAATAACATTGCAACGATCACTCATTATTCCGGTTATGATCCCGAAGTAACAGCAAGAAGAACTGATCCGCTTACGCCGGGTGTTGACTTTGCAGCATATCCCCGTTCCACTACATGGGTGTTGGGATTAAATGTTACTTTCTAAACAACTTAAATTATTATAATATGAAAACAGGATATAACTATAAAGTTGCCATATTCTTTCTGATTGCTATTGGGCTTACAACTTTGGGATGTAAAAAATATATGGAAGTAGAACCTGTTTCGCAATTCAGCATACCGCAGGTTTTTTCTGATGTTTCTAATGCAACCACTGCCATAATTGGAGTGTATGATGAACTGCAGGGTGATAATGGTTACGGCATTCGCATCAGCCTATATTATCCTTATGATTCAGATGAAGGGATAGTTAGTGGTAATGTTGATAATGGACGCAGGGGTGTCGGCCGGTACCAATTGAGTTTATCCAACTCGGAAATTCGTAATCCCTGATTACAGCTATATCGTGGAATTGAGAAAGCTAACCTTTGCATTGAACAGATCCCGTTAATGAATAAATATAACAACGGCACGGACCAGGAAAAAAAGGACCTAAGACGGCTGTATGGAGAAGCATTGACATTAAGGGCCCAGTTTTTATTTGAGTTGATCCGCAACTGGGGTGATGTACCTGCGCCATTTATTCCTTCCTATAAACAAACCGATCTTTTTATTCCCAGGTCAAACCGCGATTCTACTTATGACCACCTCATTGCCGATCTTGCAATTGCCAAAGACCTTGTTCCCTGGAGAACCGAAGTAACAAGAAATGAACGCATCACAAAAGGTGCGGTGAAAGCGTTAAGAGCAAGGCTAGCATTGTTTAGTGGCGGTTATTCCTTAAGGACTGATACAAAAATGATGGAGCGCAGAAGTGATTTTCTGAGTTATTATAAAATCGCTCATGATGAATGTGCCGACCTTATGGCAAAGCGTGATCAGCATACCTTAAATCCGGTTTTTGAAGATGTATGGCATAAGTACCTGAGCGCTTTTCAGCCTGATCCGTATGGTGAAATTCTTTTTGAAGTTGGAGCTGGTGGTGGCAATGCAAATTCAGACAGCAGGATGGGTAACTATGATGGCATCCGCACTGATGGCACATCAAGGTATGGACCCGGTGGTGGTGGCATCAATGCTTTGCCCATTTATTTTTATGCTTTTGATTCCATCGATACGCGTCGCGATGTTACCATTGGAATTTACCAGGTGCTTGCGACAAACCTGAAAAGTCCACAGGCTTTAACAGCCATCACAAATGGCAAATACAGAAGAGACTGGAGAAACCCGTTATTGCCGGGAACTGCTTTAAATGTTGGTTACAACTGGTCCTTGATCAGGTTCTCAGATGTATTGCTGATGTTTGCAGAAACAGAGAATGAAATTAATAACGGGCCAACACCTACGGCAATGCTGGCTTTACAGGAAGTTCGTAAAAGAGCTTATAAAGGAAATGAAAGCAAGATTGGTATAACGCCAAGCGATAAGGCTGGTTTTTTTACTGCGCTTGTTAATGAACGTTACCTTGAGTTTGGCTTTGAAGCAGTTCGTAAATATGATCTCATCCGGTGGAATCTTTTAAATGCAAAAATGAATCCGCAAACGGGGGAGATAAGAACTAAATTAAAACAGCTTCGTGATGGAACAGGACCCTATGCCAATGTACCGTTGTACGTTTACTGGAAGAACACAGGAGAAGAAATTACCTGGCTGGATTCTTTTACTAGTCCCGGACTAGGTTCGGCAACAGCACCAACAGGATGGAAAGTTACCAACTGGCGACAGGATCTTGTACGTACAACCAATACTCTTAACGTTGGAACAGTTACTGTGCATTACATTGATGCAATCGCTTACTTCTTTACACCAAACAAAAGTGAGTTGTTTCCTTTTGACCAGCAAACAATAGACTCGTACCAGGGAAAGCTGGTGCAAAATCCTAATTATTAATTAACGTAATGAACCACGGAGGCAGGAAGGCACGGAGGAACACAAATATAATTTAACTACTTAAAGCCGTGTTCCTCCGTGCCTTCCTGCCTCCGTGGTTCATTCTTATTTTTTTATGAACTTACACTTACACATTCTTTATGAAGAAAATAATCTTCTCTGTAGTGGTTTATTTTATTTTCCTGATGACTTCTTATTCCCAGCAGCCAATTGCATTTCCAGGTGCAGAAGGTTTTGGTAAATATACTACCGGTGGCCGTGGCGGTAAAGTAATACTGGTAAGTAATCTCAACGACAATGGAGCCGGCAGTTTAAGAGAAGCTATAGCTGCCAAGACACCCCATATTATTGTGTTTACTATCTCAGGAACTATACACCTGGAATCTAAACTTACTATTACATCTGATGTAACTATTGCCGGACAAACAGCACCAGGAGCAGGTATCTGCCTTGCTGATTTTCCTGTTGATATAAAGGGTAGTAATATAATAGTACGTTACATGCGTTTCAGGATGGGTGATAAAAACCAGCGTGGTGGTATGGTTGATGGCAACGGCGGCGATGATGCATTTGGTGGAACTAAATATAAAAATATTATTATAGATCATTGCTCTATGAGCTGGAGCACAGATGAGGTTTGCAGTATTTATAGTGGTGATAGCACCACACTACAATGGAACCTGATAGCGGAGCCTTTAAATTATTCCTATCATTATGAAACCGGTGACACCGGTTACGAGCATCATGGATTTGGTGGTATCTGGGGAGGAAGTCACACTTCGGGTCATCATAATTTATTTGCACATTGCAACAGCAGAACACCGAGATTTGATGGTGAAAGAAATATTCCGGAAGAGTTCGTAGACTTTACCAACAATGTTATTTATAAATGGGGAAGCAACAATGTGTATGCAGGTGAAGGTGGAAACTATAACCTGGTTAATAATTATTATAAGCCCGGACCATCCACCAATAGCAAAGTCAGGAGCAGAGTTTTAAATCCATATAAGAAATTGCCTAAGCTATCTTATGGTAAATTTTATTTACAGGGAAATTATGTGGAAGGATCGAAAGAAGTCACTGATAATAACTGGCTGGGTGTGGTGATGAATGAAGGAACGGATGCAGACATTCCATTATCTAAAGTTACTGTTGCTTTTCCTGCAGAGCCCTTACATATTCAGACTGCTTCTGAGGCTTATGCTTCGGTTTTACAGCAGGTTGGTGCATGTTTGCCGGTAAGGGATACATTGGATCAGCGAATTGTGCAGGAAGTAAAAACCGGCAAGGGTGGTTTGATTGATGTGCAGGGTCACTACCCTCATGGAACGGCGTATAGTCTTACCGTTAATGCCTGGCCGGATCTGAAATCTTTGCCTGCACCGATTGATTCTGATAAGGATGGAATGCCGGATACATGGGAGATTAAGAATCATTTGAATGCTAATGATAGTGCTGATGCTGCTCTTTACAAGTTGGATAAAAATTATACTAACATTGAAGTGTACCTGAACAGCTTAATTACAAAATAGGAATGACATTTTTTTAACCACGGAGGAAGGAATAGGTAACACGGAGGTCCACAGAGGAAGCTTCTCCGTGGGCCTCCTTGTTACCTATTCCTTCCTCCGTGGTTAAAAAAACATACGAGCAGAAAGCTTACGAATTATCTCTAACATGAAATTAAAATTTCTCTTTTACATACTGCTTCTTTCATTCATGCCCATTGAAAAGAAGCACATCAGAGTGTACCTCATCGGTGATTCAACCATGTCTAAGAAAGAAATAAAAGCATACCCTGAAACCGGCTGGGGAATGCCGTTCTCTATTTTTTTTGATTCAACAATTATAGTAGATAACAGGGCCATCAATGGTCGCAGCACCAAATCGTTTATCGCTGAAAACCGCTGGCAGCCTGTAGTTGATAACCTGCAGGAAGGTGATTATGTTTTCATCCAGTTCGGACATAACGATGAAGTACCCACGAAAGCAACCTATACAACTCCGGAAGCTTTTACAGCCAATCTTATAAAATACATCACTGACACTAAAAACAAAAAAGCGATTCCGGTTTTAATTACACCGGTCGCCCGAAGAAATTTTGATAGCGCCGGACATATTATTGGAACGCATGAGGCATATTCGCAACTGGTTCGTTCAGTGGCTAATGAATATAAAGTTCCATTAGTTGATCTCGACAGGAAGAGCCAGAGATTCCTGCAGCAATATGGTGTAGAGAAATCAAAACTGCTGTTCAACTGGCTTGATGCAGATGAACATCCCAACTATCCAAAAGGTAACCAGGACAATACACATTTCAACGAACTGGGTGCGCGCAGGATGGCGGAGATAGTGTTGTTATCAATTAAAGAACTGCACCTTGAGTTGGCGGAGCGGATCGTGAAACGTTAGTAGACTCTGCTATTCCAAACCTATAAGGTTTTAAAAACCTTATAGGTTTACAATCAGGTTCTCAAAAACCTATTATGAAACTTATCACCTTCTTCATCATCATCTTAATACCAGTAACAGTCCGGGCACAGGAAGCCTCAATTCCTCGTGACACCTCATTTACTGTTTACAGCACCTTCATTAAAGAACAAAAAAAATTTCCCTTTATTCGAATAGCCAATCCACCAGTTTCAAAAAACATTACAGCAGTTAAAAACATCGTTACGAAACAATCGGTAACCGGCAATTACACATTGATATATTCTATCTAACAACAAAAAATAAAAATGGTTATCCCGGAGTAGTAATGATCCATGGCGGTGGCTGGCGCTCAGGAGACAGAACACAAACAATTCCTATCGCGCAACAACTGGCTGCCAAAGGATATGTTGCAATAGCCGTTGAATACCGTTTAACACCTGAGGCCATTTACCCGGCATCCGTATATGATTTAAAAGCATTGATAAGATGGATGCGTGCCAATGCAAAAACATATCATCTGGATCAAAGGAAGTTAGCCACAATGGGGTTTTCTTCCGGGGGACAACTGGCTGCTTTAGTTGGAACAACCAACGGCCTGAGTGCATTCGAAGACTCCGGTGAAAATAGGAATCATTCGAGCGATGTACAGGCCATCATTGACGTTGATGGCATTCTTGCCTTTAAGCATCCGGAATCAGAAGAAGGTGCAGTTGCCGCCTCATGGCTGGGTGGCACTTATGAAGAGAAACCCAAAACATGGCTGGATGCTTCCCCTTTATCTCATGTAAATAAAAAAACACCGCCGGCACTTTTTATTAATAGTTCATTATCACGGTTTCACGCCGGCAGGGATGATCTGATACAAAAGATGGTATTATTTAAAACATATACAGAAGTTCATACTATTGCTGATACACCACATCCCTTCTGGTTTTTTGATCCATGGTTTAATATGGTAGTAATGTATACTGTTGGATTTTTAGATAAGGTTTTTAAAAAGTAAGAGCGCTTTATGGATTAAATTTCTAAATTAATATTTTATTTTAATTAATACTTAATGAATGATTATCAGCTATCTTTATAATGAACAACCGATGTTCTGATCTCTCTTTAATCTGTTACTAACGGTGTACTGAAAACGAAGAAATTCCTTGCCTCTCAAAGCTAGTTATCCTGTACTCTCATGAATTATTTTGTAACAAACTAAACCTGTACTTAGTCTTCTTATGTTTTTTTAAAGATTTGTTATTGCTCCCATTCATCACCCAAAATAATAATTGCTATGAAAAATTGCTTGTCACACTGGAAAGGTATTTCCAATGATTATCTAAAAATGCACCACACATCAAAAAAAATGTTGCTTCTTCTAACAACACTTTGTATTTTATCAACTTCCTTATTCGCTCAGCAAACTATTAAAGGCAGGATAACCTCATCTGATTCTGCATTTGCCAGTGCTACCATTCAGGTGAAGGGAACACCAGCCGCTACTCAAACGGATGCCAGTGGAAATTTTATTATAACCGCCTCGCCTAATGCCATTCTTATAATCAGCGCTGTAGGCTTTGCAACACAGGAAGTAAGAGTAGCCAGTCGTCCAGTAATCAATGTTCAATTACAATCCGCTACCCAGGAAATAGAAGAAGTAGTGGTAGTAGGATATGGAAAACAAAAGAAAATAAACCTAACCGGAGCGGTTGCCGCTGTTTCCGGAACAGAGCTTAACAAAAGGGTAGTAACAAATCCTTCGGCTTTGTTGCAGGGAAAACTTCCGGGTTTAAGTGTAGTTGAAAATTCCGGGGAGCCTGGCAATGAAGGCGTATCACTTCGGATAAGAGGTTATACATCTTTTAGCAGTGCCGGTAATAATCCGCTAGTAATTGTTGATGGCATTCCCGGAAGCCTGAACGCGCTTAATCCTAATGACATCGAATCTGTTACGCTTCTTAAAGATGCGGCATCTGCCGCTATCTACGGAACACGTGGCGCTAATGGAGTTATATTGATCACTACAAAAAAAGGTAAACAGGGTCGTTTCAATCTGGAATATAATTATAACCTGGGCGTTACCAGTCCTTCAAAAACACTCGACCTCATTACTAATTCTGTTGAGTACATGACGCTCTTTAATAAGGCTGCCATACATTCAGGACAGGCAGCACCTTATCATCAGTCTTTTATTGATCAATACAAAAATCCATCTGATCCTGTAAAATATCCTAATACTGACTGGCAGGATATATTATTCAGAACTGTCAATACACAAAATCATTACCTGAGCGCCAATGGTGGAGCAGGTGGCACCAGCTACAATGTAGGATTAGGATATATAGATCAGCCAGGAACCATGCTCGGCTTTGCCTATAAAAAATATACCTTACAATTCGGACTGAATACAGCAGTAAATAAAAAAATAAATTTCGGCATTAACCTTAATTTTAATTACAACGACAGGTTATACCCCCGCCAGGGAGCAGAAGATCAGTACTTATCTACTCTTACACAGGCACCTATGTATGGCCCTGTAATCCCGGATGGAAGCGGGCACTTCACCTATAGGGGAGACCCCTACAATTATCATAATAAAAATACAGTGGCTATAGCGGCGACAACCCAAAAGCTCGACAGGGGATATTATCTACAGAACAATATGTTTGTAAATGTTAAGCTAATAAAAAATCTTGCATGGGAAACAAGGGGTGGTTTCAATTACAGCTTTACCAAGTCAAAAGATTTCAGGCCCGTTGTTCCATTATATGATTGGTTCACAGGCGCTTTTGCTACCAATCTTGATGTTGGAGGAAAAGGATTAATTATAGCGGATGTAAATTATATTAATCCTATCGTGTATTCACAATTAACCTATGATGGTAAATGGAGGAAACACAGCATCACAGCCCTTGGTGGCGCGCAAACCGAATATTATAAAACAGAATCGGTTACCGCTTACCGCAGAGACTTTATCAATAACGACCTTCGCGAACTGGATGCCGGTGCCGCAGACGGGCAAACAGCCAATGGCTCCGCTTCCGAATGGGCTATTCAATCTTTGTATGGCAGATTAAATTACGACTTTAACAGCAGGTATTTATTCGAAGCGAACTTTCGATATGATGGCTCTTCAAGATTTGCTGAAGGGAAACGCTGGGGCTTCTTTCCCTCTTTCTCCGTTGGCTGGCGCCTCAACCAAGAAGCATTTTTGAAAGATATCATCTGGATAAACGAATTAAAACTAAGAGGCTCCTGGGGCCGGTTGGGTAATTCGAATATAGACACTTATCCCTACCAGGACATCCTGAATACCGGAGTAAATTACCCGCTTGACAACAGCGGAACGTTATACCCCGGTGTTGCAGTAACCAGGCTGGTAGATAAAAATATTCAATGGGAAAAAACGCAGACGGGTGATATCGGCATAGACGGTTCATTCTTACAAAACAAATTATCCTTCACCGTAGATTGGTTTCGTAAAAAAACTATCGACATCCTGCGCACAGCTCAAATTCCAGCATGGATCGGACTTACTGCGCCAACAATTAATGGCGGCACAATGATGAATACTGGATATGAAATTAGCGCTCAGTATAATAACAAGATAGGAGCCATTCATTACGAGATCGGCGCTACCTTCCAAACTTTCAAAAATGAGTTGATCAAATTTGGTTCAAGGCAAATTAATACCACAACAATCAATGAAGAAGGGCGGCCATGGGGAACCTTCTTTATCTATGATTGGATTGGTATTTTTCAGTCGGATGAAGAAATTGCCAAATCGCCAAAGCAGCCTAACAATCCCAAACCTGGTGATTTAAAATTCAGGGATGTAAATGGAGATGGCGTTGTTAATGCCAGCGACCGCACTTATTTTGAAGGTGCTTTTGCTAAATTTAATTACTCATTTAACCTTAGCGCTGCTTACAAAAATTTTGACCTGGCTGTTTTCTTTTATGGTGTGCAGGGACAGAAAAATCTGGTGAAGAACTGGGGACTGGATCCGTTTTTTCAGTCGGCTCCTCCTACTACTAACTGGAGAAATGCATGGACACCTGAAAACAAATCGAACACCATGCCTGCCTTATATACTCAGTCATACCCGGCAGTAGCAGGAAATTTATCCAGCTATTATCTTAAGGATGCCTCGTTCCTTCGTGTGAAAAATATTCAAGTAGGATATAATATTTCTGAATACCTCACAAAGAAAGCCGGCATTGCAGGATTACGTTTTTACTTTGCCGGAGATAATCTTTTCATATTCACAAAATATACCGGTCTTGATCCTGAAAGAACGCCTGTTGTGAATAATAATTTTGTGAGCTATCCTCAAAACAGGATCATTTCTTTTGGTGCAAGAGTGAAATTTTAACTATTAAAATTTAAATTATGAACTTACTATATAAATTCGGGTACTGCTTAACGTTATCAATGCTGTTCTTTCTTGCTTCCTGCAAAAAAGAACAATTAAACAGGAACCCGCTTACTCAGCCATCTTCCGGCACTTTTTGGAAAACCGAAGATGATATCAAGCTGGCGCTTGCGGGATGTTATAATACACTGATAAGGGGCAATGAAGGCTTTGGCCACCTTACTGCTTACTGGGATGGCATTTCAGATAATGCCTGGCCAAGAAGCAACAGTTTTAATACTATTTCGCTTGGCCAGATCGAGTCTACAACAGGTGGCGTGGTATCAGATGTTTATACACTGGATTACCGGTCAATTGGCACCTGTAATTATTTTCTTGCGAATGTTGGTAATGTTCCCATTAATAAAGCTAAAATTGATGCGTATTCGGCGGAGGTACGTTTTCTTCGTGCCTGGTATTTTTTCCAGTTGAGCGAAGTATATGGCGGTGTACCTATTACTACAAAGCCCGAGACTTACGGCAATCCTAAACGGGCACAGTCTTCAAAAGAAGAAGTGGTTAAACTAATAATGGATGATCTTGATTTTGCCATTTCTACACTAGCAGATGTTAGCTATACTGGCCGGATTGTAAAAGGCACTGCCCTGGGATTAAAA
>JAABUK010010276.1_pt1 | contig 12536 bp, 13 predicted proteins | sample 5559141 | NCBI WGS metagenome assembly JAABUK01 (sample SAMN10711869, study PRJNA513367) | rock metagenome | isolation source: Antarctica rocks | place: Antarctica: Victoria Land, Pudding Butte nord | collected 2016-01-03
GGGCGCGCTTCAAAATGGCGCCATTGCGTCCGCGAAGTTTCCGGTTTCGGCGACTTGCACGCGCGTCGGCGTACTCGATGGCCATACGGAAGCGGTTTATGTGGCCACTGAAAAGTCGTGTTCCGCCGAAGACGTGGCGCAGGCGATGCGCGAATTCGATGGTGGACTTAAAGGTTTGCCGTCAGCTCCGCAGCCTGTAATTTTGGTGCAGGACGACCCGTTTCGTCCGCAGCCTCGCCGCGACCGCAATAACGGCGGCGGCATGACGACAACCGTTGGCCGCATCCGCGAAGAGCGCGCGCTGGGCGAGAACGGCGTCAAATACGTTCTGGTTTCGCACAACACCAAAATGGGCGCGGCGCGCGGCGCGATTTTGGTGGCCGAAATGCTGATGCGCGACGGCTTGATTCAATAACTTGATTCAATAAGCCGAAGCCCGTTCGAGTACTCGATGTTTCATCTTGAAAGTCAGAGTGTTCTGTGCGCCAACTGCTTTTTGCCAACTGCTGCTGTCTCCTTTTCTTATGTCTGCTCTGCGCCAAGAACTTCCTGACGACTTGCCGGCTGGCGGCGATGCGCGCGTCACGCTGCGGCGGCGAAAGGAAAGCCGCGCCCGTCGTCAGCGCGCCCGCAAGCGCAATGCGGCGGGCGCGCTGTTGTTTGTGGTGCTGGCGGTTGCCGTTATTCGCTGGCGTTCGCCGCAAGCGCCGCACTTGCGCGTTGTGTGGCCAAGCACGGAAAAATTGGGTGCGGCCACATTGGAAAGCGGTTCGACTCTGGTGCTGCGCGCGGGACAGCCGTTCGTTGTGTCGCCCGTCGATGCAGCGAATTGGGACGTTTCGTGGCATTATGACGGCGCGCGCGGCGAAGGCTTTCCCATTACATGGCCGCCCTCGGGCAACTCGGACACACTGGAAATGAGTTACCGAGCGCGCGCACAAGGCTGGCAGCGCCTGGTTTCTTGGTTGTGGCCGACGCGCTTTGTCTCGTTGCAGGGAACAGCGGCCGTGTCGTTAGGCGAAGGACGTTATGTCGTAGTGTCGCAGCCGGGCGCGCCGGTGCGCTTGTCGTCGCGCGTTGTCGCTTCGCACGAGGTCGCGCCCGAAGCGCGCTGGAACGAAAGCGCCCTGCCGCTGCTCGAAGAAGCCGCGCGCCGATCTTCTTCGCTTTCATCCGGCGCGACCTGGACAATCGTCAGGCCGCTGAGTGAATGGAGGACGCAAAACGAGTTGAGAACTCAAAGTGCAGCAAAAGGCACAAGCGCATCGAGTACTCGAAACCGGACAAACGCCGGCAGTTCACCGGTCACAGCGAAGAATGACACCGCGACTTACGCAGTTTTATCATCCGAATCGTTCCGCGACCCGTTGCCGGCGTTGACGCAATGCGCGCAGATTATCGCGGCGCGCGCGCCTGGGGCGAGCATCAAATGGATCGCGCGCGAAACTCCCGGCGTTCTGCCGCGCGCTTTGCTGTGGCTCAGTTTCAACTCGCCAAAAACGTCGAAGAAGCGCCGGAATCGCGCGCAGCAAATTTCGCCGGTCGTTGGATCGCGCGGCGGCTGGGTCGTGCGCAACGGCGACGTTCTGGCCACATCCGTCGATTGGTGGAGTACATCGCAAACTCCCAAACCCTCGCCCTGACATTTTTATATAAGCCATCTCATAAATGATTTTCGGTCGTGGCTCAATGAGGTGAGTTGGGTAACGAACCCTCAGCGAGAGACCAAATTCGTAAACCAATGCTCACCAATTGCGCTATTACCTGATTTTCAACCAACCGCACGCGCAAGCAAGCGAGCTTGTTTCAGAATGGCACCGAAGCCCGCTTGCTTGCGCGCGGTTGGTTAACGCATGATTGGTTGAGAGGCCGCGTCTCGGCATTTATGAGATGGCTTATAGCGCTTTATGAGGATTATCGAGTACTCGATAATCGCCAATGCCGCGACGTTCAACCGGCGTCCGCGCAACGTCCGCCGAATGTCTGCGAAAAGGTTGTGATAAAATAAGCGGGCGTTTGACTTCTTTTTTCCGATTATGAACACATCTTCTCCTTTCGGTTCGCTCGTCACGGCGATGGTTTCACCGTTCGCGCCGGACGGCTCGCTGGACTTGAATCGCGCCCGCGAACTGGCGCGTCATCTGGTCGAAAACGCTTCGACCGGCCTGGTTGTCGCAGGCACGACCGGCGAAAGCCCGACGCTCTCGCACGACGAAAAACTGCAGCTTTTCAAGGCCGTGAAAGAAGCCGTCGATGTTCCGGTTATCGCCAACGTCGGCTCCAATAACACGCGCGCTTCGGTTGAACTGGCGCGCGAAGCGGCAGAACTTGGCGTGGCTGCGCTGCTTGCCGTCGTGCCCTATTACAACAAGCCCAGCCAGGAAGGTTTGTTCCAGCACTTCAAAGCGATTGCCGAAGCGACGCCCTTGCCTTTGGTTCTTTACAACTTGCCGGGCCGAACTTCGCGCAACATGGAAGCCGCCACGACGGCGCGATTGAGCGAAATCCCGAACATCATTGCGACCAAAGAATCGAGCGGCGACCCGACGCAATGGGCGCGCACCAAAATGCTGGCGAAAGACGATTTTCTGCTCATCAGCGGCAACGACAGCGATACTTTGCCGATGCTGGCCTTGGGCGCGATTGGCGTGGTTTCGGTTATTTCGCACATCGCGGGAAAGCAAATGAAGCAGATAATGGACGCTTTCTGGAGCGGCGATTTGCAAACCGCACTCGACATTCATTGCCGCTTGTTGCCGGTCGTGGACGCTTTGTTTCCACCTTCTTCCTCGAATCCGATTCCGCTCAAAGCCGCGTTGAAATTGCAGAAATTCGATTGCGGCGGCCTGCGCCTGCCTTTGGTAAATGCGAACGAAGCCGAAACCGAAGCGGTTCGCGTGGCAATGACGAATGCGGAATTGCTGTAGTGTGAAAATTAACCAACCGCGCGCGTGAGCAAGCGGACTTTGGCGAGACCTAAACAAGTCCGCTTGCTTACGCGCGCGGTTGGTTAAAGAATCGAGTACTCGAAGTGCGGCAAACCCAAGAGAAGTAAGGATTAAATGTCAACGATAACAGTTGTGCGAAAGAATGGTTATGCCGCGATTGCCGCTGATACGCAAACGACTTGGGGTTGGGAAAGGGAAACGGCCAAATACCTTGTCAATCATCAGAAAATCATTCAAGTCGGCGAAAGCTATCTGGCCATGACTGGTTCAACAACAGGCAAGTTGGTCTTGCGACATTACTTCGATGGTTTGGAGCAAGTACCCGACTTCTCAAACGTCAACGTAATTTTCGCCACCTGGATGAAGTTGCATGAAGCTTTGAAAGAAACGTATTTTCTGCGGCCTAATGAAGACGATAACGACTCGTTTGAATCCTCGCGTCTCGATATTCTCATTGCGAACGCGCACGGCATTTTTTCTGTGGAAGCGCGTCGCAGCGTACAAGAGTTTTCCAAGTTTTATGCGGAAGGCAGCGGCGACAATTACGCGATGGGCGCGATGTATGCGCTTTACGATGACCAAAGCAAATCGGCGGAAGACATTGCGCGCGCTGGTGTCGAAGCCGCTGCGGAGTTCAATATTGCAACTGGATTGCCCGTCCTTTCGCACCAGGTGAAACTTTTGAAATCGAGTACTCGATGATCGAATATCGCGTTGGTGAAACTTTGGATGTGGAAGCCGCACGCGATTTATATCGCAGTTGCACTTTGGGCGCGCGCCGTCCGATTGAAGACGATGCGCGGTTTTCGCTCATGCTGCAAAACGCGAACTTGGTTGTTGCGGCGTGGGACGGTGACCTTCTGGTCGGCATCGCACGCACTTTGACTGATTGGAGTTACGTGTCTTACGTCGCGGATTTGGTGGTGCGCGAGTCGCATCAAAAGCGCGGCATCGGAACCGTGCTGCTGCGCAAAACGCGCGAATGTGCGCCGCAAACGCAACTGGTGTTGTTCGCTGCGCCGCAAGCCGTCGATTATTACGAGCGCATCGGTTTCGCGCGACATCCGTCGGGCTGGACATTGCAACCGCACGAACCGTTTTAGCGTCGTTCTTGGCGGTAATTGGTGCGAAATCGAGTACTCGAAATGGATAAAATCACCATCCTGCAAGAGTTGGGCGACGAAATCAAGACGTGCCCGAAGTGCCGCTTGGCCGAAACGCGGATGCACGCCGTTCCGGGCGAAGGTTCGCCGCGCGCCAGTGTGATGTTCGTCGGCGAAGGGCCGGGCGAAAACGAAGACAAAACCGGACGGCCTTTTGTCGGGCAAGCCGGAAAGTTCTTGAACGGTTTGCTGGAAAAAGCGGGAATCGCGCGCGACGAAGTGTTCATCACCAACATCGTGAAGTGCCGTCCGCCCAACAATCGCGTGCCGCTGGAAGATGAAGTCGAAGCGTGTTCAGACTACTTGATGGCGCAAATTGCCGTCATCGAGCCGAAGTTTGTGATTCCTCTGGGCGGCGCGGCGCTGAAAACGCTGCTCGGCGGAGATTTGAAGATTACGCAGGCGCGCTGCAAAGTCTTTCGCAAAAGCGGCATTTTGTATATTCCGCTTTACCATCCGGCTGCCGCGCTGCATCGCTCGCAGTTGGTCGAAACGCTGCAAGCCGATATTATGACGTTGCGCGAATTGCTCAACCGCGAACTGCGCGAAGACGAAATCACCGATTTAAGCGCGGTTGTGACAAAGCCAAAGCGCGAATCGAGTACTCGATCTTCGCCTGACAAGCCGCAAGAAGAAACGCTGTCGTTGTTTTAGACGAGGTGAGAATATGACGACTTTGCAGATTGAAGTCAGCGACGAATTGGGTGCGTTGTTGCAACACGAAGCGTTTGAAAATGAAACGTCGCCCGAAGTTGTCGCACGCAATCTTCTTCGTTCTAAGATGGAGGACATTGAAAAGCAGCGCGCTTTGTTTCAAGCCGAATTGGAAGCGGCGTGCAAAGCGTTTGACGTTGCCAAAGCGCGCAGCGAAAGCGAAGAGAAATTGGCTTTGTTGGACGAAGCAATCGACGAAGTTATAGACAAAATCGACGTTTTTGAGCTGGATTTACGCGGCGCAGTTTCGCCCGAAGATTGCGTTTCCTGGGAAGACGTGAAATCGCATTTGCACGCACGAAGAGATGAAACAAAGGCGTCGGCTCAGTGAGTTATCAGATTCGTGTCACGAACGCCGCGCGCAAATCCTTGGAATCGTTGCCGGAAAACGCTTTGCCGCGAATTGAAATCGCGATTGACAATCTGGCGGAAACGCCGCGTCCGTCGGGCGTAAAGAAGTTGTCCGGCTTAAAGAATCGTTACCGCGTTCGCGTCGGCGATTATCGAATAATCTACAGCGTTTTCGATGAGATTTTGGTGATTGAGATTGTCGCTGTCGGGCAGCGCGGCGGCATTTATAAAAGTCGATAATCGAGTACTCGATTGCTGAATGAAAGACGCTTATGAACGAAATCAATCCAGCGCAATTGCAAACAACGGAAGAACTTCGGCAATTCGCTGAGGAGTTCAATTGGGATGATGGTGCAGAAGTTTTATTTTCTGTCATTCGCAATCCCAAATGCGATAAGGGAACTGCGTTATGTATCTTTTGGCAGAGCGATCCCATCAGCTTTTTCGAGTTGTACGCTAATCAAGAAGAAGCTCAATGGGCAACCGAAAACGGTGACGATTATTATCGGCTTCTCGTTGAACTACAAGAAAAGTATGTCGCTGGTTTTTACGTCGAATCCGATTTTTATGTTGATCCAGAAAAAGAAGCCGTCGGCGAGTTGACATCTGACAAATTGAAAACTCCCATACCGGACATTATGCGAAAGCCGTCTTTACAATAACGCTGAATCGAGTACTCGAAAGCTGTAAACATTATCAAAAAGCCGTAAAAAATGAGAGTTCTGAAGAACTGTCGAAAGGAATATGAATATGAGTCGAAGTGAAATTAAAGTCATCCCGCTGGGTGGCTGCTGCGAGATTGGCAAGAACATGATGCTGTATGAATACGATGACAAAATTCTCATCGTCGATTGCGGCGTGATGTTTCCCGATGAAGACCTGCCGGGCGTTGACCTCATCATCCCCGATTTTACCTACCTGCGCGACAACCGCGAGCGCATCGCCGGACTGTGCATCACGCACGGACACGAAGACCACGTCGGCGCCATGGCGTATTTTCTGGCCGACTTTCCCGAAGTGCCGATTTATGGCGGCAAGTTGGCTTTGGGCATTATGAAAGGTCGTTTGCGCGAGCATCCAATTGATGCCAACAGCTTGAAAACGCACGAAGCGAATCCGGGTGACACGGTTCAAGTCGGGCCATTCAAAGTCGAGTTCATTCGCGTCGGACACTCGATTCCCGATGCGTGTGGTCTGGCGATTACGACCGATCTGGGAACGATTATCCAGAGCGGCGACTTCAAGTTCGACCAGACGCCGGTCGATGGCAAAACGCCGCAGTTCGCGCGTTTTGCGCAATATGGCGAAGAAGGCGTGATGGCTTTGTTGTCCGACACGACGAACGCTGGACGCGCCGGTTTGACGGGCAGCGAATCAAGTGTTCGTCCCGGATTGGAACGCATTTTCGCGGACGCGCCGGGCCGCATTTTCGTGGCGACCTTTGCCTCGAACGTGCATCGCGTGCAGCAGATTTTAGACATCGCGGCGCTTTATGGTCGTCGCGTCGCGCTGACCGGACGTTCGATGCTGACGATTTGCGGCATCGCGCAGGAGTTGGGTTATCTCAAGCCGCCACAGCCGTTGCTCAACATCGAAGACATCGACAATCATGGTGACAGCGAAATCTGCATCCTGATGACGGGCGCACAGGGCGAACCGATGGCGGCTTTGTCCAAAATGGCGCGCGGCCAAAATCGCTTTGTCGAGATGCAGGAAAACGACACGGTCGTGCTTTCGAGTACTCCGATTCCGGGCAACGAAGGCGCGGTTTTCAAAGTTATCAACGCGTTGTGCTTGAATGGCGCGCACGTTTATCGCGCGCCGCATCACGCGGTTCACGTTTCGGGACACGGCAACCAGGAAGACCTGCGCTTGATGCTGAACCTGACGCGCCCCAAATATCCGATTCCGTATCACGGCGAACCGCGTCACGCTCTGGCGTATGCCGATTTGTGTGGAGAAGTCGGCTACAAGCGCGAAAATATTCCGTTCATGCAAGTCGGCGATGTGCTGAGCGTGACTCCTGACAGTTGCGAGATTATAGGCCAGGTTCCCGCCGGAAGCGTGCTGGTGGATGGTCTGACAGTTGGTGATGTCGGCGGCGCGGTTTTGCGCGACCGGCGTCATCTGGCGGACGACGGCGTTGTCGTTGCGACCGTGATTATGGACAAGCACACGGGCGCGATTTTGACTGGCCCGGATTTGACGCAGCGCGGCTTTTTGCATCAGCCGAACAGCGAAGAATTCATGGCGCAGGCGACACAACGCGTCAAAAATCGTCTGGAAACGCTGAACAATGCACCGATGGCAGACGAGCAGGGCGTCGCGCGATTAATCCGCGAATCGCTGGCCGACTTCATCTCGAGCAGCGTGCGCCGTAAACCAATGATATTGCCGGTCGTGATGCAGGTTTAGATAGCCACGGAAACACACGGAAGGACACGGAAAACGAAGAGAAGAAACGGCAATCGAGTACTCGATACCGAAAGCTGTTCACTCTTTTTCTTTCCGTGTCCTTCCGTGTGTTTCCGTGGCTATTTCTTTTCGCGGAAGTGTTTGAGTGCGTGTGGCAATCGTTCCAGGAAGTCAGTTGCCATCATGCCGTCGTCGCCTTGATGTGCGGCGGCCAGTTCACCCGCTTTGGCGTGCAGATGAACGCCCCAAACGGCGGCGCGCGTCGCGTCCATGCCTTGCGCTAACAATGCGCCGATGACGCCCGAGAGAACATCGCCGCTGCCGGCTGTCCCCATGCCGCGCGTTCCCGCCGTGTTGACAAAGAGCTTTTCATCGGGCGCAGCGATCAAAGTTTCGCGGCCTTTGAGAACCAGCGTGACGCCGTTTTCTTGCGCGAAGTCGTGCGCCGTTTGTTCACGGTTCGCTTCAATTTCTTCCACGTCTTTCTCCGCCAAACCTTTCATTTCGCCGGGATGCGGCGTCAACACGCGTTCGAGTACTCGATTGGCTTGTGACGCGCCGTAATCGCGCTTTCTTGCGGGCGTTTTCCCCAACGCGACAAGAGCCTGTGCATCAATCAAAAGCGGCAACGGGCAAGCTGATACAATCTGCAAACAGAGTTCGTTGGTTTCATCGTTCTCGTCAAGTCCTGGCCCGACAACGACGGCATCACAGGCTTCGTATTGTTTTTCCAGAATCTTCGAGGCTTTGACGGAAAGTGTTCCGGCTGAAGTTTCGGGCAGCGGAATCATCATCAGTTCGGGAATGTACACGCCGATTTGCGTGCAGATGCTGGCGGGCGCGGCCACGCGAACCGTTCCACAACCCGATCGCAGCGCGGCTTTGGCGCTCAAAATGGCCGGGCCGGGCAAACGATGCGAACCGGCGACGATCAATAATTTGCCGTAATCGGCTTTGGACGCGTCATTCGAGTACTCGATGAGCGGCATTTCGCGCAGCAATTTGCGATTGATAGTTTGAGAAGAGGTCATGCTGGTGGAGTTGTCTCCGCGAGGAAGTGGAAGTGGTTGTGGAACAAAGGATTTGTCTTTGCGGTCGGACTTGTTAGAAGCCATTTCAAAAGTCCAGAAAGTAAGAGTTTGTCATTCTGAGCGCAGCGAAGAATCTCATTGCAGTCAGATTCTTCGCTGCGCTCAGAATGACAAAACGGGAGTTTTCGGACTTCTGAAATAGCCTGTAGTCTATTCAAGACGGTCGGAGACGAAATGAGCATGAACTATTCCCAAACTTCACCAAAAGCACATCCAAAAACGCTTGAGATTCGCGCGAATCGTTGGCCTTGCCTTGTTGTGGCCAGCTGTCTGGTGGCACTGAGTGTTGCCGGTTGCGGCGGTGGCGCCAACGACTCTTCGGCTGGCAGTTCCGCAAGCCGTGCGCCTTCATCTGCTGCGGACGAATCCGGTGCGGCTGTGTCCAGTGCGTCTTCTTCGGCGCAGCAAGTTAAGGCGAACGGCGTGACGACTCAGCAAGCGCTCGCCGGTGCGAACGGCGGCAAGACGAAACAAGTTGCAACGCTTGCGCGCAAGATTATTTATACGGCTTCGCTGTCGCTGGTGGTCGAAGAGTTGTCTAAAGCGCAGAAGAATCTGGCGCGTTTGGTGCGCGAGCGTGGCGGCTACATCGCGGAAACTAATGTTGGCGGTTCGTCGGGTTCGCCGCGCCAGGGGACATGGAAAGTGCGCATTCCCGTCGAGCAATACGAGGCGTTTATGACGGCGGCTTCGGCTTTGGGCGAACTGCAAAGCACGCAAAGCAATTCCGACGATGTGAGCGCCGAGTATTACGATGTCGAGGCGCGCATCAAGAACAAGCAGGTCGAAGAAGCGCGCCTGATTCAACTTTTGCAAAAAGCGACCGGCAAGCTGGGCGAAATCCTCCAGGTCGAGCGAGAAATCAGTCGCGTGCGCGGTGAAATCGAGCAGATGCAAGGACGTTTGCGCGTGCTGGCGAATCTGAGTTCTCTGACGACGATCACGATCTCGATGAACGAGATCAAAAATTATGTGCCACCCAAGCCGCCGACTTTCGGAACCGAAGTTTCGCGCCGCTTCAGCAGTTCTTTGATCGGTCTGGTCGAGTTTGGCAAAAGTCTCGTCCTCGCTTTCGTCACGCTTTTTCCGTGGATCGTCGTGTTCGCGTTGCCAATCGCTTTGCTGATTCGCACGTTGCGGCGTCGCGGCGTGTCCATCGATTCCAAACTGCCAAAGCCGCCGGATTCGACTTCGTGAAATCTCAAAGCGCGCTGCAAAAGACAATGTAGCGCGCTTTATTTTTCGCCGCTTTTCTCGATAATTTCCATTGCAATCGAGTACTCGATTACGGGTTTCAGGTCTTCCGAAACGCGCCGGTTCTGGTAAAGTAAAAACGTTTTCAAAACATAAATAAGGGAATAATTTCATGGTAACGACAGCGATTGTGGGCGTGGCGCATATCCACACGCCGGGTTTTGTCAGGATGCTGCAAAACCGCGACGATGTGCGCGTCAAAGCGGTTTATAACGACCAGCAAGAACGCGGCGAGAAGACTGCCGAAGCCGTCGGCGCGACCTTCACGTCCGACCTGGACACGATTATCAATGACCCGGAAATCACATCGGTCATCATTTGCAGCGAAACCGTGCGTCACGTCGAACTGGTCGAGAAATGCGCCGCAGCGGGCAAAGACTTGTTCGTCGAAAAGCCGCTGGCGATCTCGGGTGAAGACGCCGCTCGCATTCGCGCCGCCGTCGAGAAAGCGGGCGTGCAGTTCCAGACCGGTTTTTTCATGCGCAGCGGCAGCGCGATCCAGTTCGCCAAAGCCGAAGTCGCGGCGGGACATCTGGGCAAAATCACGCGCATGCGCCACACCAATGCGCACGAAGCCGCGATTGGCGGCTGGTTTCATCCCGACTGGGAATGGATTCCCAACAAAGAGTTGGCGGGCGGCGGCGGTTTCGCCGATCTGGGCGCGCACTCGCTCGACATCATTTTGATGATTATGCGTCCGGTTTGCGGACAAGTGACAAAAGTCGCCGCCAGCCTGGGCAGCGGTTTCGTGCGCTACAAAGATATTGACGAATTCGGCGCCGGACTCATCACCTTCGATTCGGGCGCCGTCGCGGTTATCGAAGCCAGTTGGATCGACCCTAAGCTGCATTCTCCGGTTGAAATCAACGGTACGGAAGGCCAGATTCGCATCGAAGGCGACAAAGTCTTTTATTATTCGACGCATGTCGAAGGCGCCGATGGCGGCGAAGTGACCGACTTGCCGGAAAAAGCGCCGCACGCTTTCCAATTGTTCTTCGATAAGCTCAACGGCAAAGAGATCGCGGTGCCTTTGGTGACCATCGAAGAAGCCGCCGAAGAAGCGCGCGTCATGGCCGAAATGTACAAGGCCGCCGGTCAGTAAAAGTTGAAGTCCGTGATAGTCTGAAGCTAAAGGTCGCCTCCTCGAGTACTCGATGGGCGGCCTTTATGCTTTGCGCGTACTTTACTCTCCGCGCACGGAGAGAGCGGGCTTCAAGGCAAGTTCAAGGCAAGTTCGCTTTCCGTGCGCGGGGAGTAAATTTCTTAGAATCAGTTTGCAAAGTGCCAAAATGCGAAAAACAGAAGTCCGTCAGGATGACAAACTCTCCATCTTTCACACGTTTTCACACTGATTCTTACAATTTCTCACTTTTTTGCGACGACAATTCCAAACATATCAGCTCTTTGACAAACTCTTACTTGTACTTGTCGATCCTTTCAAAGAGCTTCTGATTTACTTTCTCAAGTCAACTTTCTGGCTACCCAATTTGAACCAATCTTCTAACAATGAGTACTCGATCTACGCCACAACACGACCTGATTCCTGCATCTGAACTCCCTAATGGCGCGCGGCTTTCGGGCAACCCGATTTTCTCCGGCTGGTATGCCGACCCCGAACTGCACATCTTCCACAATCGCTACTACATTTATCCGACGACTTCGCGCGACTTTGAGCAGCAAACGAGCTTTGAAGTTTTCTCGTCCGATGACCTGACGAACTGGCGCAACGATGGCGTGATTTTGGATTTCGCGGATGTGCCGTGGAGCACCAATCGCGCGGCGTGGGCGCCTTCGTGCATCGAGCGCGACGGCAAATACTTCTTCTACTTTTCCGCCGGAGACGGCGCAGGACTGGGCGTGGCGGTCGCCGAACATCCCGCCGGACCGTTCCGTGACGCGATTGGCAAGCCGCTCATCAGCGAATATCACTTTGGCGCGCAACCGATTGATGCGCACGCTTTTCTGGATGATGACGGCCAGGCGTATTTGTATTACGGCGGCTGGAAGCGTTGCGTCGTGGTGCGCCTGAAGGAAAACATGACGGAAACGACCGGCGAGTTCCGCGAGATTACGCCGCCCGCTTCGGCGTATGTCGAAGGCTCGTTCATGCTGAAGCGCCGTGGCGAATACTATTTTATGTGGAGCGAAGGCAACTGGGGCGATTCGACGTATGCTGTGGCTTATGCGCGCGCGAGTTCTCCGCTGGGGCCGTTCAATCATCGCGCGGTCGTGCTGAAAAGCGATCCGCAAATCGGCAACGGCGCCGGTCACCACTCGGTTTTGCAACTGCCGGACAGCGACGATTGGCTGATCTGTTATCATCGCCGCCCGCTGGGAGAAACGAACGGCCATCATCGCGTGACCTGCTTGGACCGCATGGTCTTCAACGATAAGGGCGACATTGAACCGGTTATCTTAACGGCGGATGGCGTTCCCGCGCGTCCGCTGAGGAGACAAGGTGAGTGGGCGACAAAGTGATAATCGAGTACTCGAGGCCACTTTTACTCTTTCACGGGTTTAATGCCCCGCCGCTTGCGGCGTTATTTTCGAGGTTCCCGTTTGTGTTGAAGTGAGAGCATGAGCCGCTTCATTCACAAGAG
>JAABUK010010277.1_pt1 | contig 12535 bp, 5 predicted proteins | sample 5559141 | NCBI WGS metagenome assembly JAABUK01 (sample SAMN10711869, study PRJNA513367) | rock metagenome | isolation source: Antarctica rocks | place: Antarctica: Victoria Land, Pudding Butte nord | collected 2016-01-03
ACTTAATCAGCCCGTCGCGCCAACCGTTTATATGCCGACGCCGCAACTGCCCGACGCGATGATGGCGGCCACAAACAATTGGTTTCTCACTTCATGGATTGTGCGAACAAAAGAGCCGCTCGATATAGATGCAGCGTTGCGAAACGCGGTCAGAGAAGTCGATCCGCAGTTGCCAATAGCGAATATCCGCCCGATGACGCAAGTCGTGAGCGCCTCAATCGCCACGCAAAGATTTATCAGCACGCTGATGGGAGTCTTCGCCGCGCTCGCCTTAACGCTGACAGCCGTAGGGCTGTACGGAACGTTGAGTTATCAGGTGAGCCAGCGCACGCATGAGATCGGCATCCGCCTCGCGCTGGGAGCGCAGGCGCGTGATGTCTTGAGACTAATTGTCGGACAGGGCTTGCGCCTTGCGCTCGTCGGCGTCGCGGCGGGACTGCTCGGAGCCTTCGCAGTGACGCGCGTGATGGCGAGCTTGCTCTACGGCGTGAGCGCAACTGATCCTTTGATTTTCGCGTGCGTTGCGGTGGTGCTCACCTTTGTTGCGCTCCTCGCCTGTTACGTTCCGGCGCGGCGTGCAATGAAAGTCGATCCGATGGTTGCCCTGCGGCACGAGTAGCCGTTTGCATTTATGGAAGGCTTGGTGATGAAGCGATGACAACTTTACTGCAAGACTTGCGATACGGCGCGCGAATGCTGCTCAAGCATCCCGGTTTCACTTTCGTCGCAGTCGCAGCGTTAGCTTTGGGCATCGGCGCGAACACGGCGATCTTCTCGGTCGTCAACGCCGTCGTTCTGCGTCCTTTGCCGTTCGCAAATTCGGAGCGGATCGTCAGAATTTACGGAACGAACGAGAAAGATGCAGCGGAGCGCGCGCCGTTGTCGTACCCGGACTTTGCGGACTACCGCAGCCAATCACAGAGCGTCGAGCACGTCGCCGCGTATAGTTTTGCGTCCACGTCCATGAGAACCGGCGGGGGAGAACCCGAACGTCTCGACGGAATCATTGTCTCGTCCGATCTGTTTCCGCTGCTCGACGTTAAGCCAATCGCGGGTCGCGTCTTCACGCCGGAAGAAGATCGAAAGGGCGCGTCGCCGGTCGTCGTCTTGAGTTACGGTTTGTGGCGGCGCAGCTTTAACGCTGATGCCGGAATCATCGGACGCGAAATTTCGCTCGGCAATCGAAGCACCACTGTTGTGGGCGTGATGCCGCCGAATTTTAAGTTTCCGGTGGACTCCGAAAGAGTTAGTTACTGGATGCCTCTGGCCGCCGATCCGGGAGCCGGGGAGATAATTGACAAGCGCGGCGCGCATTTCATGGAAGCCGTGGCAAAGCTCAAACCGGCGCTGACGATTCGTCAAGCCGAAGCGGAAATGAATTTGATCGCGCGCCGCCTCGAAGCGCAATACCCGATTGATGTAGACAAAGGCAGTCGCCTTCATCTCGTCTCCCTGCATGAAGACCTCGTTGGAGATGTTCGTCCGGCGCTCTTTGTGTTGCTCGGCGCTGTCGGCTTCGTGCTCTTGATCGCGTGCGCCAACGTCGCCAATTTGTCGCTCGCGCGGGCGGCGGGGCGCACGCGGGAAATTGCTATTCGCACGGCGCTCGGCGCGAGCCGCGCACGCGTCATTCGTCAACTGCTTACCGAAAGCGTGTTGCTCTCGACGGCGGGCGGCGCGCTCGGTTTGCTGCTGGCGATGTGGGGCGTTGATCTGCTCACTGCCGCAAGCCGTGGCATTCCACGCTTGAATGAAGTCGCGCTCGATGGTGGCGTGCTCGCCTTCACGCTTTCGGTTTCGCTTGCGACGGGCATCCTCTTCGGTCTCTTTCCTGCGCTCGTCACCTCAAAGCTGGATTTGAATGAATCGCTGAAAGAGGGCGGCAGAAGTTCCAGCGAGGGCGCGAGCCGCAAGCGCGTGCGCGGCTTGCTAGTCGTCTCCGAAGTTGCGCTCGCGCTGATGCTGCTCGTCGGCGCGGGGCTGCTGATAAAGAGCTTCGCCAAATTGCTGCAAACTGATCCGGGCTATGACACCGAGCGCGTGCTCACGCTGGATGTCAGTTTGTCCAGACTCAAATACCCGACGCCTGAACAGCAAACAGCCTTTTTGCAACAAGTGCTGCATCGCGTCGAAACGCTGCCCGGAGTCGAAGCAGTCGGCGCGACGGACTTGTTACCGCTCAGTGGCTCTGACAGTAAAACGACTTTCAAGATCGCAGGTCGTAGCATTGGACAGGGAGAAGAGCCGAACGCTCGAAGCCAATCCGTCAGCCCGAATCTTTTCCGCGCGATGAGCATTCCGTTACGCGAAGGGCGCGACTTCAGCGAACGCGACGCGAAAACTGCCGCGCCCGTTCTGATCGTCAATGAAGCTTTCGCGCGGCGCTTTTATCCCGGCGAAGATGCGTTGGGCAAGCGCGTTCTTCTCGATAGCGACGGCGACAATCCGCCGCCGCGCGAAATCGTCGGCGTGGTCGGCGACGTGCATCACGAAAGATTAACGGCAGACGTTTATCCCGGCTACTACACGCCGTATCTGCAACATCCCGAACGCCGCATCAATCTGGTCGTGCGCTCTGCTTCAACTGACCCGCAGACGCTCGCGGCGTCCGTGCGCGGCGCGATCAAGGAAGTGGACAAGGATCAGTTGATCTGGGAAACGAAAACGATGGGCGAACGGCTCAGTGCATCCGTCGCGTCGCGCCGCTTCAGAATGTTGTTGCTCGGCGTCTTCGCCGCGCTCGCGCTCACGCTCGCCGCCATCGGCATCTACGGCGTGATGAGTTACGCCGTGACGCAGCGCACACATGAGATCGGCATTCGCATGGCACTCGGCGCGCAAGCGAGCGATGTGTTCAAACTGGTAGTCAAACACGGCATGATGCTCGCGCTCGTCGGCATCGGAGCCGGTTTGATCGGAGCCTTCGCAGTGACGCGCCTGATGGCGAGTTTGCTCTACGGCGTGAGCGCTACCGATCCGTTGATCTTTTTCGGCGTGTCGCTGTTGCTGGCGTCCGTGGCTTTTCTGGCCTGCTACATTCCGGCGCGTCGCGCAACGAAGGTCGATCCGATGATTGCACTCCGATACGAGTAGATAAAATTAAAAAGATATTGTGGAGGTGATGCGATGCAAATTCTCTGGCAAGACGTGCGCTACGCGGCGCGAATGCTGATGAAAAATCCGGGCTTTACTTTTGTCGCGGTCATCTCGCTGGCTCTCGGCATCGGCGCAAACACGACGATCTTCAGCGTCGTCAATGCGCTTCTGTTGAAGTCGCTGCCTTACAACGATCCAGAGCGCATCATTCTGGTGTGGGGCGACACCACTGCGCAGGACAATCACCGCAATCAAGTGTCTGCCACGGACGTTGCCGATTGGCGAAATGAAAATGGTGTCTTTGAAGAGATTGCGACGTACTCGAATTGGGGAGCGATCTTTTCAGGCGCGGGCGGCGAGCCGGAACGAATACCGGCGATGCAGGTCGGCGATGGTTACTTCAGAGTAATGAAAGCCGCGCCGCTGCTTGGCCGCACCTTTTTGCCGGAGGAACAGGAGGACGGCAAAGACTTCGTGATTGTTTTAGGCTACGGCTTATGGCAGCGACGATTCGGCGGCGCGCCCGACATCGTCGGCAAGGCGGTTTCGCTGAGCGGCAAACCTTATACGATTGTCGGAGTGATGCCCGCAGACTTCTCCTCGCTTCCTTCCAACTTGATTGAGCCGCAAGCGGAATATTACAGACCTGTCGCCGAGAAATACGACGAAAAGGAACGCAGCTCGCGTCATCTCAGAGCCGTCGCACGCCTTAAATCCGGCGTCTCGCTTGAGCAAGCGCAGTCTGAACTAAATGTCATTGCGCGGCGTCTGGCGCTAGCGCATCCGACGGATAACAACGGCTACGGTGTGCATTTGGTTTCTCTCGCTGAGGACACCATCGGAGGTTTGCGCCCGACTTTGCTCGCGCTGTTCGGAGCCGTCGTTTTCGTGCTGCTCATCGCGTGCGCGAACGTCGGCAACCTCTTACTCGCACGCACGGCGGCACGCCAAAAAGAGCTTGCTATTCGCGCAGCGCTCGGAGCGGGACGAGTTCGTTTGGTGCGGCAACTCCTGACCGAGAGCGTGTTGCTGGCGCTCGTCGGCGGCGGCATCGGGCTGGTGCTGGCGCTGTGGGGGACGAGCTTCGTTGAATCAATCGGCTCACACGTCACTCCTTTGTTGAGCGGAATCAAGATGGACAGCCGCGTGCTTGGCTTCACGATGATGATTTCCATTGTGGCGGGGGTTTTCTTCGGGCTGGCTCCGGCCTTGCGCGTCTCCAAGCCGGAGTTAAGCGAATCGCTCAAAGAAGGCGGGCGCAGTTCGGGCACAGGCTCAGGCCGCAATCGCTTGCGCGGCGCGCTCGTCGTCTCCGAGATTGCGATGGCGCTCGTGTTGCTCATTTGCGCCGGACTCCTGCTTAAAAGCGTGATGCGATTACGCGATGTCAGCCCGGGTTTCAATTCGGAAAATTTGTTGACGATGAATGTTGCCCTGCCGGGCGCGCGGTATCCGAAGCCGCAGGATCGAGCGGCGTTCTACAAAAATCTCGCCGAGCGCGTTGAAGCGCTGCCGGGAGTCCAAGCTGCAGGCTTTACGAGCGTTCTGCCTTTGAGCAGTAATTTCGATGGAAGAGGTCTTGCCGTTGAAGACCATCCGAAGCCGCGCGGCGAAGAACTCAGCGTTGATTTATACACCACGACTCCCGGTTACCAGCGTGCCATGTCAATTGCGACTCTAAAAGGTCGCGCGTTGAGCGAGCAGGACACGGAGACTTCGCTTCCGGTTGCGCTCATCAACGAAACGATGGCGAAAGAGTTGTGGGCGCATGAAGACCCTCTCGGCAAACGAATCAAGCTGGTGGGATCGGAAGGCAGCCAACGTCCCTGGCACACCGTCGTCGGTGTCGTCAGCGATGTCCGTCAGTACGGCTTGGACAAGAAAGCGCCGATGCAAATCTATCTTCCAGAGTCGCAGTATCCGACTTCCCTGATGACTCTCGTCGTGCATACGTCAACTGATCCGAACGGCCTCATCGCTCCGGTGCGCAATGCGGTTCGCGCGATTGACAAAGAGCAAGCGGTTTACGACATCGCCACGATGGAACAACTGCTGTCCGATTCGATTTCGTTGCGGCGATTCCTGATGCTGCTGCTCATCGTCTTCGCGGGACTAGCGCTCGCACTTGCGGCAATCGGCATCTACGGTGTGATTTCGTATTCCGTGACGCAACGCACGCACGAAATCGGCGTTCGTCTCGCGCTCGGCGCGCAAACATTCGATGTGCTCAGGCTCATCGTCGGGCACGGCATGATGCTCGCGCTCGGCGGCATCACGCTCGGACTCATCAGTGCTCTCGCCGTGACGCGCCTGATGGCGAGTTTGCTTTACGGTGTGAGTGCGCTTGATCCGATTGTGTTCGCGGGCGTCTCGCTGCTTCTCTCGGCAATCGCGCTGATGGCTTGTTACATTCCGGCGCGACGCGCGACGAAGGTCGATCCGATGATTGCGCTCAGGCACGAATAAATTTGAAGTGGAATAGTAAAAGAGGAGATCGTCATGAAAAAGTTTCTGGTGCTAAGCGGACTGGCGTTAATGCTCTGTTGCCTGCTGCCTCATAGGGCGCAGGCGCAGGAGTCATTGGCGGGTGAATGGCAGATTGATTTCAAATCGGAAGTTGATGTTGCAAGCATGATGGTGCGTCGGGTGTCGGCGGGCGGCGGCGGCGATAGCCGTTTCTTCAACGTCCCGTTTAATCAGTTGCAGGGCATCACGCGAGAGCAGGCGTATTCGGATGGCACGCCCGTCAAATTTCAACTGCGGCGTGAAGCCGGAACTTTTATCTGCGAGGGACGGTTCAAGGGGGGACACGGCACAGGGCATTTCGTTTTCAACGCCAACTCTGATTTTGCCGACGCGATGAAGCGGCAGGGCTACGACAATCTCACAACCGAAAAGCAGTTCGGCCTGGCCGCCAATGATACCGGCGAGACGCTGCTACGAGAGTTGGACGCACTCGGCCTTGAGCGTCCCACACCTGCTGAATTTGCCAGCCTGAGCCAGTACGGTGTCAACGCGCAGTTCATCGGGATTCTGACAACGCTGGGTTACAAGCCCGAATCGCTCATGCAACTGATTAGACTACGACAGCTCGGAGTCAGCGTCGCATTCATCCAAGAGTTTCGCGCGCTCGGTTACGAGCACCCCACACTTCAGCAGCTCATCAATATGCGAGAGCAAGGCGTCACGCCGCAGTTCGTGAATGAACTTGTCACGTTGGGCTACGCCTATCCTTCGATAGACCAACTCATCAATATGAGAATGCAGGGGGTCACTACGAAATTTATCAAAGACCTCGAAGCGCTCGGTTACAAAAACGTCCCACTCAATCAACTGGTGACAATGAAGATGCAGGGCGTGACGATTGATTATATCCAAAAACTCAAAGCCGAAGGCTACGAGAACGTGACGGCGGATCAACTGATCGCCGTTCGCATGTTCGGAATGCCCGCCGAGTTCATCAAGAGGATGCCTGCTGCCTCAGCGCGTCAAGCGTCCGTCCCGTTCACAGGCGAATGGATGGTCAAATTTTACAAACGCGGAACGAGCGTTGTGTGGTTCTTGCTGCGCGAGCGAACTGCTGAAGGCTCGCTCAACGCGCGGTCATTCGAGATCGCGCCGAATCAATTACAGGGCTTGACGGAAGCGCAGGCTTTCGCTGACGGCGCGTCTGCAAAATTTCAACTCGTGCGCGACGCGGGTACGTTCACCTGTGAGGGTTGGTTCAAGAATGGTTTTGGTGCGGGACAGTTTACATACAACGCGAATCCGAACTTCGCCGCCGAGATGCGCTCACTCGGATACGAAAACCTTTCAAGCGAGACGCAGTATTTGATGGCGACGCACGATGTCGGCATCGCGTTCATCAACGATTTGAAATCTGTTGGCTATGGACATCTGACTGCGGAACAAATGCTGCGGATGGGTATGCATGATGCCGGTGCGCGTTATGTCAGAGAACTGGCATCGGTGGGCTACACGAATCTCGATACAGATCGGGTGATCAGGTTGCGTAATCATGAAGTCACTGCAAAGTTTATCAGCGGACTGGCATCAGTCGGCTACGGGCATCTCTCGGTCGAGGAACTTGTGCGGTTGCATAATCACGGCATTGACGCGGCATACATCGAGCGCGTCAAGGCCCAAGGCCACAACAATCCTTCAGTCGAGCAACTGGTCAGATTGCGAAATCACGAGGTCGAAAGGTAGCGCGAGATTTTGTGCGGTGATTGAGATGATGAGAGCGTGATGATGAGCAGTTCGAGGTTGCGGCGTGAATGCTGATTAAGTGAATACCGTTGATATGAAAGGAACGCGCTCTAAAGCGCGAGAGGTGACGAGATGTTGACAACACTGTGGCAAGACTTACGATACGGCGTTCGGATGCTGTTGAGAAGTCCGGGCGTGACGGTGATCGCGGTGCTCGCGCTGGCTTTAGGCATCGGGGCGAACACGGCGATTTTCAGTGTGGTCAACGGCGTGCTGCTGCGCCCGCTGCCGTTTGAAGAACCCGGGCGATTAGTGAGATTGTCGGAGGATGCGCCGCAGGTTCCGCAGATGTCCATCTCGTATCCGAACTTTCTCGATTGGCGCGAGCAGAACAAAGTCTTTACGGGCATCGCCGCGCTTCAGTTCCAGAGCTACAACTTGACGGGCACGAATGAGCCGGAGCGTTTGCCCGGCAGAAACGTCTCTGCGAATTTCTTTTCTTTGCTCGGCGTCAAGCCGGCGGCGGGACGCACATTTCTACCCGAAGAAGATCGTCCCGGCGCGGCGCGCGTGTGCGTTGTGAGCAATGGTTTGTGGCAACGTCGTTTCGGCTCTGATCCGAATCTCGTCGGGAAACAACTGACGCTTAACAACGAAAGTTATACGGTCGTCGGAGTATTGCCGCCTTCGTATCGCTTCGGCACGGCGACGGATGTGTTCGCGCCGATTGGTTTGAAGGCAGACACGATGACGGAGCGCGGCAATCATCCGGGCATCTATGCGATTGCGCGTCTCAAGCCGGGCGTCACTGTAGAGCAGGCGCGAAGCGAGCTTGTCGGCCTCGCCAAACGCCTTGCGAAACAGTACGGCAAAGGCGATAGCGCGACAGTCACATCTTTGCAGGAATTTTTTGTCGGCGACATCAGACCGTCGCTGCTCGTGTTGTTGGGCGCAGTCGGTTTTGTGCTCTTAATCGCGTGCGCCAACGTCGCCAATTTGTTGCTCGCGCGGGCGGCATCGCGTTCAAGGGAGATTGCCATTCGCACGGCGCTCGGCGCGGGTCGTCTTCGCATCATCCGGCAACTTTTGACGGAGAGCGTGCTGCTTGCACTGCTCGGCGGCGTCTTCGGATTATTGCTCGCGCTCTGGGGAATAGATGCGATACGCAGCGCGAGCATTGATAGCATTCCGACGACGGCGGTAATCAATCTCGATACGAGCGTGCTGCTGTTCACGCTTTTCGTTTCGCTGCTGACGGGCGTGGTCTTCGGCCTCGCTCCGGCACTGCACGCCTCAAAACTTGACTTGAACGAGTCGCTAAAAGAGGGCGGACGCAGTGCCACAACGGGTTCCGGCAGCAAGCAGTTGCGTAATCTGCTCGTCGTCTCGGAAGTCGCGCTCTCTTTGATGTTGCTCGTTGGCGCGGGGCTTTTGATTAAAAGTTTCACGCACCTGCGCGCAACTGATCCGGGCTTCGATCCGCAAAAGCTGCTGGCGATGCAACTTGCGCTTCCGGCGAAAGAAGGCGAAGGACGCAAGGTCGCTAATTTCTTCAGCGAGTTGGACGCACGACTCAAGGCGATACCCGGCGTCGAAGCAATTGCGTTCTCAACCGGACTGCCTTTGTTCGGTACGGGTGACACCTCGTTTGCAATTGAAGGAAGACCGGAGCTTGAATCGGGCAAGCGACCGCAAACGATGCAGTACATCACCAGCCCGGATTATTTGCGCGCAATGGGCATTCGCCTTGTGAAGGGAAGATTCTTCAACGAGCATGACACGCAGAACAGCCAGCTCGTCGCGGTGATTGACGAAGCTTTCGCGCGCCAGCAGTTTCCCAACGAAGAACCGCTTGGACAGCGTATCGCAGGCGATAAGCAGAACGACATACCGGCTGCCGAAATCGTCGGCGTCGTCGCGCATGTGAAGCACTTTGGCGTGGACGCGCCGGAGCGCATTCAGCCGCAACTCTATCTTGCCTTCAATCAAGTGCCGGACAAGTTTCTGCCGCTCGTTGTGGATCGCATGAATCTAGTGATTCGTACAACAACTGATCCGGCTGGAATGACGGCGGTTGTCCGGCGCGAGGTCGCCGCCATTGATAAGAATCAGCCCGTTTACAACGTCAACACAATGGAGCAAGTGCTGAGCGAATCAATCGCCACCGAGCGGCTCTCGACAACGCTGCTCGCCGTCTTCGCGTGCGTCGCGCTCATTCTCGCCGCCGTCGGGATTTACGGCGTGATGAGCTACACGGTCGCGCAACGCACGCATGAAATCGGCGTCCGCATGGCTTTGGGCGCACAAGCGCGTGATGTCCTTCGTTTAGTCGTCGGACAGGGAATGACACTGGCGCTGATCGGCGTTGCCGTTGGATTGCTCGGAGCCTTCGCAGTGACGCGCGTGATGAGCGGCTTATTGTTCGGCGTCAGCGCAACCGACCCCGTGACATTTATCGGCGTCGCGTTGTTGCTTGCGACGATAGCGCTCCTCGCATGTCTCATTCCGGCACTCAAGGCGACGAAGGTCGATCCGATGATCGCGCTTAGATATGAGTAGGGAGGTTGAAGATGAGTGCTTTGATACAAGATGTGCGCTTTAGTTTTAGACGGCTGTTGAAGAGTCCGGGTTTTACCGCCGTCGCGTTGCTGTCGCTCGCGCTCGGCATCGGCGCGAACGCTTCGATCTTCAGTCTGGTGAATACGGTGCTCTTGCGACCTTTGCCTGCCGCGCAGCCGGAACAGCTTGTCGAACTTTTCGGCGCGTTGCCTAACAATTCGGAGAATCAATTAGTCTCATACCCGAACTACAAAGATTATCGTGATCGTAACGAAGTCCTTACGGGTTTGCTCGCCTACCGATTCGCCGTTATGAGTCTTAGCCATGATGGTGCTAACGAGCGATTGTGGGGCTTCATTGTTTCCGGCAATTACTTTGACGTGCTTGGCGTCAAGCCCGCGCTCGGGCGCACCTTCACGCCGGAAGAAGACAAGACGCCGAACTCGCATCCGGTAGCGGTTATGAGTTACGGCAGTTGGCAAAGACGCTTCGGCGGCGATCCGTCAATCGTCGGCAAGTCCGTGCTGCTTAACGGGCACACGTTCACGATCATCGGCGTCGCGCCCAAAGATTTCAATGGAACAGAGGTCGCATATTCGCCGGAACTTTATGTGCCTGCGATGATGGTGGCACAGATCGAGCCGGGCAACGACTGGCTCAACGAACGCAACAACGCGAATCTCTTTGTGCTCGGACGACTCAAACAGGGCATCAGCCGCGCGCAAGCCGAAGCTTCTTTCCAATCCGTCACCTCACAACTCGCACGTGAATATCCCGATGAAGATGCGGGCAGAAGCGTCAGGCTTTTATCGCCGGGATTGTTTACGCCGGAGATTCGTAGCGCCGTCATCGGTTTTACGGGAGTTTTGATGGCGGTGGTCGGATTATTGCTCTTGATCGCGTGCGTCAATCTGGCGAATCTGTTGCTCGCACGCGCAACCGAGCGGCGCAAAGAGATTGCGATTCGTTTAGCGCTCGGCGCAAGTCGCGCCCGTCTTGTGCGACAACTTTTAACGGAAAGCGTGCTGCTTTCAATTGCGGGCGGCGCGCTCGGTTTGCTGCTGGCGGTGTGGATCGTTGATTTGGTCGGGGCAATCAAATTGCCGATGGACATCGCGCTCGCCTTTGATTTAAGCCTTGACTGGCGCGTGCTTTTGTTCACGTTCCTGCTGTCGTTGCTGACGGGTATTGTGTTCGGGTTGTTGCCCGCCCTGCAATCCTCGAATCCGAATCTCGTTTCGTCGCTCAAGGACGACGTTGCGGCAGGCGGCTTTCGTCGCTCGCGCCTGCGCAACACGCTCGTCGTTGCACAAATGGCGTTGTCGTTGTTGCTGCTCATCTGCGCTGGCTTGATTGTGCGTAGTCTGCAACATGCGCGATCCATGAATCCGGGCTTTAATTCGGAGAATGCCGTCGCGGTGTCGTTTGACGTTGGGCTGCAAGGTTATGACGAAGCAAAGGGGCGCGCGTTTCAGCAAAGAGTCGTTGAGCGTGTGGCAGCGATACCCGGTGTGCAATCGGCGACGCTCGTGACTAATCTTCCGCTCAGCATCAACTACAACTCGACGAATGTTTACATTGAAGGACAGCCCTTTGTGAGCAGCAGCAATCTGCCAGCGGTGATACCGAACAGCATTGGCTTGAACTACTTTCAAACGATGGGCATCGCTTTGCGCGGGCGCGACTTTACCGCGCAGGACAAAGAGAAAGAATCGCGCGTCGCTATTGTCAACGAAACATTTGCGCGCCGCTTCTTTCCCGAACAATCCGCCATCGGCAAGCGATTCAATTTCGGGGGGCCGAATGAACCGTACTGGGAGATCATCGGCGTCGCTGCCGACGGCAAGTACAACACCCTCGGCGAAAAGCCGCAGCCGCTCGTATATCGTTCGCTCTTGCGCCGCTACGATTCGACGACGACGCTGGTGGCGCGAACGATTGCAACCGATCCGCAGCCAATCATCCGTGCCATTCGACGCGAAATCGGCAGCCTAGACCCGAACTTGCCGCTCTACGATGTCAAAACTCTGAACGAGCACATGAACATCCCGCTTTTTCCCGCGCGCATGGCGGCGCTCGTGCTCGGCAGTTTCGGCGTGCTCGCGCTCTTGCTCGCAGGCATAGGAGTTTACGGCGTGATGTCATATGCGGTTTCGCAGCGCACGCGGGAAATCGGCATCCGCATGGCTCTCGGCGCGCAGCCGCGAGATGTTTTGCGATTGGTCGTCGGACAGGGAATGCTGCTGGCTCTCATCGGCACAGGCGTCGGCTTGATCGCGGCCTTCGCGCTCACGCGGGTCATGTCCGGTTTGCTTTATGGAGTAAGCGCGATTGATCCGCTCACGTTCGTCGGCGTGCCGTTGCTGCTCGCGTGCGTGGCGCTCATTGCATGTCTCATTCCGGCGCGGCGCGCGACGAAGGTCGATCCGATGATCGCGCTCCGGCACGAATAATTTCATTGTAAGGAAAGGCGTAAAGGTGAAGCGATGGGAACGGTGTGGCAAGACGTGCGTTTCGCGGTGCGTATGCTGGCGAGGAATCCCGGACTGACGGCGATAGCGGTGCTTGCGCTGGCGCTCGGTGTGGGAGCGAACACGGCAATCTTTAGCGTGGTGAACTCTGTGCTGCTGCGGCCTCTGCCGTATAAAAACGCGGCGCAGCTTGTCTCCAT
>JAABUK010010278.1_pt1 | contig 12534 bp, 16 predicted proteins | sample 5559141 | NCBI WGS metagenome assembly JAABUK01 (sample SAMN10711869, study PRJNA513367) | rock metagenome | isolation source: Antarctica rocks | place: Antarctica: Victoria Land, Pudding Butte nord | collected 2016-01-03
GAACCACGGAGACACGGAGGCACAAAGAAACACAAAGAGTTTTTTTGAAAAGTAAAATAAATGAACAAGATCTTTGTGCCTCTTCGTGCCTTGGTGTCTCCGTGGTTCAAAACTCTTTGCCTAGGTGGCTAACTGATTTTCCCAATCTAGTTATATAGGAGAGACACAGAAAAATTATCATATTAGAACCGTGTTCCTTTGTGTCTCCCTGCCTCCGTGGTTTATTGCGCTGGAATTAGCAGCTAAATTTTCTCTACATTCAGTTAAAAATTCAATATGAAAAAATTCCCGTTTCAATTCGGCGCTGAAGTGTACACCTGGTTCATGAATGAACAGGGGAAAACGCATCAGAACCGTTTAGGGCATATGATTGAAATCTCAGCAAAAGCAGGCTTTACCGGTATTGAACCCATACATGGCTGGATGGGAGATCTGAGCGAGCCGGGAAAACTTAAAGAAAAATTGCATGAACATAACATAGACCTGGTAGCAATTGCACTTGCATTAAACTGGAACGAATCGCAGGAAACAGAGCAGGAACGTATGGAAGCCGATAAAGCAATCGACTTGTTACAACATTTTCCTGGCGCCCTATTGTGTACGGTACAAAAGCCAACCGGCCGTCATGATATTGAAAACCGGCGCCGTTATCTTACAAGTTGCGTAAATATAGTATCCCGCAGGGCTATGGAAAAAGGAGTGCCATGCAGCTTTCACCCTAATTCACCGCATACTTCTATCACCCGTACCAAAGAAGACTATCAGGTAATACTAGAATCATTAGACAGCATGGTTACAGGCTGGACGCCTGATGTTGGCCACATCAGGAATGGCGGCATGGATCCGTTGGAAATGATGAAAAAATATCAATCGCTTATAAACCTGGTGCATTATAAAGACTGGAATGGGGAACCGGAATGGTCGCTGATGGGTAAAGGGAAAATTGACCTGTTTGCTATTACAAAATGGCTGGAAGAAATTAATTACCAGGGTTGGATTATTTGCGAAGATGAAGCACCCGAAGCATTGGAAAACCCGGATGAGGTAACCATGCATGATGGAAAATGGATAAGGGAAGAACTATTGCCTTCTTTGAAATAAATATTTACAAGCATTAATTTTATTAATCACTAAAAAGGATCGTACCATGCCATACGTTCAAACCAACGGAATTCAACTTTACTATGAAGAGAAAGGAAGCGGAGAGCCTTTATTACTTATTATGGGAATTACAGCAGCGGGATCTGTTTGGGAGAAACATGTTGCATACTGGCAACAGTTCTTTCGATGTATCATTGGAGACAACCGCGGCGTAGGACTTTCTGATAAACCGATCGGTTCATATACAACGGAACAAATGGCGGATGATTATTCGGGATTGTTGCAACAGCTTAATATACCGTCCGCTCATGTGGTGGGATGTTCTATGGGCAGCACCATAGCACAGCAACTTGCGCTCCGACATCCTAATAAAGTACAATCTCTGGTATTGATGTGCACATGGGCCAGATGCGACCATATGGCAAAAACTGTTTTCGGGCATCTTAAAAATATAAAATCAGGATTGCCATCTTCTGAATTTATTCAGTACATCCAGTTGCTGATCTATAGTAAAAAAAGTTTCGATGATGATGCTGTGTATGAAGAAATGCTGGCAGCACAGAGAGATGCCGGCGAGGCTGAGCAACAACCTGTACATGCTATGGAAGCTCAGGCAGATGCCTGTATGTCGCATAATACATTAAGTATGCTTCCCCGGATTGTGCAACCAACATTAGTGATTGGTGGTGAAGATGACATCTTCACTCCTGCATGGATGTCGAGAGAGGTAGCTGCGGCTATCCCTGGCAGTGAGTTACATCTGTATCCTGAATCTGGTCATGCTTTTCATTGGGAAAACTTGGTGGATTTTAATGAGAGGGTAGCAGCGTGGCTGAGGAAATGAAGGAACGGGTTTTAAGATTAAGGGGGAACCGGCTAGTAATAAGTTAAGCATTGAATTGCTATCAGCAATCATCTATTAGCAATCGGGGGCGAAACTGAATAATATTGATCTGCTGACAGCTGATAGCTGACGGCTGAAAGCTGAAAATCAGGAAGAAAACAAGTAAATTTGCCATACAGTTAAAACAAGATGAAGGCAAAATATATCAATCCATTTACAGACTTCGGATTTAAGAAAATTTTTGGTGAAGAAGCAAGCAAACCGCTATTGATTGACTTCTTAAATGCCCTGCTGCCTCAACAAAATAAAATAATAGACCTTTCATTTAAAAATACCGAACAACTCGGACAAACAGAAGCCGACAGGAAAGCCATTTATGACATTTATTGTGAAAATGAAAATGGAGAGAAATTTATTGTAGAATTACAAAAAGCAAAGCAGAATTATTTCAAAGAAAGAACCCTATACTACTCTACTTTTCCTATTAGAGAACAGGCCGAAAAAGGCGAATGGAATTATAATTTGAAGGCCGTGTATTGTGTAGGTATTCTAGACTTCACTTTTGATGACTATGAAAACGAACCTGAAAAAAGCGAGGTTGTTCATACCATTCAGTTAAAGAACCAAAAAGGCAAAACTTTTTACGATAAGCTGACTTACATCTACCTTGAAATGCCGAATTTTAAACAAATGGAAACTGAATTGACTACCCGCCTGGACAAATGGTTGTATTTTATCAAACATCTGGAAGACTTTCAAACCATTCCTGCAATTTTCAAAGATGATATATTTACAAAAGCTTTTGAAAAGGCTGAACTAGCTAAACTTGGCCAAGCTGAATTGGACAGCTACGAAAACAGTTTAAAATATTACCGGGACTTAAAAGGGGTTATTGACACTGCTTTTGACGAAGGTAAATTGGAAGGTAAAATAGAAGTTGCAAAAGCACTTAAAGAAAGTGGCATTTCAACTGACATTATAATGAAAACAACAGGAATGTCTGAAAAGGAAATTGATAAGCTGTAACAGGACATTACAATGTAACTATTCATAAAGTTGTGATAGCAACAAGCGAAAAACGAAGCACATGCTCAGATGGGCTGCATTAGTGATTCACATTATTGAAGGTTTTGATCCGGAGTTGCGCATGGCATCTTTCAATACTTTCTTAAACATCCTTGATAAGAATTCAATCGGTGATTTCAGGAAATATCAATTTGATTGTGTCCGAATAAAATTCAGTGACACGTGGGCACTTTTTTTAAATTTTACTTTATAATATTTGGAAATACAAGCTGTTCCTGTTAATTTGGTAAATAATTCCTCCTCAATCTAAAACCTTATACTTATTGAAACGGCTTCGTACGTTGCTGGTTACTTTCAGTAATGATATCCCTGCATATTTGATAACAGCATTTCGAAGCGCTGTTATTGAAAAGGTGGGTCGCGATCACGTGGCTTTCCACAATCATGTGGGGGATACACAATTCGTTTATTCGTACCCGTTAATTCAGTATAAAACTGTACTGAGACAGCCAGCAATTGTATGTCTTGATGAAGGAGTTGACGAAATTCATAGGTTATTCGAACAACGTAACTGGACGATCATTCTGCTGGGAGAACGCATAGACCTGAAAGTAGACAGGCTTGATTTTAAAACCACTACACTTAATGTCTGGGATAAGCATTTCGATTACAGTCTTACCCGTTGGCAGGCGCTCAACGATAAAAATTACTGGGAATATAATAACCTGCAGGATCTAACGGAAAGAATACAAATGCTGGAACGCATCCTTACCGGCAACATCCTCAGCTTTGCCAAGGGCATCGAATGGCATATAGAAAAGCCGGTTCAACTGAGCATTACCGATGTTGCCTTAGAACGGCTCAGCAAGATGAAAGACATTAAAGTAGCTACACTGGATGTGCGGTTCCGGTGTAATGTAGCGCTGCCTGATTGGATGGGCTAGGGAAAGGGGTAAGCAAGGGGTTTGGAGTGGTAAAGGGGATTAGATTTTAAAAATTAAGACTAATATCTACATATTGAGCTATGGTAACAAAACCGTTAATATATGCTGTTGCAGGACTTTTGCACGACATTGGCAAATTCTGGCAAAGGGCAGATTCACTTTGGCTGGAATCAAAAAATTTGGAAAATGCGAGGCCTATGGTGCAACAGATTTGCCCAAGTAGACCTGATGGTGGGCCGGGTTACCAGCATGTGATTTGGACTTACGCTTTTTTGAACAAACATTATCTAAAATTTAAGCGAACAGGACTTGCTGATGAGACTATGATGATGGAGCAACTTATTAATCTCGCATCTTATCATCATAAACCCTACACGCCCGAACAGGGGCTTATTACTTTAGCAGATGTTTGTAGTAGTGGCTTAGACAGAAGTAATGATAACGTGTTAAAACGTAATCCGGAATGGAGTTGGGACAAGTATAAATCAGTTCCCTTCGTTAGTCCTTTTAGTGTTTTAAAAAGATCTAAAGAAAATGCTTTTGATTGGGTTTATCCAGCATAAAAAATGGCAATTGGAGATAGTGTTTTTCCAACAGAAGTTGTGAAGGTGGATAATAAGGTGATATACCCTGATTTATGGAAGGAATTTGAACGCGAGTTTGAGAAGTTGCCGGATGCCAACGCCAATGCGTTTATTTACAGCCTCTATCATTTATTAAAAAAATATACAAGTTTTATTCCCGCAAGTACCCAGGATTTTCCAGAAAGCAGTTTGTTTGAACACCTGAAAACGACAGGAGCTTTTGCTCATTGTTTTGCTGCTTATAAAGAGGAATTCCCTAACGTATTTGGTAACGATAACAGAATAAGAAATATCAAATCCAGCCATTTTCCTGTAAAACTCTTTTGTGGCGACATAAGCGGAATTCAGACTTTCATTTATAACATTACCAATAAGGCAGCCGCGAAAAGCCTCAAGGGCCGAAGCTTTTACGTTCAGTTACTGGCAGAAAGTATTGCGCAGGAAGTATTAGAAGCCAGCGGTTGCACGCTTATCAATCAGGTGTATGCTGCGGGTGGAAAATTTTATTTGTTATTGCCTAATACCACCCTAGTAAACAATGCAATAACTGACTATAAATACAAATTGGAGAAAGCTTTGTGGGAAGAATTTAATGGTCAGCTTTCTGTAAACATGGATGAAATTAATTTCAGTTTTATTTTAGGTGGAGAAAGATCTAGAATTTTAATCAATGGAGAAAGTGATACAACTGATGTCGGCACTTTATGGAAGAAACTATCAGATAAAACAAGTGCGCAGAAACGGAGACGTTTTGCTGATGTTTTTATGGATTCATATAATTCAATAAAACCATTGTTTGAGGCAGGAGGTACAGGTGGAGAAATACAAGTTTGTGCAGTATCAGGTATAGAAATCGAAAAGAATAAAACAAAAAACATAAAGAAGGATGATATTGAGCAAGGTGAGGAAGTGGAACTTCCTGTTGCAGCATATGTTAAAAAGCAAATTGACCTAGGTAGAGATTTATATACGCACAAATACCTTGTAGAATTAGTAAATGATAGTGTTAAAGGATATGAAGCCGGAGTATAAATAAAGCCCATATAGATGAAATTACAAATGGAGTAACATTAAATAAAGAAGGTAAAGAGTTATTGGTTACGTCATTAAATAATTATATGGATGATACGATTCGTTATAAAGGAAGAAACCAAACTAGAGTAAATGCTATGCAGCAAGACGCTCATGTTTTCGCAAATAGCTTAATTTAATATAAAGGATAGCATACTTATAACTTAAAATAATTTGCATGATTGTATGGGTTCTTTATGATATTGAGGATGATAAAATACGATCTAAAATAGCCAAGTTTTGTAAACAGGCTGGTTTATACCGAGTGCAATTTTCTGTATTTCTAGGTACTATCGACTTAAATCAAAAAAATATTTTGAGATTGCAGATTGAAGCTTTAATTGATGTTGAAAAGGATTCGTTATACATTTTTCCCATGTCGAAAAGTGAATTACAATCTACAGCATTACTTGGAAAGGCTTTTGATAAAAAAATGGTTACTGATGAAATTAAGGCATTGTTTTTATGACGTTGACACCTTCTCATATTATTGAATATTTGTACTGTCCAAGGTTTACCTATTTTGAATATGTATTATCTATACCACAATATGAAGAACGTAAATATAAAGTTAAACGTGGTCGTGAAATACATGATGAGAAATTAGAGCAAAATAAAGAATATCTAAAGAAAAGGATAGGTGCGGTAGAAAGATATAAGGACCAATATCTTACTAATAACTTACTTCGTGGAAAAATTGATGATGTCTTAAAACTTGAGGATGGGACTATGGCGTCTTTGGATTACAAGTTTGCCAGCTATGATGATAAAATCTATGAAACTTATAAAACGCAAATGTTTTGCTATGCCTTGCTTATCGAAGAGAATTATAATTGTAAGGTTAATAAAGGGTTTTTAGTATACACAAGAAGTTCAAATAAGCTGGTGGAAGTAGCTATCAACGAATCCGATAAACAATTAGTGAAAGAATGTGCAAAGGATATCGGATTTATTATAGATAGCAATTTGTTTCCTAAGGCTACAAAATACAAGAAGAGATGTGTAGATTGCACATACCGGAATATTTGTATCAAATAAGCGGCGCCAGACAGCAATTTATTAAAACAAAGTGAAAAACAAGATACAAGTGACAGGTAATAAATCAATTATGGATCCGGAAATTATTAAAAATATCATGAAAACAAGCTCTTTGACATATTGGAAACTTAAAAATAAGCTACTCCTGTTTTATGATAAAGGGTTACAAGTGAAAGTTTTACAATATAAAACGGCTTGTTGAGCACCATCCAGAATAATAAGGATTGAAACGGAATGAAATTAAGCTATTCAGAAAAGACCTGGAGTTCTTGTTGAGCACCATCCAGAATAATAAGGATTGAAACAAAAAGAGGTAATTATTTATGCCTGGAAATGTTTCTCTTGTTGAGCACCATCCAGAATAATAAGGATTGAAACAATCATCATTTGGGGTTTCGGTTGTAGTTGGGAATACTTGTTGAGCACCATCCAGAATAATAAGGATTGAAACAGCTTCTCTGGCAGTTTATTCAGTTTGAAGATGGCCGCTTGTTGAGCACCATCCAGAATAATAAGGATTGAAACCTTTTGACAATTTAGTTTTTAAGGGTTACGATTCATATTGTTGAGCACCATCCAGAATAATAAGGATTGAAACTTAGATGAAAAAGCTAATTCACTTATAGCCATTATATCTTGTTGAGCACCATCCAGAATAATAAGGATTGAAACAGAAAAGATTGATTGAGTGGCATTAATTCAAAGCAGTCTTGTTGAGCACCATCCAGAATAATAAGGATTGAAACAATCCAACAGAGGCCGGAATCGGCTTTGAGTACGATCTTGTTGAGCACCATCCAGAATAATAAGGATTGAAACATCATGTAATTAAACTTTCAATAGCCTTTGTTAAGTTCTTGTTGAGCACCATCCAGAATAATAAGGATTGAAACCGGTGCCGCTGCAGAGTACGACTTATTAAAGAAATATCTTGTTGAGCACCATCCAGAATAATAAGGATTGAAACCGTTGCTAAGACTACCGTTTATTTAAATTTTGTATCTTTACTTTTCGTTTACAGTTAAACCCCATTTACCTGGGTTTAAAGTAAACCAAATAGTAATGGCTAGAAGTACTTATATCTCAGTAAATCTAACTCAAAAGCAGATTGATTTTATGCTTATGCTGGATGCTTATGAACTGGATATTTTTTCGTTGGAAGAGATTAAAAGACAAGCCCCTGATAAATTTGAAGACGTAAATGAACTAGTGGAAAATCTGGTGCATAAAAAAATTCTTTCAAGGATAGAGAGAGGAAAATATTGCCGTGCAAATTTCCGTGATGAGAACGTAATAGCGTGTTATCTGGCTTATGATGGTGCAATAGCTTATTGGTCTGCTCTGAATAGGCACGGACTAACGGAGCAATTTCCTAATTCGGTATTTGTACAAAGTACAAAAGTCAAAAAGGATAAAAGGGTATTTGGGGTATATTACAAATTCATAAAGATAGCTGCTTCAAAAAGACAAGGTATTAGCCAGGAGGGATTTGGTAATCATAGTTACAAAATGACAAATATTGAAAAAACCATTGCGGACTGTTTTGATTTGCCACAATATTCAGGAGGTTATGCAGAATTAATAAGAGCATTTAATGCTGCAAAGCTGGATAATGAACAACTGATAGCTGCGTGCAAAGCTGTTCATAACATAGCGGTCGTAAAACGTATGGGCTATTTAGCGGAATTATTTAGGGATAATGAATTACAAAGTTTTATCCGTTTTGCACAGAAGCAGGTAAACGAAAAATATAATCTGTTTGATAGTTCCGGTATGGAAGAAGGAGAATTTATAAGCAAGTGGAGGCTGAGATTAAACATCACCAGGAGTCAAATTATTGATATAACTAACAACCAGTACTAACTACATGATACTCCAAAAGGAAATAGCTAATTTATCTCAACAGTATGGAGTCGCGAAAACTGTTATTGATAAGGATTGGGTACTTGGTCATTTTATGTCAGGCATATATTCTGATGAGGAACTAAAAGCTAATTTGATCTTTAAGGGCGGTACTTGTTTGAAAAAATGCTGGTTTCCTGACTATAGGTTCTCGGAAGATCTTGATTTTACCTCCCTTATCAGAAAAATTTATTTTTACTAATAAGCATCTTGAATCTATTTGCAATCATGTAAGTGAATGTGCAGGAATCAGAACTGAGATTGTTTCCCTGGAACCAATGTTATTTATAAATAAGCTTGTAGGATATAAGGCTATTATAAAATACTGGGGAGCGGATCATCCTAAAAATGAAGCTCCCGCTCCCGTCGAGAGATGGCAAACCAAAATAAAAATAGAAATAATTCTTTATGAGAAAATAATCTTTAACAGTATAGCTAAAATGCTTTATCATCCTTATTCAGATAAGATAACGTTAAAAGAACCCGTACCATGTTATACTATAGAAGAGGTGCTGTCTGAAAAACTTCGAGCACTTATTCAGCGATCATACACCGCTCCGCGGGATTATTATGATATATGGTACTTGTCTACCAATATGGACAGTTTAAATTGGGCAGTTATCGTTGAAGGCTTTTATCAAAAAATGAAGTTTAAAGAAATAGAGTTTACAGGTATTGAACAATTAATTAATTCCAAAAGTGAAAGAATGGTAAAAGCAGCTTGGAAGAATAGCTTGGGACAACAGATTAACTTGGCGGCACTTCCGCCCTATGAATTAGTAATTAGTCAATTGCAACTGTTAATGAATAAAATTTTTAAATAAAAAAATAAGAAAACGTAAATGTGTTTATTAATAAATGCCGTTGATTTCGATATTCCATATAGCTAAGCTGTTCCAAAGTCGATGGAATGTGTGCCGTTAGGTATACAATACCCGTGGCGCATCATCATGAAGACTATTCTAATACGCAATAAATATCGACCTCTTACATAACAATCAAAACAATAAAATCTTATTCTTTCAAAGAACGATAATCCGGAAAATTAATTATCATTGAACTGCAATCAGCTAACTTATCAGCCAAATCAAACAAACCATGTCCTTACATTTTAAAAGTTCATTGTATATCATACTTCTTGCGATACTGATAAACAGTTGCACTCCAAAACTTCAAAAAACTATTTCCACAACAACCAGTTTCAACGTGGTAGAAGCTTCGATAACAGACATTCACCAGGCTTTGCAAAAAGGCAGCTGTAATTGTGAGCAGCTCGTATCTATGTATCTTCAAAGAATACAGGTGTATGATCAATCCACTAAATTGAACTCGATAGTTGTTACTAACCCGGAAGCCCTTACCATTGCAAGACAACTGGATAGTGACTGGTTGAAAAATAAAAAGATGCGTCCCCTTCATTGCATACCAATTATAGTAAAGGACAATTATATTACGAAAGGGTTGCAGACAACATTTGGATCAATAGCTTTTAAAAATTTTATCCCGGAAAAAGATGCTACAATGGTCAGGCAACTAAAAGATGCGGGTGCTATAGTGCTTGCTAAATCTAATATGGCTGAATGGGCTTTTAGTCCGATGGTAACCATACGTTCGATAGCAGGAGAAACGTTGAATCCTTATAATCCTGAACATGTTCCCGCGGGGTCGAGCGGTGGCACTGCTGCGGCTGTAGCTGCAAGTTTTGGTGCAGTTGGTATTGGAACGGATACGGGCAATTCCATCAGGGGACCTTCATCGCACAATTCGCTTGTTGGATTCAGGGTAACGTTGGGCCTGACCAGCAGGAATGGCATAGCTCCGCTGTTTCTCCGCAATGATGTGGGAGGCCCAATGGCAAGAACAGTAAAAGATGCGACAATATTGCTTGAAGTTATGGCGGGATATGATGAGGAAGATTCATTAACTAAATACAGTGATGGAAAAATTCCTGCTGGTTATCAACAGTTTCTTAATAGGGATGGGTTAAAAGGCGCACGAATAGGCGTTCTGCGTACATTAAGTGAGAAAGCGCCTGATCTCCAGGTAAAAGCATTGTTTGAAAAGGCTATTGCCGATCTAAAACAATTAGGTGCTGAAATTATAGATTCGGTTCAGGTAATAAATTTTGATACGCTCCGGCTGAATCAGGGTTGCCCGGTATTTCAGCACGATATAAATAATTTCTTCGCCAGCCTGGGAAATCGCAGTCCTGTTAAAAATCTTTCGGAACTAATTGCTTCCGGCAAGTATGCACCTTATATAGAAGAGCGGCTTAAATACCAGGTGAAAAATGCAGTAAACCCGGTTATAGGCAGCGGTATCTGTGGTGATGCGTATACCGATACCAAAAGAATAGCTTTCCGGAATGCGGTTGTAGCAGCTATGGACCGGTATAATGTTGGCGCACTTATATATCCAACCTGGAATAATCCTCCTGCCAGAGTTGGTGACTTAAGTGGATATAAAGGTGACAATAGCCAGGTAATATCACCTCAAACAGGACAACCGGCTTTTACAGTGCCAATGGGTTTTACTTATGGCAACTTGCCGGCGGGACTTCAATTTTTAGGCAGGCCCTTTGATGAACCTACCTTAATCAAATACACTTATTCCTACGAACAGGGAACCAAACACAGAAAGCCACCATTGTTGTTTCCTGCTTTGAAGCAGTAGGCCACGAAGACTCGAAGGCACAAAGACGCACAAAGTATTTTCTTACACTTTCTTAGTGCCTTCGTGACTTGGTGGCCACCTTCTGTTATTGCAAAAGGTGGCACAACTTTTTCAAACATTCCTAAAACCTAATTATGAACATCAGCAAGATCCCTCCATTTGAAAAAGACCTGATCAATGTTATTATAGAAACCACCAGGGGATCCATTTACAAATATGATTTCAATCCTGAGTATGAAGTTTTCAGGCTCAACAAAGCGATGCCATTGGGAATGGCTTTTCCATTTGATTTTGGTTTTATACCATGCACAAAAGGTGAAGATGGTGACCCTCTTGATGTACTGGTTTTAATGGATGAACCTGCTATCCAGGGAGCATTGGTTGAGTGCCGGTTATTGGGGATTTTAGAAGCTATTCAACGGGAGCATGATGGTAGTGAAGTAAGAAATGACCGGATCGTAGGTGTTGCCAATCGTTCTATACGTTATAAAAGTATTACGGATCTAAAGCATTTAAACGAGGATATGGTTACCGAAATCGAAAACTTTTTTAAACAATACAATGCTCTCGTAGGTAAAGAGTTCAGACCTATCGGCTGGAAAAACGAAGATAAAGCCCGTAAATCAATCAGGGAACAAACTCTGAAAAGTTGATCTTATAGAATGTGTTTAATTCATAATAATCCTGGATTCATAAGTTTTTCTGAAATTATATGGTTGCTGGGCCTTAATCTTTATAATAGCTAAATGTTCTTTTAATAATTTTAGAAGGCTTTCCCTTTTCATTATAGGTGGTTCTTTGTATCCAGTTTCCTTTGTTATCGAAGCTGTCATATTTATAAGTCATTTTTTCTGTTATGGAAGAGTCCTTCACGAGAGTGGTGGAAGTCTCTTCAACCGGATCATTTTTGTCATTAAGTTTTAATGTACCTGAATAAGTAGTTCTACCTGCGCTGTCCGTGGAACTGCCTCCAACGAAATAAGCTTTATCATACTTCATATCAAAAGTTGATTTTATTTTATTGTTCATTCCATATAGTTTACCTCCATACACAACGCCATATTCATTAGTTTTAAGATCCTTATAGTAGCCATCCTGCTTGCCGGTTGAATCATAAGATTTACCTCCCGAATATTTTCCATCTTTATCAATTTCAGTGACGAGTTTGTACATTTGTTTTCCATCCTTCATAGTTACCATCTCTGTAAATGCCCCAATATCATTACGCGTGAAAGTTTGCACCGTATGTATTTTTCCTACAGAGTCTTTGGTTGAAAATTTAGTTTGGTAACCCTTCTCATCTAACTCATTAATGTTCAATAAAGAATCCATTTTCTGTTTGCCGGTACTG
>JAABUK010010279.1_pt1 | contig 12533 bp, 9 predicted proteins | sample 5559141 | NCBI WGS metagenome assembly JAABUK01 (sample SAMN10711869, study PRJNA513367) | rock metagenome | isolation source: Antarctica rocks | place: Antarctica: Victoria Land, Pudding Butte nord | collected 2016-01-03
CTGGGGATTCTTGGCCACGACGGTGCGATGGCCGACCGGGTTTGCGTCCCGGCGCGGAATCTCCACGAGATTCCGGGCTCGATCGACGATCGCGAGGCCGTCTTCGTTGAGCCCCTTGCCGCCGCCTTCCGGGTTCCCGAGCAAGTCTCGATCGGGCCTTCCACTCACGTCGCTGTCGTCGGCGACGGTAAGTTGGGATTACTCTGCGCCTGGGTGGCTCGTTCGCTCGGGGCGGAAGTCGCCTTGATCGGCAAACACGGGGAGAAGCTGGCCCTCGGCGGAGAAGGGGTCCGCCCCGTCCCGCTCGATTTGGCCGCCGAACTCGCGGGGACTCAAGACCTGGTCATCGACGCCTCGGGCTCGTCGTCCGGCCTAGCGACGGCGCTCGGGCTGGTCCGGCCTTGCGGGACGGTCGTGCTGAAGACGACCGTGGCAGGCCATCACGATCTCGGCCTGGCTCCCGTCGTCATCGACGAAATCCGGATCGTCGGATCGCGTTGCGGGCCATTCCCGACGGCAATCGCCGCCATGGCGAACCGGTCGATCGACGTCCTTCCCTTGATCGGCGCGGAGTTCCCGCTCGATCGGGCTGAGGAGGCGTTTCGGGTCGCCGGGGCCCGTGGTTCGCGGAAAGTGTTGCTTTGGGCCTGAAGGATCAGAAGTCGATATCCTTGGCGGTGTAAGCCTCGGCCATGATGAACCTGAATCGGGCCTCGGGCTCTTTGCCCATGAGGTCGGAGACGGTGCTCTCGGTGTAGCGGCGGTCGTCGTCGGGGACGGTCACGCGGAGGAGCCTGCGACGGGTCGGGTCGAGCGTGGTCTCGTAGAGGAGCTTCGCGGGCATCTCGCCCAGCCCCTTGAACCGGGTGATGTTCGGCTTCGCGTTCTTCGGGAGCCTGGCGAGGATCCGGTCGCGGCTCGCGTCGTCGGCGGCCCACTGGGTCTCCTGGCCGAGGGTGATCTTGTAGAGCGGCGGGCAGGCGAGGTAGACCCGGCCTTCTTGCAGTAAGCCGGGGAGGTGCCGGTAGAGGAAGGTGAGCAGGAGGGTGGCGATGTGGTGGCCGTCGCTGTCGGCATCGGTCAGGAGGATGATCTTGCCATAGCGGAGCCGGGACGGGTCGTACTGGTCGTCCATCCCGCAGCCCATGGCGCTGACGATGTCGGTCAGCTCCTTGTTGTCGAGGACCTTGGCCTTGCCGGCCTGCTCGGCGTTGAGGACCTTCCCCTTGAGGGGCAAAATCGCCTGGATGTCGCGGTCGCGCCCCTGCTTGGCCGAGCCGCCGGCGCTGTCGCCTTCGACGATGAACAGCTCGGAGCGGTCGGGGTCGGTGCTGTCGCAGTCGTGGAGCTTGCCGGGGAGGTTCAACCGGTTGCTGATGGCCGTCTTGCGGCGGACCTGGTTTGCGGCGGCCCGGCTGGCCTCGCGGGCCCTGGCCGACTGGATCACCCGGCCGGCGATCGCGTCGCCGACCGACCGATTCTTCAGGAGGAAGTCTTCGAGGCGGGGACGGACCATCGACTCGACGAGGGAGCGGACCTCGGGGTTGTTCAGCCGTCCCTTGGTCTGGCCCTGGAACTGGGGTTCGTGGACGCAGACCGAGAGGATCGCGGTCAAGCCTTCGCGGATGTCCTCGCTCAGGATGTCGAGCCCCTTCTTGAGATGCTCGTGATCCTTCATGAACTTGAGGACGGCCTTGCGGACGGCCTCGCGGAGCCCTTGTTCGTGCGTCCCGCCGTCGCGGGTCGGGATCGTGTTGACGTAGGAGCGGACGTCCTCGTTGGTGGCCTCGGTCCAGCCGAGGGCGAGGTGGCAACGCAGCTCGTCGTCCTCGCGTTCGAGGACGAAGGGGAGGCCGCCAACGCGATGGTCGGCCCTCTCCTTGTTGACGGCGTCGAGGAAGTCGGCGACGCCCCCGTCGTGGCGGAACTCGACCGATGCATCCCCTTGCCGCCGGTCGACGAACTGGATGACCAGCCCTTTGTTGAGGTAGGTCTTCACGTCGAGCCGCTCGGCGATCAGCCGGGAGTCGTACGAGGCGTCGAGGAAGATCTCGGGGTCCGGGGTGTAGGTGATGGTCGTCCCCGAGCCCCGGGCGGGCTCACCCTGCTCCACCCCGCCGAGGGGCTTGCCTCGCTGGAACGACTGGGTGAAGGAGAAGCCGTCGCGGCGGACCACGGCGACGAGCTTCGAGCTGAGGGCGTTGACGACGCTCGCCCCGACCCCGTGCAGGCCGCCGGAAACCTTGTAGGCGTCGTTGTCGAACTTGCCGCCGGCGTGGAGGACGGTCAGGATCACTTCGAGGGCCGATTTGCCCGTCTTGGGATGGATGTCGACCGGGATGCCTCGGCCGTTGTCGCTCACGGAGATCGTCTTGCCGTCGGCCTCCAGCGTGACGACGATCCGGGTGGCGTGGCCATTCATCACCTCGTCGACCGAGTTGTCGACGATCTCCCAGAGGAGGTGATGCAGCCCTTCCTTGTCGACCCCGCCGATGTACATGCCGGGTCGGCGCCGGACGGCCTCCAGGCCTTCCAGGACCGTGATCGATTCGGCGTTGTAAGTTCCGATGGCCATTGGGCTTCCCTTCGAGCATCTCGGGAATTATTCGCCGACCTGGTCGGGCGGGGGGACCGGCACCGCGTCGTCCTGGATCACCGCGTCGAGCGACCCCCGCTGCAAAATCCCGTAGCCGCGTCCCCCCCGACTGGTGACGGGGTACTTGGTCGCCCGGACGATCTGGAGGGCCCCGCGATTCGTCCGAACGGTCAGGCCTTCGCGCATCTTGTTGGCCAGGGCGAAGCCGATCACGGCGTCCTTGTCGTCGATCTTGACCGCCGTGACTCCCTTGGCCGCGCCGGCGACGACGTTCGCCTCGGCGACGGGGAAGATCAGGACGCGAGCCGAGCGGGTGGCGAGGCAAACATTTTCGGTGCCGTCGGTCGGCTCGACGCCGATCACCTTGTCGTCGGCGATCGCTGAATCGAGGCGGACGACCGATCGCCCCTTGCGGGTCGAGACGCCGGAATGGACCGAGAGGGCGAAGCGGAGGACCTTGCCGCCGCCCGTCAGGGCGATCGCGTAGGGGGGCAAGGGGAGGCCGGAGGTGGGCCCGTCGCCGTTGAGGGCCGCCAGGTCGCCGCCGAGGAGCCCCTGGACCGGCTCGGCGGGCGGCAACGGCGCGGTCGAGACGTCGGGGAGGCATCGGGGGTCGTGGCAGACGACCCCGACGACGTGCTCGCGGTCTTCGAACGCGAAATGCTTGGCAATCGGCTCGCCGTGGCCGGTCGTCAGCGGGATGTCGTTGGCCCTCATCGTATACGCGATCCCGCGATCGGTGAAGAACGTGACCGTCTGGCGGGCCCGCGAGCGATAGACCCAGCCGACCCGGTCGTCGTCGCGGACCCGGATGCTCGGCACGTCGGCGAACGACTTCTGCCGCTTCATCCAGCCGTCTCGGGTGACGATGATCCAGGCATCCTCGTCGATGATGTAATCTTCTTCCCGATACTCGACCTGGACTTGCGGCACGTCGAGCAGCTTGGTCCGGCGCTCGTCGCCGTAAGCCCCCCGGATCTGCCTCAGCTCGTCCCTGACGATCTTCCAACGCGCCGGCTCGTCGGCGAGCAGGGCCTCGATCTCGTCGGCCCGCCCGCGCTTCGAGGCTAGCTCATCGAGGATGTCCTGGATCTCCAGCTTGCCGAGGCGGTAGAGCTTGGTCTCGAGGATCGCGTCGGCCTGGAGTTCGGAGAGGGTGAATCGCTCCATCAGCTTCGGCGAGGCGTCGGGCTTGCCGTCGCTCGCCCGGATGATTCGGATCGCCTCGTCCAGGTGGTCGAAGACGATCGCGAACCCTTCGAGGATGTGGATCCGCCGAAGCAGGTTGGCCAGCTCGTGCTGGAGCCTCCGGGTGACGATCTCGAGCCGGAAGTCGAGGAAGTGCAACAACATCGTCTTCAGGTCGAGCCTGGCCGGGACGGCGACCTCGGCCCCGACGGCGGGGAGCAGGCAAGTTAAATTGACGTTGAAATTGGTCTGGAGCGGGGTGTTCTTGAACAGGTAGGCCAGGGCCGCGTCGACGTTCGCTCCGGGGCGGAGTTCCAGGGCGATCCGCACGTCGTCGGTGCTGAGGTCCTTGATGTTGGTGAGCTGGGGGACCTGCCCCTTGCCGATCAACTCGCCGATCCGGGCCACGAGGGCGTCCTTCTCGATCCCGTAGGGGATCGAGGTGATGAGGACGGTGTTGGGCTTCTCGGGGTCGGGCTCGTAGGTCCCTCGGAGCTTGATCGGCCCCTGGCCGGTCGCGTAGACCTGGAGGATCTCGGCGGGGGTGTTGAGGATCACCCCGCCGGTCGGGAAGTCCGGCCCCTTGATGTCACGGGTGATCTTCTCGATCGGCAGGTCCCGGTCGTCGAGGAGGGCGTCGAGCGCCTTGCAGACTTCCTTGAGGTTGTGCGGGGGGATGTTCGTGGCCATCCCGACGGCGATCCCCGAGGCCCCGTTGACCACGAGGTTGGGAAACTGCGCCGGGAGGACCTCGGGCTCGACGGTCGTCGAGGCGTAATTCGGCCGGAGGTTCACGGTCTGGTCGCTAAGCTCGCTCAGGAGTTCCTGCGAGATCGGTGTCAGCCGGCACTCGGTGTAGCGCATCGCGGCGGGCGGGTCGCCGTCGATCGAGCCGAAATTGCCGTAACCCTCGACGAGCGGGTAGCGGAGGCTGAACGACTGGGCCATGCGGACCAAGGCGTCGTAGATCGACTGGTCGCCGTGTGGGTGGTAGCTCTTCATCACCTCGCCGACGACCGCCGCGCACTTCATGTACCGGCCGTCCGCCGTGACCCGAAGGTCGCTCCACATCGCATACAAGATCCGTCGCTGGACGGGCTTGAGGCCGTCGCGGACGTCGGGCAAGGCGCGCGAGGTGATGACGCTCAGGGCGTAGTTGAGGTAGCGCGATCGCGTCGCCTCGGCGAGCGTGACGTCCTCGACCACCTCCTGGCGTCGCCCTTCGCCCCGACCGTCGCCGTTCGCGAGCCGCTTGTTCCTGGCCATCAATCGCCCCCATCCCGCCGGCGAAGCTCCGCCACGCCCTTCCGATCCGCTCCGGTCGAATTTACCACCCGGGACGGTCGCCTGACAATTGTTTACTGTACAAATTTCCCGTTCCGGGTCGTTCCGCAAGGCCTCGGCGGGCGAGGCCCCGTCCTCTTGGTCGGCCGGATGGCGGACTGGGCGACAGGATTTGCGGAGTCAGCTCGTCGGCCCGGACCGGCCGTAGAGGCGGAAGCGGACGACGGGGCGGGCCGGGTCGCTGGTGCGGACGTCGGCGTGGGCGGAGTAGGAGGCGGCGGCCCTCGTCGGGGTCGGGCAGGAGAGGCTGACGATCGTCGAGGAGCCGGGGGCGAGGATCCGATCCTCCCCGAGCCAGAGGCTGAAGCCGCAATGACCGCTGGTGAAATGGGTTCGGAGCTTCACTGGGGTCGGCCCGGCGTTGCGGATCGACCAGGAGTGGCGTTGATACCCGCCGGGCTCGGTCGGGCCGAGCGGGAAGGCCGGGGGCTGGTCGAGGACGAGCATCGGGACCGGCGCCAGGGACGAGCTGGCGGCCAGGGTCAGGACGGCCAGGCCGGACGCGGCGAGCGCGAGGCCTCGCCGAGGGGGGTCGATCAAGTCGCCCCGGCCTTCGCCAGCTCGCGACGAAGGCACGCGATACTCCGGGCGGAGGTCTCCTCGGCCCCCGGGCTGAAGTCGAAGACCTCGACGGAAACCCAGCGGTCGTATCGCGAATCGACCAGGGCTTTCAGGATCGGCCCGAAGTCGACCTCGCCCATGCCCGGCCCCTTCAGGTTCACGTCCTGGGCGTGGAAGTGGCCGGCCCGGCCGGCGTGGCGGGCGATCAGCTCGGGGACGGTCCGGCCGACTTCGCCGCTCTGGGCCTTCACGTCCATGTGAAGCTTGAAGCGGTGGTGGCCGACCCGGGCGATCAGGGCTTCGGCTTGCTCGCAGGTGTTGAGGAAATTCGTCTCCGAAGGGGCGAGCGGCTCCAGGCAGAGGTCCACCTCGCACGATTCGAGGGCGGGGAGGACCGCCTCGAAGACCTCGACGGCGTAGCCCTCGGCCTGAGCCGTGGTCACGCCCGGCAAGAGGTCGCGTTGCTTGGGCGAGCCGAGGACCATCAGCGACCCGCCGAGGTCGCGGGTCGCCTCGGCGAGGGCGACGAGGTAATCGGCGGTCCTCCGCCGGATCACTGGGTCGGGGGTCGTCAGGTAAAATCCCTCGGTCTTCGCCAGGAGCCAGTGGAGGCCGATCGTGGCGAGGCCGGCGTCCTCGACGATCGACCGGATCTCTCGACGACGCGCCGGGGTCAGGTCGGTGATCCGGGGGGCGAGGGTGAACGGGGCGATCTCCAGGCCGTCGTAGCCAAGGCGCTTCACGGCCCGGCAGGTCTCGGCGAAGTCCCACCCCTCGAACAGCTCGTTGCAAATCCCCAGGCGGATCATCGGCGTCCTTTTTTTCGGACCGGGCGGGGGCGGAACTGGCCGGAGGGCGCCGCGTTGCGCAGAATGGGCCTCGACCGCGAACGGGGATGGTATCCGACCAGGCCCCTCGACGTCGACCGCCCGAGGAGCTGGAATCCATGACGATCCTCCCCGCCGCCGTCGCCTGGCGCGATGTCCGCAAGGCGTTCGCCGACGGCCACCGGGCCCTCGATGGGGTCAGCCTGGAGGCCCGCGAGGGGGAAGTCCTCGCCATCCTCGGGACCAGCGGATCGGGCAAGACGACCCTCTTGAAGCTGGTCAACCGGCTGATCGACCCGACCTCCGGCGAGGTCGTCGTCGGCGGCCGGCCGACCACCGACTGGGACCCGATCGAACTCCGGCGGTCGATGGGCTACGTCATCCAGGAGGCCGGCCTGATGCCCCATTTAACCATCCGGGCCAACGTCGGGCTCGTCCCGAAGCTCAAGGGGGCCGGGCGGGCCGAGCGCGACGAAGCCGCCGACCGCTGCCTGGGGCTCGTCGGCCTCGACCCGGCGGAGGTCGGCGACCGATTCCCCCACCAGCTCAGCGGCGGCCAGAGGCAGAGGGTCGGCGTCGCCAGGGCCCTGGCCCCCGACCCGGCCTTGATCCTCATGGACGAGCCCTTCGGGGCCCTCGACCCGATCACCCGCCGCTCGCTCCAGGACGAGTTCCGCTCGCTCCAGCGCGACCTGGGGAAGACCGTCATCCTCGTCACCCACGACCTCCGCGAGGCCTGCCGGATGGCCGATCGCCTGGCCCTCGTCGCCCACGGCCGGCTGGTCCAGTACGGCAAGCCCGCCGAGTTCCTCGAACGACCCGCCGACGACTTCGTCCGCTCGTTCTTCCGCGACGCCGAGGCCGTCGAGCCGATCGCCGAGGGGGCCCGATCATGAACGGGTGGATCGAGTTACTCCGTGGGCAAAGGGGAGCCCTCCTGGAGGCGACCGCCGCCCACCTCGACCTCGTCGGCGAGGCGATCCTGATCGCCGTGGCCCTCGGCGTGCCGCTTGGTATCCTGGCGAGTCGGTCGAAGGCGGGCGAACGGGCAATCCTTGGGCTCGCCAACGTCCTCCAGACGATCCCGAGCCTGGCGCTCCTCGGGGTCTTGCTGATCCTCTTCCAGGGGCAGATCGGCAAGCCTCCCGCGCTGGCGGCCTTGGTGGTCTACTCGCTCCTGCCGATCATCAAGAACACGATTTTGGGGCTGAAGGGGGTCGACCGGGGCGTGGCCGAGGCCGCGCTCGGCATGGGGATGACCCCCTGGCAGCGGCTGACCCTGGTCGAGCTTCCCCTGGCGGTCCCGGTGTTGCTCGGGGGGGTCCGGGTGGCCGCCGTGGCGTCGGTCGGCATGGCGACGATCGCCGCGGCGATCGGGGCCAAGGGGCTCGGCTCCTACATCTACCGGGGGATCTCACTGTCCGACCCGAGGCTGATCCTGCTCGGCTCGGTCCCGGCCGCGCTGCTGGCCCTGGCCTGCGACGCGGCGCTCGGCGAGCTGGAAGGGCGGCTCGACCCGACCCGCCCGCGTCGACCCGGCTGGCGGAACGCCCTGGCGATCTCGGCGACGGCGGCCCTGGTTGCCCTCGGGCTCTACGGAGCCTGGGGCGAGGCCGGCGCGGCGCCGAGGTCGAAGACCGTCGTCATCGGCTCGAAGGACTCGGCCGAGCCGGTGATCCTCGGCCACATGCTCGCCGACCTCGTCGAGGCCCACTCGGACCTCAAGGCCGACCGTCGCCTGAACCTCGGCGGCTCCCTGATCTGCTTCAACGCCCTGGAGCAAGGCGGCCTGGATGCCTACGTCGAGTATACCGGGACCGCCTTGACGACGATCCTCAAGCAGCCGCCGGAGTACGACCCGGCGAAGGCGTTGGGCATCGTGAAAGAATCGATGGCCCGGGTGGGGATCTCGACCCTCCGCCCATTCGGGTTCGAGAACACCTTCGCCATCCTGATGAGGCGTGGCCAGGCCGAGGCGTTGGGGATCAAGAAGGTTTCCGACCTCGCCCGGCATGCGGGGACGCTCCGGGCCGGGTTCGGCCCCGAGTTCATGAACCGGCCCGACGGCTACCCCGGCCTGGTGAAGGCGTATGGGATCGACTTCGCCATCAGGCCGCGAGAGATGGACCGGAACCTGCTCTATCAGGCGGTCTCGCAAGGCTCGTTGGACGTGGCGGCGGGCGACTCGACCGACGGCCGGGTCGCCTCGCTCGACCTCGTCCAGCTCGAAGACGACCGCCGGTACTTCCCACCCTACGAGGCCGTGCCCTTGGTCCGTTCGGGGGCCCTGGCCGAACATCCCGAGCTCCTGGCGGCCCTCGAGCGGCTCGGCGGACGGATCGACGCGGCCACCATGAGGCGGCTCAATAACGAGGTGGACGGCAAGAAGCGCGACCCGGCCGAGGTCGCCCGCGAGTTCCTCGCCGCCTCGGAGCTCCTGAAGCCTTGAAGGAGTCGCCGGCCCGGGATGAGGCGCGGCCCGAGCGAATCGGACCGCGCCCCGCCCGAAGTTCGGCGGTTCAGGCCAAAAGCGGGTCGGGCTCGACGAGCGGCTTCCGCGCGATGGCGGTGTCGTGGAAGAACAGGGCGAAGATGGCCATGCAGATCAAGGTCAGGACGAAGGGACCGGCCCAGATTTTCGACCAGTCGTCGTGGAAGTAGTCGCGGATATACCCGGTCAGCACGCTGCCGACGATGGTCCCGAGCCCGTAGATGATGAAGATCAGGAGGTTCTGCGCCGAGGCCTTGATGTCCGGCCCGGCCGCCCGGTCGACGTACATCTGGGCGACGACGAAGAAGAAGGCGAAGGCAAAGCCGTGCAGTCCAATCGTGGCGATCATCAGCCACCAGGGCTGCCCGATCGCCGAGAGGCCGAAGCGCAACGCCCAGGCCCCGGCCCCGAGCATCATCGTTTGCTTGACCCCGATCCGCTTGACGACGAAGGGGACCAGCCCGATGACCAGGAATTCGGCGACCTGGCCGATCACCATGTAGCCGCCGATCTGCTCCTCGGGCGTCTTGATCGCCTTGAGGAAGATGTTCTCGCAGGCGAAGTAGAACGCCAGCAAGATTCCGATCAGGCCGGAGACCAGGACGAGGACGGCGAACGAGGGCGACCGGAGCAACTCCAGGCTCTCCAGGACGGCCGACTTCTTGACCTTGGCCGTGTCGTGGTCGACGCGAGTTGGCGGGGTGTGCGGCAGGGTGAAGCAATAGACCCCGTAGAACAGCGAGACCACACCGGCGACCCGCAGGCAGTCGCGGCTCGCCGGCTTCGAGACGAGGTCGAACAGCGGCTGGAGCGCCGCGACGTTGCCGCTCGATCGGTAGAAGGCGAACGAGAGTCCCGCCGCGATCCAGCCGATCGTCCCCCACATCCGGATCCCCGGGAAGAGGTCCTGGTTCCCCTCGCCGACGGTGCGGAACGTGATCGAGTTGGTCAGGCCCATCGTCGGCATGTAGAGGTTGCAGTAGGCGAAGAGGAGCAGGAAGATCGGCCAGAAGCCCGTGGCGTAGGCCGTGGCGATCAACAGGCCACCGCCGATGAGGTGGGCGAAGGCCAGGACGACCTCGGTCGACAGGTAGCGGTCGGCGAGCTGGCCGAGCAGGAATGGCCCGAGGATCGCGCCGAAGCCGTAGACCGTGTAGGCCCAGCCGATCTGCTTGTCCGTGAAGCCGATCGCCTCGGAGCCCAGGTGGATGCCGAGGATCGGCAGCCAGATCCCCCAGACGAAATATTGCAGGAACATCATGACCGAGAGGCGGACGCGGTGGCCGAGATTCATCGCAAAGGGCTCCCGAGGGCGGGCTTCGGAGCGGGTGACGGTCGAGCAAGGGCGACCGGGGACGCACCAATCTAACTCGCCCCGATCGCCCTGCCAACCAGCACCCCCACGCCCTTCTCGGACCTTGATTTCCGTGGATCAGTCCTCGCCGATCCAGTCGAGGAGCCGACCCGCGACATGGCGGCAGGAATGCTCCCGGGCGTGGTCGAGCCGGGCCGAAGCCCGACCGTCGTCGGGCCCGCTTGCCAGCCTCGCCGAGACCGCCTCCGCGAACCCCGCCGGCGCGACCACGTCGAAGAGGCGGTCGTGCAGCCGGCATTCGGGCAGGTCGGTCGAGACCACGGGGCGGCCGGCGGCCATGTAGTCCATGATCTTGGTCGGGCAGCAGGCGAGGTTGAACGGGTGGTCGACCCGATAAGGGATCAGGCCGAGGTCGAACGAGCGGTTGTACGCGTCGATGATCGCCTGGCCTCGCCAGCCGATCGCGTGGACGTTGGGCAGCCCGAGGCAGGCCCGGCGCTCGGCCTGCCAGTCGGCCTCGCCATCGGGGCCGACCCGCCCGACCAGGACGATCGAGGCGGCGGGTTGGGCCTCGGCGACTTGCCGAAGGATCGACCAGTCGACCCGGTCTTCCAGCGTCCCGACGTAGCCGATCAGCGGGCGGGGCAGGTGGGCGATGTCGAGCGGGGCCGGGGCCGGGAGGTCTTGCGGGCGCGACGGCAGGGAGGCCGAGGGGGCTCCGTGGGGGAGGTGCCTGATCCGACCGGCGGCCTCGGGCACGGCCGCCCGCAATGCCTCGGCCCGGAGGAGCGAGGTGCAGACGGTCAGGCTCGCCTCGCGGATGGCCCGATGCTCCAGCCGGGTCAACTCGTCGGCGACCTTCGGCCAGTAGAGCCGGTAGTCGTCGACGTTGAAGTAGACCAGCTTGTCGGGCCAGGATCGGTCGGCCAGGTGCAGATAGTAAGGATAGGTCATCACCAGCGCGAGCGGCCCGTCGTCCCGGAGCCCTTCGCGCCAGCGCCGGATGGTCCGCGCGATCGGCCGCATCCCGACCTTCGGGTACAACTTCATCCAGCCGGTCGGCAAGACGAGGTCGCGGCTCCAGACCCCGGGCGCGTCCTCGCTCGTCGGCCGGTTCCAGCTCCAGGGGCGCTGCCCCTTGCTCCAGGCGACCCGGACGTCCGCGCACCGGAGGAGCAGGGTCGAAGCCCGATCGCCGGGGGTCTCGCGAAAGAGGTTCTCGGTCGTGTACCAGCCGACGTCGGCGACCGCCAGCGCGATCCGCCCACGCCCGGTCGTCGAGGGCCGGGGCGTCGTCGAGGTCGTGGCCATGGTCGATCCTTCGGTGCCAAGGCCGGTCGGGGCGGCCCGATCCTCGGGAATCGCCCCCTTCGCCCGTCGCGGCCGAGCATAGGACCGGGCGCCGGGCCCTGTCAATCGCGAGGCGAGCGGTTCGGGGGCAGGACCTTCCCGTCAACCCCAATCCATCAAGGGTCGCCGATTGATGTTGTCGAGGCCCGGTCGGGGCCCCTACAATCCGACCACCAACCCGGCCGAGGGGCCTCGCGAGGCCCTCGCCCGGGGCGGGTGGGCCACCTGCTCGCGCGATCGGGCGAGGGGAGGCCCTGATGCGCGGACGACCCGCGAACGGATTTGACGAGACCCGATCGACACGGAAGGACGAGAGCCCAGTTATGCACCAGTTGATCCTCATCGCCGCCCTCTCGGCGACCACCGGCCTCCACGGCGGCAAGTCTTGCGGCAAGCCTCGGCATGCGAAGAAGGCGGCGCACGTCGTCGTCGCCCCGGCCGCCTGCGGGATGGCCGCGCCCTCGATGATGGCGAGCCCCCAGGCGGCCCCGTCGTATCAAAACTATCCCCCGGAGGGGGCGGCCCCGGCTTACGCCCCGATGACCCCGGCGGGCCCGCCGCCCGCCCCGCCGGTCCCGCCCGCGCCGTCGCCTTCCTCGCCCCCGATCGCCGGGGGCTGATCGGGTCCGGGCCGAGGCCCTTCGATCCGCCGGATATCGCAAGGCCCGGCGAGCCCCATCGGCTCGTCGGGCCTTCGCCGTTCAGGGGACGATGTTGGCGAACGCGGTCAGCTTCGCCATGGGCTCTTCCTTCAGGTCGGTCTCGAATTCGACGGCCGTGTTGTAGGGGCCGGGGCGGCCGGGGACCTTGAAGGTCAGGACGACCGAGTGCAGGCCCTTGGAATCTTCGGTGAGGGCCGGG
>JAABUK010010280.1_pt1 | contig 12531 bp, 13 predicted proteins | sample 5559141 | NCBI WGS metagenome assembly JAABUK01 (sample SAMN10711869, study PRJNA513367) | rock metagenome | isolation source: Antarctica rocks | place: Antarctica: Victoria Land, Pudding Butte nord | collected 2016-01-03
TTAAAAAAGATTATTAAACTTATTATTAAAGAACAGTCTTAATATATTTAAGCTCAGATTACTTTAATTTTAAATAAAGAATAAATCATTAAAATTATTATTAATAGTTATTATAATCTCGAGTATGATTTTAAGTATTAAGTTTATTAAGAGAAGAATTACAAGAATAGCTGAGAGCTATTTTATAATCTTTAATACTTTAAGAGATTACACACCTTTTATATTAATAACTTAGATAAGATAAGATCTGAAGCTAGATCTTTATATTATATCTTTATGATTAAGAAAGAGCGAAGATTAACTTCTAAGAAATTAAGTATTAATAACTTAGAAAGTAGTGTTAAGTTAATAAAGATTAACTTTAAATATAAGTTCTTTTTAATATAAATTTCTTATATACTTTATAGTCTAAGTTTAATGATAATTTCATAAGAAAATATTAAATATCAAATTTACATTATTAAATATTATATAAGTAATTATTTTTATTTCGAAAGTCTTTTAAATTAAAAGATTATAAGAGAAGATATATTATTATGCGCGCTTAACTTAGAAAACACGTAATCTTAATTAAGTTAGACTCTTAATCTCAGTTAACTTAAACACGTGATCTTAATTAAGTTAGACTTTTAATCTTAATTAACTCGAGCACGTAATTATAATCGAGTTAAACTCTTAATCTTAATTAACTCAGATATATAATTATAACTAAGTCAGATCTTTAAATCTTAGTTAACTCAGACACGTGATCTATAACTCTATTATACAGAAAGATACTGATCTCATTATCTTTATTATTCTATATAATGAAAAGAGAGACAGATATTCTCGTAAGCTTTATTATATAACTGTTTACTAGTTAATAAGTTTAAGAATTGTGGAAGAGTATAAGACTCTTTCGCTGATCCATTCTAAATAGTTGCTTTACGCTCAGTTTCATCTCATTATCAACACTCTACTGCTCTGTCTCCCCTGTGCCTTTTCCATCTCCCCGACCCCCGGCCCTAACATGTGATAGCGCTGATATTAATTTTTAACATAAGAGCAGATATTAGAAGCATTTCTACGCATTTTTACGCGTTTCTAGATCATTCAAGATCTGATTCACTTATTTAACGCTATTTCGCGTTATTTTGACCCATATCCAGCTTCAATTTCGCCCGAAATGAAAGCTGAGAGGGTGTGTTAAACAGCCTAGATCTCAGGGCGTTTATTAGACGGATTTCAGCTAGCCTGCGCCCTATTCAACCGCCCTATCTAATAAGGCTATTTCGAGCGTTTTCTTGAGTATATAACACTCATTTTACGCGCAATTCTACATAGATTTAGACAGTCAATTCCATCAATTCTACAGACATTCTACTAGCTATTCAAGCCTTCAATTTGTCTGACAATAATAGATTGGCTGTACCGCAAAATATTTTGTGGTGCCAAGTATTCCACAGCATTATACATACGCTAGTTGACTACTTAGGTCCTCCTTGGCGGCTTACTCAGCATCGGCCTAGTTTGAGTTGATGGCTCCCACTAGCATACACTCATTCATCACTTTTGACAAACCCGTTCCATCAAACTTTTTACTGTGACTCTGACTGAAAAGCCATGGCCGACCTGGAAACTCGAATTAATCTGCTGCGATCTGGTGACTACCACGATTTCATTATCACTTGTCGCGGCATAGACTTTAAAGTTCATCGAAATATGATATGCCCTCCTTCTAGCTATTTCCAGAAACTCTGCAATTCGAACTATAAGGCAGGCTACTTTGTGACAATGTTGATCGCTTGGGCTTACAGATATCGTGCAGGAAGGCACTGAAGCCTACGCACGTATGGACGAATGGGAGCCTGAAATTCTTTCAATGACCTTGTCGTACTTGTACACGGGTGACTATAACGATGAAATTATGACTTCAAAAGAAGCTCAAATTCCAAGCGGGAACCTCGCTATGCTCGGCGATAACGACGAATCCGAAAATAGCAGCAAGCTTGGGGATCCGATGATTCACTCCACGGCTTGCCAAACACCTGCATGTCTCGTCAGTGTCCGAGTCTATATTCTGGCCGACTATACACAAATCGACGGCCTCAAAAAACTCGCCCTCTCAAAATTTTCGGTTCAGGCACAGCGTCAATTCGATACACAATCCTTTCTTGGTGCAGTTCAGACAACGTTTGATCATACATCTCACAATGATCTTGGTCTTAGAAAAGTAGTAATCCGCCTCTGTTTCGAAAATATTGACCTCGTCGAACAGGACGAAGATCTGACTGCAATCATCAACGCCAATGAGCCTGTGGCATGGAGTTTGCTGAAGGAGATGCATGGAGAGCGTCGAAAGGCATGGAGAAGAGTTGAGGAAGCTGATTGCGACAACATCGAGCTGAGAAGGAGGCTACGATTAACACAAGACAACTTAGAAGAAACAAGGGAGAAGCTGGACAAGATTTGCAAATCGGTAAATCACTACAGCGAGTGCCGCAATAGTTCCTGCGATAAGAGTTTCTGGGCGTATATCGATTCTCACGAGAATTATGTCATTAGATGTCGTAGATGTCAATGCAGGCACTATCCCTTGTGTCACTGAATTGGTAAAATTCTCCTATAGAGAATAGAATATCAATAATGGGAAAAACGATGCAGAATAGACCCCAAAAAAACTCAATCGAAACAATATCGATCAGGCCTTGACAGTGATTGCGCCGGCGCCAGAATGCACAGTTGAACCATCCACACTCATTCCAACAGAACTGCCTCATTTCAGGGCCAGTTACCTTGAAAATCGAGCTGAAGCTTCTCGATATGCTAGTCTGTTCGAACTAGACCTCTTCTAGCTCCTTTTCAGCGATTCCGTGGTCGAAAATGGACGTTTATTGATATTTTGGACCAATGAAACCCGATATGCTTTTACGTCCAGTCAACCAGTCCCGCTGCTTTGAGAGACGTGCTGTGACATCCCAGCTTGCTCGACTACGCAGGATCTGCCGTGAATGTAGTCCAAGTGAGTGCGGAGAGAGATAATCGACTGCAGCAATCACCTGCAGGACGGATGTGAGAAACAAGAAATCAGATTTCATACCTATTATGCACAGATCCACACAGCGATACAGTACCGACGATCAAAACAGAAACGGCACCACGCCACAGGTCATGTCTGATGCGTGTGCGTGTGTACGTAGAATATGTGAGCTCGGCGCGATATTGAAATTTCGTGCGAAAACTCGATCGGAACACTGGTGCGGAGCCTCGAGCAGTACATACGCTCTACAGAGCACGGGAAGACCGAGGAGATGAGGACGCTGTATATCAACAATGCTTTGATGGATACATAGATGGAGAACACACGGTTGGTTTCAGTTTTTCACGACTGCAGAGTAAATTATTCGAAATCGGTTCTCACCCCAACTTTTGAGCATTTCTAGCTCTATATACATAAGTATTAGTCTCTTCATGGCCATTTATAACTTGGACCGCTAAGCTCATGGTTTCAATCTAGTATTGCGTGAATTTGGATCTTCCTATACGTTGATAACGGTGCTGGTGCTGGTCCTGATGATATCGAGTTGTTCTTTCCTTTGCTTGAAGCTCGTACTCTTCAAAGTTGTCATCGTCATCGTCAACGTGCTCTCTCGTCCCGCGTTTTCGCTTCCTTGTTGACGAAGACAGACCGTCCATTGCAAGAGCTGTTGTCATCATGCTTGGGATTGAGATGAACTTGACATCGATAAGGTACTCGACGCAACGTCGAACAGCAGCTTCGACTTCAAGTTCGACTTTAACTTCTTGCTGCTGCTGCTGCTGCTGCGATGGCGTATTGATACCATTGATCATGGTAGGCTGAGTAGAAGAACCGCCGAGTCTCGGACCTAGAAATTGTTGAATTCCCCATAGCGGGTGAGTTTCCCTCCCGAGCTCCATATCTTGGTGTGCGAGGTCAATCCAAGAGTTCCAGTCCTTCGGCTCCAGATGAATATTGATCTGTGCCTGGACTGCAGCCCAGAAGCGGGAAACTGGGAGACCACGACCCATGTCATCAAGGAGGATTGTAGATTCGGCGTTGGTTGTTGATGTTGATATCGCTACCCGAGATGCGTTAGCGGATGCCTCCAGGTTAGAGTCTGTGCCCTCATTGTTGTGATCGCTATCATCACCTGAGGTAGGAGGCGACACTACTGCTGGAGGTGGATTAGGCGCGGTGGAATGACACTGGCGAACGATGTATCTCGCCACGTGGGTTACCTCTGCCAAGTCGAGCCAGGAGCCAGGCGGTTCTTGAGGATAGGATTGCATGCGCACAGCACCAGCGACGACTCTCCAAAGGAAATCGTCGACATTTGAGAGGCCCGTGGTATAGTCACCAATGATGTAGCCTGGCTTAACAACTGTAAAACTCCTGTCTCGGTATACTAAGCCGCTCTGCCCTTGCGGTAGTGTGTCAGTTCCAGCTCGTTCGTGATACAGCCGTCCCGCTGCTAGTGTTAATTGCTCGGATATGTATTTTGTTTGACTGTAACCGTCTGCACCATTGAGGGTCTTGAAGTATTCCAAATATGACTGGTCCTGCTCTTGCTTGATGCCACCAGAAATATAGATCAAACGCCCAAGACGGTTTGACTGAAGACCGGCCTGAAGGATTTGGAATGTTGACTTGACATTGACCGACTCAAGAGCATGATAATCAGCGCCCCAACTCACGACAGCCCCGTTGTGAATGATCGTGTCGACAAGGGAAATCTGCCTCCATTTTTCTTCATCCAAACCAAGTCGAGGTTCTGCAAGGTTACCAACCCATGTGTCAATTTGCCGAGACGCGGATTTCGTCCACCACCCAGATATACTGGCAACTCCTTGAATCCGTTGTTTGGCATGGCTGACATCATCTGCACGTACAAGCACAATGACTCTGCCTATTTGGTCGTTGCTGACAAGTTGACTAAGGATTTGTGTTCCCAGATATCCTGTCGCTCCAGTCAATAAGACTTGTGGCTTCTGAAAAATAAAGGGCGCGACCCTTAGATGTCTGGTTGTGCAAGACTCCTTCAACGCCGTTATCCAGCGCTTTAGCTCTGTAGCCACATCAGCTCGTGGCTCATACCTTGGCTTGCCACATCTGAAGTCTCTGATTAGTGTCGCGAAGTATTGGATTGTAGTCTCTTTGCGGATTAATTGTGAAACCTTGGTCGAGATGTGAAACTCCTTTTCTAAAGCTTTAGCAAGAGACATTGCTCTAAGAGAATCACCACCACATTGTAAGAAGCTAGTATTGGTGCTGATTGAACTTCCATCCAATCCCAGGATTCTTGCCCACAAATCGCGAAGACCCTGTTCAATTTCATCACGAGGCCTGGCATAATTTTCAGGAGAGGATACCCGGCATGCTATCAAATCTTCTAGTGAGAAGTTTTGTGCAAGACTGCGCAGCAGTCTCCGATCAATCTTTCCGGATGGTGTCATAGGCAGTGAATGAAGCTTCAAGTATACTGACGGCACCATGTAATCTGGCAAAAATTGTCGCAACTTTTGATCGAGTGCAGATCTGAATTCCTTGAATGCTTGATCCGGTATGGAGAGAATAGTGGAAGTCAGATCTGGCGTCTTCGCAAGCACCTCCTGGCCAGCCAGCTCGACGACGCTCTCGGATTTGTCTTTGACATTGCTGCGTATGCATATGAAAGAGACCAAGATCACGTCTTCACTGGCCCCTGGGTTTATCGTTTCTGCCACGATCTCTGTGTTGATGCCGTCTCTGCCAGTATTATCTGAGTGCGTCAGATTCCAGATCTGATGCTCAACTTCACTGAGCTCGACACGCTGGCCTCGAATCTTGACTATTGTATCCTTGCGCGAGATATAGGCAAGCGTCCCATCAATATTGTACTTGACAAGATCACCAGTTTTGTAAAGCTTTCCCGACCGACCAGCGATTCGAGAGCTGCCCTGAGTCAGCCAAATAGGATTTGTCACAAACGCTGCCTCAGTTGTCTCTGGAGAATTCAGATAGCCCTTGGTCTGAATAGGTCCCTCGACCAAGAGTTCTCCAACCTCGCCCATCGCACATAGAACCTCAGGATCATCTGGTTTCACGATCCAGCAGACACCAGGATACCTGGAACCAATCTGAGATGGCTTCCATGTGTCTTATCTCAAGACACTCACTGAAGTCAATGGAACTTCGGACGCACCATACCAGCTGAAAACCTTGCAAACGTCGAGAAATTTGCAGACTCGCGCAGTGATAGCCTCCCCTGTAAACACAATTGTTTCAAGTGACGTAGTGATCACATCACTCAGCGCAGATGAAGCTGCCGATGGAGTGATACATATCCAGTTCGCATCAAAGGTTTTGATAGCGGAGATGGCATTGCTCAATTTTTCTGTTTCGGAGGGTATGCAGAGGCATCCACCGGCCACTAGTGTCATCAAACTCTCGTGTAAGCTGATATCGAAAGAGTAAGAGGCAAATTGGAAAACCCGAGAGGCTCGATCTAGCTGAAATAGCTCGGAGCCATACACCGCCGTAGTTGAGATACATTGAGGGCTCAGCATGACACCTTTAGGTGAGCCAGTGCTGCCTGATGTAAACACCACTGCTGCAACAAGAGAAGAATAACACTTTCTGGTTGTTCCAAAGGTATACGGTCTGTTCTCCTCGAATTGGAGTCTGTCGATCAATATTGGTGTTACGATTGAACCAAAATTGGACAGGAGGTCCGATGTTGTCAGTATGAACGGCGGATCCAGCATCTGAATTATGCCACGTAGCCTTTCTTGGGGTGTGCTCGAGTCAATTAGGGCGATGCCAATGTCGGCCTTCAAAGCTCCCAGAATTGTCACTGGCATCCACTTCGATTTTTTCATACATAGTGGCAACACTATACCAGGCTGAATGCCACAGTCGATGATGTGATCTGCAATCTGAGATGAGATTACCATGAGCTGTTCATAACTAAAAACTCCATCCCAAGCACAGATTGCAGGTGCAAAGGGGCGCCTGCGAGCCGTTTCATCAATGAGATCCTGCACGTAAGTAGACACAGTCTCTGGCAGTTTTGCATTCCAGGACCAGATCTCCTCGAGATCTCTGTCATTAATTAGAGACATCAAATTTCGATAGAGAAGTCATAGATCGACCAGTGAATAGAAGTACAGTACAGAACTCAGAAATTCTCAAGGCAAGAAGAATTTCACGGTCTGTCTTCCATCCCAAAGGCTTGGGGACTTCAAGGGCAATTTCTCCTTGAGCAAGTCAACAAAAATGTGGACGACGAAAGGTTAAAATTGTCACAGGTGACGCTCAAGAGAGATCAATTACGCTCTGAGCGGTTTCACGGAATTTCAGCGCAGATGATGGATTTCCACCCCCACGGTAGAAGTTCCACTTACAGACGTGACAATCAACCGTAGATTGTGAAGGAGCTGAAGCAAAAGCCATTTTCGGAGACTATCATCTCTAGACGATGGGCGGTGAGACGGAAATGCACCGACGTCTGTCTAGACTCGATGCTTGCAGCAGCTATGCTAAGCTGTCTACTCGATCGTCTTCGCCGCAAGTCTGGAAAATGGTAGTGGTACAATATCGGGTCGATCAAAGTCATTGCGATGTGGAGGTTGGACGAGGCAGGCGTCGTATAGCAGATGCGGTCGATCAGCACGAAAACCTTGTCGCAGTCGCATTGTAGGATAGGTGGTGTTGACTCGATCAGACAGTGATAGCGTCTCGCATGCATTGAAAGATTCGCCTAGGTCACGGTGTGGGTCATAGCCTATAGGTGGAGAAGAAGAATGAGGTGTTGTGCAGCTGCCAGTAAAGTATTGCATCAGACATATTGAGGTGATAATTGTACGTGGTTCTGATGACTTCGCGTGCATGTGCAGGTGCAGGTGGATAGCAGTGGGAGAGTACATGGTTCGTGCACCGCAGTGGCCGAGTACTACGGCGCGCGACTGCCTCATGTCCAAAGTGTTAAATCAAAAGACATCTTGAGTTGATGATTGTACGTGATGAGGGTAAGCCTAGTGGCTGGAACGATAAGTAAGGTCTAGACTGATAGCCAGAACTGCAGTCACCTGCTTACTTCGTGCTGCATGTGCAGGGGTAGATGGCAGTATGCACCAGAATACTAGCGTTTGCAGTCTTTCCTACGTATGTCTAATGCAAGCTAGTCGTTGTTGTTTGACCTGTATGTACGGAAAGACACTCAGGATCTGTGCAGGAGAATCCAATCACTACCCTTCGATAGGTTTCAATCTTGCCTTCAATAAGAACGACTGCAAGGCTAGCAGTGTGGTGCACAACTGTGGTCTACAGTAACTTCTACTGTACTGTACCGTAATAGAGATATTTGTAGCAGGCTGCGATTTGGCATTCGTCTATTGGCCTAGCGCCCTGTAATTCTCTACTAGTTAGTTTTTTATTCGTACTTCACACACACGATTGTCAGTCACACCCCCGATCGGAGAGAACACCACCTTGCACATGAAACATTGCCATATCGCTGCCGACGCTGCACCGCACCTCTGCACAGATGAGCTCAATACCGAGGTCAACACTATGCGGCATTTTCTCCATTCGCCATGTCGCACTCGGTGCAGCCATCAGCACTGCCCTCAAACTCCGCATCCCACATCACAAGTCACATCGGATCGGTTGCGGCCACGTAATCCCTCCCCGGTAGGACCGAGCCCAGATCAACGCCCTGGCTTTGAGGCATTTCCTCCGTTGGCCATGTCGCACCCACCACCGCCAGCGCCTGAGATGCGGAGTACACCTGCGGGGCTTGGAAGCGGTGAGGATTGCAGGCACGGCCCACAATCTATCCACAAAAATACACGGAAACTGAGTCGTTGACGTACAGCTGCAGATACATACACTCTTTGAGAAGTGAAATACACAATTTTTTCAAATGTCTGTCATGTACACCCCAAATAATCAGCAGGACAAGATGGGTCCAGAGAAGATAGCGTAGTATCAGAGCTCCACCATCACTACGCACTTGCTCGCGACTCTCTGTCCTTGAGCTCTAGCGATACCGGAGTTCGAGTCCAAAACAGTAGCGGACCACAGTCTATGCAGCATCGCAAGAGCTGGTTAGAGAGAAAGAAGTCAAGGCTGGATCAGCGCGTTTCCTCCTTCCGGTTCAGGCAGCGAAAGATGGAATCGAAGTCGAGCCTTTTCTCTTCCTGACTCATACTAAATATATGCCCCATGCAATTTTGTTCATATCTTCTGCTGCTTGAAACTATTCATCCATCGCTAGTCACAGGTCGAATAAGTCATCTGCTCCATCATCATTCAGAATGGCTCCAACGGCAGTCTCGTCAACAGAACTTGAAAATGGTCACAATCTCTCTGCTCACCTATCTGAGGCACCAGTGCCTGCCAGAAAGCCTAGGCTTGCCCAAAACGGCTTTTCGAACGGCACTGCAGGCATCAACACAACTCCTCACGATGTCATAGATGTCGACAGTATCCGATCCCACTTTCCCGTTCTCGGCGGCGAGACAATTCCTTTCAATAATGCTGCAGGTACAGTGGTATTGAACGATGCCATTGAAAGGTGTGAGCTCTATCCTCTCGATTGAAACGCTGTCTTTTGGCACAGCCAAGGTTGTGATAGAGAAAGACTGACTAAGAAGCAAATAGTGCGAGTCGATTGATGTATTCCATGCCAATTGATCATGGTGACGGCGATCCTAGAAGTCTTGAGGCAATAGCTGCATATGAAAAGAATTGGAACCAGTGCGCCGCCTTCATCAATGCATCGCCAGACGAGATAAGTACGTCGACCTGCTTCTGGTCCTCACCATGTGATAATCCAGCCAAGTACTGACCATGCATCGTAGCCTTTGGTCAATCGACAACTACACTGTTTCGACTTTTAGGCCATTCTTTACGACCTCTTTTGAACAGCGACTGTGAGATGGTTTGCTCAACGCTCTGTCATGAAGCATCAGCAAGTGCATGGGTTCATCTAGCCAAAGACTTGGGAATTACCATTAAGTGGTGGTCCCCAAGTCAGGATCAAGGCGACAGTCCCTGCCTTTCCGTCGAGACACTCAAGCCACTCATATCCCCCAAAACTCGTATAGTAACCTGCAATCACGTCTCCAACGTAGTCGGAACCATTCATCCCATCCGTCAGATCGCGGATCTTGTCCATACGATTCCAGGCTGCATGTTGATCGTCGATGGTGTAGCATGGACACCTCATCGACCCGTCGACGTCAAAGCGCTTGACGTAGACTTCTACTGTTTCAGCTGGTACAAGGTCTTCGGCCCACACATGGCCCAACTTTACGCACGTCGCAGAGCCCAAGACCGATATATGACCAGCATCAACCACTTTTTCTTCGACTCATTTCCCCTCGATAGGAAGCTTCGTCTTGGCGCCACGACTTACGAACTCGAAGAAATGTGCTCTCCAATCGTCCGCTACATCCAAAACACAGTCGGCTGGGACGCCATCATCGAGCAAGAGACGATCCTCACCAAGATCCTTCTTGATTACCTGCTCAGCAAACCTGACTTATACCGCGTCTTTGGTGAACACACTTCTGACCCAAGCAAACGCGTCTCCATTGTGATCTTCGAGATCCTAGGCCGTAAATCAAGCGATTTTGTCATGCAGGTGCATTTGCGCAACCGGTTCAGAATCACGTGGGGTGACTGCTGGGCACCACGCCCAACGTACGCTGTGCTGAAACCAAAGAGCGACAGAATTATTCATGTCAGCTTTGTGCATTACAACACTGTCGGTGAGGTCAAGGAGCTCTGTGATGAGCTGGAGTATATCACGTCGCAGCCTTTGCTTGTCGATGAAGTGAATGGCAATGGTAATGGAGTTCATTGATGCTATCATGATGCAAGAATCAGAAATAGTCAAATGTAGCATCAAGTCAATTCACATGATCTACTCAGAGAGTTCTAAATTAAATAACCGCAAAGTGCGGTAGAAGGAGACTCAGCCTCACCTGCCTTATAAGTATAATCGAACAGGAAGAGAAAAGAGTGTCTAAGATCTACCACCAGGTGCTGAAGAATCACTGTAGAAACAAGGGCCATTGTCGTCCTCACAAGACACGGAGGTAAACGAGAGTGACCAGATTGTGCTGTAGGTCCTCCTTGGCGGCTTACTCAGCATAGGCTTGTTTTCTTCTTCCTTGCTACGTTGCGTGGATTCAGCATACACTCATTCATCAGATTAGCAAAGACACGCCCTGCCGAAGCCGCCAAGAGGCGTAGTGGTCGCCCCACGGAAGCAGACGAACGCGACCACTCCCGCCAACAGAGTCACAAAGATCAGACACTACCAAAGATGTCAAGAGACGCAGCGAGCAGGCGCGGACACAGACAAGGGCGAGCACATCAGTGAACAGAGCGCCGAAGGAAGTCCCAGCCGGCTCGGTTGCCAGTCCAGACATATCTGAACATGGTCCTGGACAAACCAGTATATCTTCGGATACTGATGGAACCCAAACAAATGAAGAGTTCATCCGGGATGCCGTATCTCGCAAAGCATCCAAAAGCAAGGGATTCCAAGGCGATGGTAGGTGACGCCTCTTGCTACCCACTCTTTATACGTCCAATAGGCTTGAAGCAGATTTTATAGGATGAGCAGTTCTTTCTTGCGCTATCTCGGTGGAGGCAGAAGAAGAACTGGCTTTTGTTATAATTATGACTGGGATTCCGAAGAGCTACGACCGTTTGCCGAGACATGTCCCAATAGTTTTAAGTCGGGTACCTCACTGGCAGGCGAACGTGTGAAGCAATACTTCCAAGGCGCAGCCCGCAGAAACGCGGGTTCAGAGAGAGAGGAGTAAGAGGGGGGTTCCAAGTCAAAGCCCTTGCAGTCGGGTTGATATCGCCACTGAGAGTTGCTGCCTCTGGTACCGTTTGCGGAGGATTCTCCCCTCCTTCTCTGAACTTACTTGTTTTCTGACCACACTCGCAGGCCTCTTCTTCGAGCTCTTCCGGCAGTCAATAGCTACGAGCACGGGTCAAGATGCCAACCAAACCATCTCGCTAGTCCCGTATTCCACCAGCAATGGCGATGCGAGGAAGGAAGGAGATTCAGGAAGAAACCGCGGAGGATTTCACAAGCCGCCTAATCGCCGAGAGTGGGCAGAGCGGTGTCACTTGGTCACTTGGGCCTGATGATATCAGGCATCAAACGTACAAGGTTCAGCAGAATCCCAAGGGTGTTGGAGGGCATTCTAGGTTCAAGGAGCTGGAGCCGGAATTTCATGCAACGAGACAGCAAGCCTCGGATGCGCAACATGGTGCCCCCAGCGAGTTGCCGGTAATCTGCCCGAATTGCGGCGATCTGCTCCCACACGAGTACGCCCTCCGTTTGTATTCATGGAAAGGCTGGCTTCAGATATTGCCAAGGGAAAGTGCAAGGAGTGCCAAGCGTCGGGCAGCCCCTGCGACCTGTCCCGCTCGACTGGGCCTTGTACAAGCTGTCGTTCTTCCGGAAAGACCTGCCACCCGAGTCCTCTGAAGCGCTATCACGGCCTGTGTCCCGCGACAAT
>JAABUK010010281.1_pt1 | contig 12531 bp, 3 predicted proteins | sample 5559141 | NCBI WGS metagenome assembly JAABUK01 (sample SAMN10711869, study PRJNA513367) | rock metagenome | isolation source: Antarctica rocks | place: Antarctica: Victoria Land, Pudding Butte nord | collected 2016-01-03
TTACACCCCCTCTAATTAGAAGCTGTAAAATATCTGAATAAGCTATTTAATAGAGAATTGAATCAGCTATCTAATAAAGCAGTTTGTAGACTTATAAAAATTATATTCACTCTTATATAATTAATAATATATTAGAAATCTATTAAAACTAAGTTAAATATAGATTTTAAGCTTTATAAATAAGATATTAATAGATTTTATAATGTCTATTATATATATAAAATAAACATATTTAATATTATTAATCTTTTTATAAAATCTTTTATTTAAACTTATAAATATATAAATTTAAATTATTTAAATTTCTAAATATTATATAAACTTTAATAGTTATTTTATTAATAAAAAATAAATAAAATAGAAGTAAAAAATTGATATTATTCATTATTTACATAATTTAAATTTCAATATGCTTAACAAATATACACTTCACACTCTTTATACTATCTATTAAGAGAATTGTTTGAGATCAGATAAATAATAAACATTCTTCACGTGTATATAGAAATTCGAGGTATAGAAGTTTATGAGCATGCGAGTAATATGCGAAAGATATGCTATGAGTGTATATAATAAATATATAATAACGGCCCTCTTATATTATAAGAATAGATTGCTAATTTATAAAGATTTACTTCTGCAGTCAGCTTATATTTACGTATTAAGACTGAGTCTTAACGCTTTCTAATATTACTTCTTCTTTTAGAGATCTTATTTTTAAGATTCTAATTATCTTTATAAGCTTATAATTATTTAGTAATATATTCGCATATATAAAGCATGATTATTACAGTTATTCAGCGTAATACTAAGATCTCTTATAATATCTCGTCACTTTTATAAAAAAAGAGAGTAATATTTTATATTAAAATAATCTCTTAATTATTCAGCATCTTGCTTTTTTAATATTTATAATTAAATTGACTTTTTAGTTATTTAATATCTCGCTTATTCGATTTCTATAATCAAGTTAATCTCTCGATTATTAAGTATCTTACTTATTTGATTTCTGCTGTTAAGTTGATCTCTCAACTATTTAACATCTCATTTAATTAATCTCTAAATAACACAAACATCACTTCATAATTATTAAGCTATTTTATCTACAATAGAACTTTCATTATGCTATTTATTGTTCTGTTTTGTAGAGTCTTGATATTTATATATAAGACTTATTGAATAGATAGTTATTATTATTTATAATAATGAATTTTATTCATATAAACTTTTATATCTTAATTTAAAAATCAATATGTAATTAATCTGCTGCTAATATACTCGAAATATATTAAATTACTTAATAAGTTATGAGTTTTTATAAAGATAATTAATTCTTTGAAATAAAGGATTTATTATATTATCGTTATCAATAATGAATAGATAATGAAGTTAATTTATAATAAATACTTTCTTCTTCTAATAATATATCAGACTGCTTCTTTTCTCTTTAATTTCAACTTCTTTTCTTCTTTAATCATCTTTATTCTAGTCTCAGTAATAATATTATTAATAATAATAATAATAATAATAGTAATAATAATAGCAGCATTATTATCGCCATTATTATCATTATCGCTATTATGCGTAAGTAGTTCTTTTAATCTCTTATTTATTACTAATCTTCTTATTATTTAAAGCTCTAAAACATAAAGTAATTAAAGTTTATAAGTTAATATTTTACTGTGCTTATACTATAGTTCTGCTAATATTATACTTTATAATAACTGAGATACTTAATTCAATCTTTTCTATCGCCGATTAATTTTAATTATAATATCAGCGCTGCATAAGATATCTTTATTAAGAGTCTGAGATGTTATTTACTTATAAAATATTACTTAATTATATTAAATATGATTATTATTTTATTAAAGATTATGATTATCTTTTAATATATTTTCTTAGTAATTTTATACTTAAAGTATACTTCTTTTATATAAAACGTCTATACTAATTATTTAAAGTCTTCTTTTAATATATATATTACTATTTAATTACTTTGTAAAGAAGCGCGTGATATCTGTACTGATTATAAAAGAAAGATATTTAATAATCTCAGATTATAATATAATTCAATTTCTCATCATCTTTTTAATACATCTCTTTAAATCATTAACTCTCTATTTAATAAATCTTTTTTTAAGCATATTTATATCTTTAACAATAATAATATTATTAATTTTAATCTTTTAAAGATTGAGAATGATCTTGCTTTACTTATTTAAACTATTTAAATATAAGCTGAAATTACTGCGCAGACTGTAAATATATTATTCTTAAGTGAAAAGTATAATACTAATAATTTTAATAGACTGAAATTATATTATCTAACTAATCTGAGCAAACTTAAAACTATTTAAAGAAACTGACTTTTTCAAAATTAAATAAGAAATTAATAACGCTTATTATGCTTAAGATATCTGAGTTAGTTATGTTTAATAAGTCGATTAAGTCTGATAATATTAATATAAAATTAAGTAAGAATCTTGGAATTAATAAGATAAAGATAGCTGCGCTTTATAAGCGAATAGAGACTACTAATATTAATCGCGATCCTTTATTATAAATGACCGGGAACAGATTATAATAGATGAGTTAATAATTATTTAAAGTCTTATATTTATATTATACTTTTCTTATATATTTTACATATATTTTATTAATTAGACGCTTTTTATTTTTTATAATAATGCTTCTTACTCTTTTTTATTTAAATAATCTGCTAATTAAATATTTAAATAACTACTCATTTTATGCTTATTTTATAACTTTACTCTTATTAAAAAGTCACAATCTTTTCTTAAATATTTAATAAGTTCTTCTCGAGTATCGTGATCTTTTATAAATTCTTATCATCATATTAAAAATATATATTTCTTACGCGAAATATATATATTAAAAATCTCTTCAACTTCTTATTTATTCTTATTCTATATCTTTATAGACTTAGATATCTTAATATCTTCTTATCTATAATATAACTTTAATAAAGAGATGTAAAATATAAGATGAATTCTTTTATAACTTTTAGAAAGAATTAGTTAATTAATATTCTTATTTATTAACTTCTTAATTTTGAATAATTTAAGAAACTTATTAATAAGCTTCTTACTTACTTTTCTTATATAAACATTCTTTAATAATAATAGAATCTCATCTTCAATTTTATAAATTATATTCTTACATTTTAAATTATAAAACTTCTTTATCACTTCTTATAATTTAATTTAAAGATCTTTATTCTCTTTAATAATCTCTTTAATCTATTTCACTCTCTCTCTTATTAATTAACTCTCTTCTTCTCGCGCAGGCGTCTCGCCTGCGAGTTTCATGCGAAAAGTAAATAGGAAATGCAGTATCATCTTAAATAACGTTTTTTCTATAACTAAGTATATATTTCTATTATACGCGAATTCAGTACTTAATAATAGATTTATTTAATTATTTTAACAATAATTAATATAATATTGAAGATAATATTTTAACATCTAATTCTTATGCTCGATTTAATTATCTGTTTATAAATAAAATGTTATAAAGAAATATCTCTTTATATATAAATAGTAATAAAGAGTTCCTCAATATTTCGATATAAACATTAATTCTTTATTACTAATAATAGATCTAAAAAATTCGAATTTTGAGAATATCTTCTTAATAAGTCTTTCTTTAAGCTTAAAAGTATTGATTTCTTTTATGCATGTTATATAATATATTATTTTTGAATATTAATTCATTATTATAAGAATGATATTATATGTTTTATCTCTATAAATAGTAGGCGATAAGTTTATAATAAAGTTTATCACAATATCTTATTAAACTCTCTCTAACTATAATAATAACGCAAGCATATTATAAGACTTATATCGTAATATCTTTATTCTTTAATAAATATCACACGTTAAAATATAATCTCTAATAATTTGCGATATTTTAGATGATTAATAGTTTCGTAGAGATTAGGGCTGTGATGTAGTGATAGCATCGCAGCATGATCGCACATTCTATTTTCCTATGCGGGATAACAGATTTTTCATAGAATGTGCGTGAGTTTGAATCTCATCTCAATCTCCACTCTACCTAAAAACCTTAGCTATTAAAGTTGGATGTTGATTGTATGAGAATCTATATATTATTCTTAAGAAAGCAAATCTTATATATAATTAGAGCTAAAGCTTTATATACTAAATTAAATAGAGTGGATCTGAGAGAATAGGAAGATAGGAAGGCAGATTGATTATATTTTATAGAAGGAGCATGCGATAGAATTTTATATTATTAACGTGTATAATCTAATTCAACTGATTAGTTAAGGAAAATCCCTCTTAAGAAATATCTATATAGTTATATTAGATCAAGCTGTATTAGACAATAAACAAAAGTTACTACTACTAATAATTTCGTAGAATAATCTCTTAAATTCTCTTTTAATCAAAATAACTCTCTTATTATAAATTATTATGATTTATACGCAGGATCTTCATTCTAATTACACAATTATTAGGAATATAGATCGCGTTATTATATTATATAAGATTAGTATGATTTTCATATTATTTATTCTTAAATTGATTCTCTTTAATAAGATTATTTAGAGATCTCTTTCAGCTCTTCTTTGTATAAAAGATGTCTCTTTACTACAGTATTAAAAGATAATTAATAAGAGCGTCTGAAATCTTTTTATAAAATGATATAATAGAGATCGAATTTATAATCTCTATTTCTGAGAAGTTTTCTTTTTTTTTAAAGAATCTTCGATTCTTCGCACGTGATTAATATGCATCTTATATGTATTATATTAATTATCTGTAAAAGATTTAAATAGAGTACTTTATTAGCTCTTTTTAGAATATATAATAGTCTCTATTATAGTTTTTATAAGCAATCTTAAATTTAGAGATTCTTCTTCTCAACTTAAATTAATGATCGAGATCTTAAATCTAACTCTTTCTAAAATAAATATTTTAAGAGAATTCTCTTTCTCTCTCTTATTATTTATTATATAATTCGATTTACATGATAATAAATCTGCAGAATTCTTCTTATCTTTTTAATAATAGATTTTAAATTTATATATAATTAATATCTCTACTTATTAAGCTTAATAATTATTTAATATCTTCGTTATTATAAATAACTATAAATTGAAGTGATTATATAAAATTTGCACATTATAAATAGATGATTTTAAGTAATAACATTATTTTTTAAATAAGATAATAATTATTAATATCTCTTAATCTTTTATAATATAATTTCTCTCAGCTAATATCAGTTTTCTTAAATAGAATATCACTAATGTTTAGATATAATGTGCTATCTTCATATTATTATTATTAAGTTAAAAGAGAATTCCCGTAAGATCTCTTCTTAATATATTTATTTTAATCTGAATTAACTTCTTTAAATTAAAATACTATAATAAAGAAGTAATCTAAAAGTACTCTTTTAATATATGAAACGCAGTATTTATCTTCTTTATTTAAAGAAACGATTTAGTTTTTCTTTCTTTCTTTATTTTTAATAATAGATCTGTAATTATAATAATTATTATAGAATATTTATAAATAAATCTTTTATAGAAGTTAATAAAGCTTAGAAAGATCTGCATATTATGAAATGATTTTGGAATTGATTAATTAATAATTATAATTATTCTGCGTGTATTTATTAAAACGTCTATTATATTTATGTGAAAATTAGGAAAGTCTATTTTCATCATAAAAAAGATATATTTTAATAATTTAATAAATAAATCAAATTTGTGTAATCTCTTCAATATTTAACGCACGTAATTATCGTGCTTCTATTTATTGTAGCTGTAAATCATAATATTATTAAGATAGATTATATAAATAATATTTAATAGATTCTTTAATACTTAATTAATATAGACTTGAAATGTTATTAATATATTAATCAGTTTAAAAGATATAATTATATACTTAAAATGATTATATCACGTGTAAAACGCAATCTTTTATTTATCTTCTTACTTAATATATATTTGATAATAAGTGTTACGTAAATTTATTAACGTAAATCTCTTCGCGTTACTTAATTAATTAAATATCTCAGAAATTAGTAATAATAAATGTCTATTTTAAATAATTACTTAATTCAAATCTCTATAATTTACGCATAAACACAGATTATTATTCTTCTTAAAGATAAATAGAATTAAAGTCTTTATAAATAACTTCAAATTTCTTATTCAGTCTTTTATTATATTATTCTTAAGATACTTATATAATACTTATAACTTATTTATAAATAAGAAGTAAATAAATCTATATAATATCTTCTTATCTTTCTTAATAAGAATAGCGTGTTTTACACGTGTATTATTAGATAATTTCGTAGCGTTCTCTTTTAAGAATATATTAACGTAATCTTCGAGCTCTTTTAATAATTATATAGTAATCACTTTTATAAAGTAAAGATCTATAGAATAATGCTATACTAAATTTATAAAGTCTTCGCATGCGTCTCACATAATATTCTTTAAGTCTTCGCATGCATTTTATATACTTTTAATAGATGTGATGTATATTATATAAATCGGGGCGTTAACTCTCTTAAGCTTTAATATCTTTATAATATCTATTTTATAACTTTTCTTACTTTTATAATAGAATTATTCGCGTTATTTAAAATAATAATCTGAATTTATATTAAAGATTTAGAATCAGCTTAATATAATATTATATCTTTGAATATCTGTAATTATAAAGTTTATTTAATAAGATCATGATACTTCTACTAAGTTTATCACGTCCGCTTTAATCGTGTGTTAATTATATATTATAATAAATTGATTATTCGAGATTATCGCGCTTATAAATATAGAATTTATCTAAATATCTTCTTTTATAATTACTTTCTATAATAGAAAGCACTCTTAAGCATTTATATTTAAGAGTGTAAATAGTCTACGAATATTATATTTATTTTGTAATATAATATTAATAATTATATATTGTGTTAGCTTTGCGTCTTTAAGATTTATACTTAATATCATGAACGCATTCTTATTTATTTATTTTTTATTAATAAGCGATTATGCAGTTCTCTTATTAAGTAAATCAGCTCAAGAAAATCGCTATTATTGTTTGTAATATCTTGAAGTCAGCCGCAAGAACGAATAAAGAAGAGAAGAAAGTTGTGAAGATAGAAAAGATGTAACTGATGAAATTAGCGAAACGCCTCGAAAGTATCAAGACCGAATTATAAATATTAATAACTTCTTATATTCTCTCGCAAATCCTCGCAAATATTAAAGAGATAAAGAAAGAGCTGAGGAAATTACAGAAGATTAAGATAAAGATATAAAGTTAAATCGCAGTAGAAAATTATAAAGAAGTAGTCGGAATTCTAATCGCAGATATTTAACATTAATAAATAATAATAAATTAGAAGAATAAAGAACTGATTATAATTATTATAAATTAAATATAGAAAGATAAAATAGATATAAAGTTAATAGTAATATTATTAAATATAATCAGAGCCGCGAAATCATAAAAAGTTATAAACGAGATAGTCACATTTCGAAGACTTATAAGAGAAGACTATTTAGTTATTACAGTCTTATAAGTAAGTAAAGAAGTCTTAGAAATAATAATAGACTGATTATAAATGATTATATTGAGCGTAAAGATTAAAAAATTTATCTATATAATTAAAGCTTATATTATTCGCATTAAAGTAGTAAATAATTAAAATTAATTATAAGTAATTACTAAGATTCTCAAAATTAATTAAAGACTTCACCCGTAAATAGAATTAGTAAGAGTGGTCTGAATTAAGCGCATAATTAAATAAGAAAAGATATATAAATCGCTGATTATCGCAATTAAAAGTATTAATATAGCAAATCAATTAATTATTCGCGATTTAATTTATAAAGAAGAAATAAAGATCTGCGAACAATTTATTTCGAAAGTAAGAATTATCTAATATATATATTATTAGTAGTATGAATATATTATAAAATTCTATAAATTCAAATTAATTTATATAAATTACGCAGAAAGTTATTTTATAAATGATTACAAGAAAGATTAAAAAGATGTAATCTCTTGTAAATGCGGATTATATAAGAGTAATTATTAGACTTGAAAGAAGAGATATCGATTTAAATAACGTGAAATAAAACGAGTTAATAAAGTAGTTCAGATAACTTTAATATTATACGAGAAGAGTCGTGAAGATATAATCAGAATAGAGCAATTTATATCTATAATATCATGATTTCAATTCTAAATAAGAGATAATAATGAGTGATAATAAGTTATAAGAGGGCGCAAGAAAAGATTTAATAATCTGATTAGAGTAATTAAAGTAATCGGGCAGACGCAACTTTTTCAAAAGAGAGTCTGTTTAGATTCAGACATTAAAGAGACAGAGATAACTGTAATAATCGGTGAATTATCGCAATTCCCCGAAATTAAAGATATGAAAATGAAGATAATTATAATGATCAAGAAAGAGTCGCATTTAATAGAAATATTAGAAATAATCTCAGAATAAGAATTACATCATAAGAATTAAAAATACTGCAATATAACATTAATTATAATAAAGAAGTAACACTAATCTTACTTTTACGCGATTCTATAATTAAAGCATTTAATATCCTTATTATTTAAGAACTCTAAAGAAATCTCTTTATTATAATAAATTACAATTCTTTATAAGTAGAATTCCACTTAATTTACTTATTCTAAGAGTTTATAAAAGTCTGCTTTTATATTAATAAAAGATTATATTTATAGAGCTAAAATGTAATAAATTATAACAAAGATATATAAACATTTACAATTCATATTAAAGGAAGTAGCTTAAACATAACTTATTAAATTCAGATATATAATATTTACAATTTCAGTTCAGACTTATACTTTAGTAGAGACGCGGGCATACTTAATATATTGCGTAAGATTTTAAAAGAAGCTGATATAAAAGCGAAATATATTATAATCGGCGATTTTAATCTTCATTATTCATACTGAAGTGACTTGAAAAGACTAATCCAATATATAGTAATAGATATTCTGATCGATATTGCTAATAATTATTTACTTAAGCTCGCAATTCCTTTCGAAATAATAATATAATAGATATGTAAGTTATAGAATATAATAGATTTAATATTTCTTTCGTGAACACTCGTAAATGAGATAATAAAGTATACAGCTAGATTAGATCTGATCTAATTATCTGATCATATTCCGATCGAGCTTATTCTTTGAATATAATCGCAGTTACTTATAATTAAACACAGAAGATACTGAAAGAGAATGAATATTAAGAAGATAATAATAATGTTGAAAGATAAAGTTTTAAATATTTCACTTTATTTTAATAAATAAATAGATATAAGAATTTATAAGCTTTTATAAGCACTTAATAAAGCAATTAAAGTGAGCGTATTATGAGCGAAATCTTCTAAATACGCAAAGGATTTCTGAATAGATAAGTGTGATATAATAATCTATAAAGTAAGGAAAATCTAATACAATATATTATGAAATCGTATAGAGAACTCTGAAGATAGATATCGGAAAGCTAGAAATCAAAAGATATCGATTTTATAAAGATATACAAAGAATATATTTCGCTCATAACTAATTAAAACTATATATATTATTTAAGGAATTTAGAGATTAATAAAGTGAGTTAAGATTAAGATAAATAAATTATATACGCTTTTATAACTTTCGCAATTAATTGTAAAAGATTAAAATAAAGTTTAAATATATATAATTAACACAGTATTATAAAAGATCGAGCTCTTAAAGAAGAAATTCTTTTTATAATCTTAGAAAGCAGATTTATAAGATATTCAGAATACTTAATATAAAGAAAGACTTAATTTCGAGTAGAAGATTATAAAAGCGGAAGTGTATAACGCATTATAAAAGATTGCGAAAAATAAGACTTCTGATTTTAATTAGATTTTAAATAGAATACTTAAGAATATAATAGAGTGACTAATCTTTCATCTTTATATAATATTTAACGTAATATTATAAAACAATTATTACTTAAACATATAAAAGTAGATGATTATATTAACTCTTTAAAAATTTAATAAGAATAACTATATCACTTTTAAAGCATACCGCCCGATAGCACTACTTAATATAATGAGGAAACTTCTTAAGCGCATTATAATATGTAAGCTCTCGCAACTTATTAAAATTAATTATCTTCTTCCGAAAATATAAATGAGAACTTAAAAAGATAGATCAGTAGAAATAACTCTTCAACTTCTTACAAAATAAGTATATATTATTTGAAATCTTTTAAACTCGAAGAAGATTATAACTCTTCTTAGTCTTAATATCTTAGACGCATTTAATTACATATTATATAAAAGACTAACACACAATCTTAGAAAAAGAAGAATCTTAGAAATATTAATAAGATGAGTAGAAAGCTTTTTTAAAGATCATATCATAATAATAAGATTAATTGAGAGTAAGTTCGAATAATTATAAGTGAAAACGAACATCTTATAAGAATCTTTGATATTATCTATTTTATTTCTCTTCTTTATTACAGATTTATTAAACATTATAGATAACGAAACTTTATAAGTTTTCTTAATTAAATTTGTGAATGATATTAATATTTTAATGTATAAAGTATTAACGAAATATAACTGTAAGTATCTAAAAGAGATTCATCGAAAATATATATAATAGATTGCAACTTATAATATATATTTTGTATTAAAAAAATATAAGATTCTTTATTTAATAAGATCGTTAAAGAGATTTAATTTAATAGTTACATTAATACTTGAAAAAATATAAATTAACTCAAAATTCTATATTTATGTGCTAGAGATTCAGATTAATGTTAAGCTAAGATAAGAATCATATCTCGTAAAGATTTAGAAAAGATAGATCTCACTACTAAATATAATGAGTTGTATTATATTATTAATCTGAAAAGTTATATTTAAGAAGTTAAGATTAGTTTACAGCTTCATTATTAAACTAACATTATTATATAATATAAGTATATAACACGAATTATAAGAGATATCTCTCGCTCGTAAAATAATGAAATAATAACTTAAGATTACTTAGAATCACTTTTTACAAAAGATTTCTAAAGCATATTAAGTTATAAATAAGCGTATTTTAAAGAAAGAAATAGAAATCTACTTAATTATAATTATAATAAATAGACTAGCGGTCTTAGAAGTGTGTAAATAAATTTTAATTGCAGAAGACTATATAGTTTATTAAGTATATATAAGAATTCGCAACAGAGTATTATCAAAAAGAATCTCAAATTAATAAGTAATATTATTAAATATTAAGAAGTAATGACTGAAGAAGAGAATCTTAGAGAAGTTCTAAATAAATAACTTATTATTATTATTATTAATATTAATAATAATAACAATAACACTCTTATAATAAAATATAAAAGAGAGCGGACGGAAATATTAATTAATAATATAAAAATAAGCTCTTAAAAAAATACTGATTAATATATAAGAGATATAATAAACAGCTTATCTTCAATTCATATCCGCAGATAGAATTAAGAATTTAACACAATTTAATTTAAGTCGCAATTGCCCGAAACTTCACGGAGAATTAATAAAGACAGCTAGCGCGTTAATTATTTAGATTTAAATAGAAAAGATTGAACTGAACAGATTTCTTATAAATAGAAACGTTTCGGGTTACGTATCTGCGTGCTTTTACGACTGATAATAATAAACGGCGAAGTATATTATAATGTTATATTCGCTCTTTATAAATAAGAGAAGAACACTGTTTTTAATCGCAGAAACGAGCGATTATTAATAAATAATTATAATTATTCGTGAAATTAAAGCAGCAGTATATTTCCTTTAAAAGACGAGACTTCTAACACAATTCTAAGTAAGTAATATCTAAATCAAAGAATTAAGATCGGAATCTCATAGTAAAGCTTATAAGAGATCGCAATTATGTGATATAGAACGCAAATAAAAGAAAGCGAGATATAGACGATAAATTTTTTTTCTTTATTTCTCTAAAAAGATTTTCTACTTTATAAATATATAGATTTCCTCATTAATTATAAATTAGATAGAAGTAAGAATTATCATTATCATTACTTAATATTACAAACGCTATTATAATGTTAGAGTTTATTTTTTTATTAATATTAATAAGAAGTTGATCTTTCTCAGCGCTTTATAATTTTAAGAGAGATGATTAAACTTTTCGTAATTATAATAGATCACGCTATTATTTCTTATATCTTTAATAAATATTAAATCTACTTTAATTAAAGTTGAACTGAAATAATAACTTATATTATTCTTTGTGTCACTGAACTGATTGCATTTCCTTATTGAGCATAGTAGCTTGACGAAATTTTGCTGCAGTCTTGATAAAAGGAACACCAAAAATCAGATTTTTTGATGTTCCTTCTGTCAAGACTGCAGCAAAATTTCGCCAAGCTATTATGCTCAATAAGGAAATGCAATCAGTTCAGTGATATAGGGGGTAA
>JAABUK010010282.1_pt1 | contig 12530 bp, 9 predicted proteins | sample 5559141 | NCBI WGS metagenome assembly JAABUK01 (sample SAMN10711869, study PRJNA513367) | rock metagenome | isolation source: Antarctica rocks | place: Antarctica: Victoria Land, Pudding Butte nord | collected 2016-01-03
AGTTCACTGAACCCTACAGCACGGTAAAGGATGACTGCCTGGCGGAGGTGGGATGGGCCGGCGGTATTGAGTGAGGCATGGTGCTTTTCTGCTTCTGGGGAGTGGTGGGCGACGATTCTGGGGATGGGTTTGGTGAAATCTTGGCCAGGGAGGTGGGCGTTGCGTTCCTTGTCGGTCGCGGGGCGAGGGCCCGAGAACGCGTCCATTGGTGCTTTCGAGCCTGTTGGCTGGCTTCTGTTGGTTGGGGGTGAATGCGTTGTGTTGAGGTGTGGAAGTGTTCTTTGCAGTTTCGTCTGAAGGGTATGCAACTTGTAAGTTGGTGCAAAAGGAAGGAAAATGTGTTGCAAAAGGCTAGGTCATATAGGCGAGTGATGGACACCGGAGGCGGAGGAAGAGTAAGACAAAGGATAGAAGACTCCAGATAGCACGCCTAAGAAAGCTCTTTTAGGAGGTTAAAGAAATGCCTAAGATCGAACAAAGCATGCCAGCGGACAGTAAGCGGAACCAAAGGGGGAGCAGAGTAATATGAGAGACAATGGCGTTACAACACAAGGGCTTGCAACAAAAGCTTTTCAAAGAAGTGAACGACAGGCTGCAGTATCCATCGACCTTTAAGCGCAAGAAGACTTACCAACAACGAAGCTGACAGCTTTGCAGCGGCCAGCCGGGATACACAACATGAACAGCTCCGGTCCAGAGACATCATCCGTATGGCATGTCGTGGTCGTAATAGAAGTGATGAATGGACGTTCTATCCAAGACCGGGGGCCAGGAGGGAATTGAGACATTTCTATGCTTTGTGAAAGACCAGTGCCTTCGTTGATCACGCACTCCTCATAGCCTCTCTTAAAAGTGGCGCAACTTGTTTTCGACTCTTGCTGACATTCCGCTGCCACCATATCTTACCATCCTCCGGCTTGAGCAGATTCACAAACTTCTCATCTTCCCTCCACTCATTTAATCCCAATTCAGCCTTACCCTTCTCCTCAAACTTCTCCATCGCCGTATAAGATTTCTTGCTATTGCCCGTTCTCAGCACAAGCAACTCCCTCTGAAAGCCCCCTCGTTGACTCGCACTCGTCGTCATGATAGCAAACAGATCAAGCGCCGGCCTCTGTCCGCTTGCAAAGTCCCGCATCACGGTTACAAGCTCCTCCGCCGACGATGAATCTGCTTTGTCTATCAGCCAACTAATGCACTTCACCACACTAGCGATTCCAAGATTCAGTGTCGTCCTAGAGCTCTCTGTCTTCTCGGACCAGGCTTTGTAATCTCGGTCAAAGATCTCGGGGAGGGTAAGGAAGGAGAGAGAGTTCGCTTTGCTTGAGGAAATCTGTTCGCAGAACGCACTGCGGTCAAAATGACCTTTCCTGGTGATTGTTGACTTTCCGTTCGCGGTGACGATGTGGACTATGTCCTCTAGGAAGGACACAGCTTCGCGGTCTGTATCTGATACTTTGCCCTCGGCCGTTAGATCCGCGGTATCGATGAGGATGGATGCGAGGGAGAGGACGGCTAGCTCTACGGCCGCCGTTGGGCCATCCTCATTCGATTCAACGCTAGGGAGTAAGAGGTCTTCCCAAAAGCACTCGTCCCTAAGGTATTGCACAACGAGACTAGTACAACTTCCTATTCCGGTTTTGATAATGCGGGGAGACGCAGTAATTGGGACGGAGGACTCGTCGCTGTGGTGATCTATGCAGCCTACTATGCTCAGGTTGGAATAGATCTTTGAAGGCTGGATGTCAGGACTTGGGATCGACAGAGCGTTATGGTCGACAAGTATTACAGGTGTCCTTTCCGACGAGGCCGTATTTGTGGGTTTGGAGAAAAGATGATGAAGCGGAGATGAGTCAGTGGATCGTATGTCTGATATGGTAAGGAGATTCTCCAGTAATCTTTTGTCAGCGATTTCTGCTCCATTCTTCTCGTCCCTCTCCTTACCGTTCAAGGCAAGCCGTAGAGCCGTGCCAAATTCTGGCCGCAGACGCCATAGGTCAGTTGAAGAAGTTGAGGGTAGGTTGAGAATGGGAACGTGCAGACGAGGTGATTGTGCATTCCCAAGGTATTTACTATGCACGAACGCGTAGAGGGTAGCGCAGATGAAACTATCGAGGTCACATGACGGATTGCCAAGAACCAGAGTGAGAGACGGCGGCGGAGTTGAAGTTGGAGGGCGGAGGACGGCGGAACGGGCTTGCGCGAGGAACTGGAGGAGCGGAGATGCCATAACTATAGTCCCACGTTTGGGGCGAGCGAAGGGTGCGAGCCTTGTCTAGTGTGTCAAATGCACTGGATCTGAGGTTAGATGTGACTTCTGATCGCGATGCCCTATGTCGCGGTCAATTCGTCAGCAATTCACTGTTGTGCGTCCAGCCGGGGAAAAGCCCCATTCTCCGTGTCTGCCTCAAAGCATACTATGGTCAGATATTTATTATTGATCAGAGACACAGGGGAGCACAAGGCGATATGTAAGGCAAGAAGTAAAGATGTTGACGGAGGGAGGGTAATTATTCGACCGGAAACTTTTGGGTGACTGGTTTACTCCGACAAGAGAATACCAACCACAAAACATACAATACTTCGCTCCTACAGCGGCTCTTGGAGAATCCCGAAGTCAGACGCTAGACCCGGACCAGATGAGGAAGTACATGTCAATACAGAACCTCAATTGCAATGGCGTTAGCATTCTAAGTAATCAGGCGATCAAACGAATGTTCCTAAATCTCGCTGCACTTGTCCAGCCACCTCCTCATGTCGCCGCCACATCTTCAGAGGCAGATCTCTCGGCCAAAGATTAAAAGTCCCATGTCTCTCAACTTCCCACTCTGGTCTTGGAAGCGCCATCTCATATCGATGAAGCACCGTAGATATATTTCTACCAATACAACCTCTTGCTCTCGCCGAGAAAGTGATGGAGCTAACCTGTTAGGCTAAAAGCGAAATCGCAATAGCCTGTGCTATCGCAACATCATGCACCTCGTCACAGCGAATACTCCAACAGAAAGCAATGAAATACGGTTGAAGATCTTTGCCTCTCTCACTCAGCCACCGCTCTGGTTCAAAGGCTTCTGGATCAGGAAAGACAACAGGGTCGCGATGTGCACCGTATGCTGTCATGGAGACGGCTGTGTTGCTGGGCACGAAATATCCCATAACGGGAGCGCCTTCGGGTGGAGTCTTGCGCATTAAACCGAAGACAGTGGGAGGAGCAAGGCGGAGCGACTCATCTAGACATGCCACGACGAACGTGATTGATACAAAGGAGAGCATCTCGGGCTGGTGAGGAGACAAGAGAGATTGTTCGTGGGACGAGTAAGAAGCTCTGGGTAATATAGGGGGCATGTTTGATTTACTCTTCGCTATAATCTGACCTGGAATCGACATCTGCCGGAGTATTGCCTGGTCGGGAGATGAGAGGTTTGCAAGTCCGCTTGGAGCATTTGCCTCGTTGTGCAACAGCCCAGAGCGCTCTTCAAACGTCTCTTCCAACATGTTTTCGTCCTCTTCACCGTCAGTCGTTTCAGCATCGAATATATCTTCATCGCTCTTCATGAACGGGACCGGAGATCTCAGTAGTGAAACAAATGTGGCCAAGCATATAGCATACTGGACCTGGGGACATCAACCCAGATGGGATCCTTGCTATACACGAAGTTCTTTCGGATTCTAGGGTCCGGCTGCTTGCTGTTTCTCTCCATAATAGATGTGATAGTCCGAAAGTTAATGGTAGGGTTGGGCAGGCATGCTGTTCCTGATCCTTGGCACTTCCTACATTCCTCCGTGAAAGGCTCTCGCACGCCTTTCGTCCTTCGGCGGATAGACAGAATACCCAAATACAATCTTACCTTCGATATGGCGCTCACGGCAACCTCGACTGGAGTAGAGTGGTCAGCTCAGGAGAAGGCTCGGGCAGAGTCACTTTGCACTGACCATCCCTTGCCGGACTTCATTCGATTTCCTTGCGCCTCCACAAGGCCGGCGAAAATAGAAGTCAAGGCGCAAGGGAACAGATACGGCAAGTTTGGTCCGTCCCTGATAATGTTTGTAATGATGGTTATATGCACCCAAACAGGTGGAGGCGACCTGTTGGAGTTTCCCCACCCTTTTCCCCTCTCGGCCTCTATTCGCGCCAATCTTCCCCCTCTCGGCATCAGGCTGGATGTGCGTTGTACATCCATCGGGTTTGTCGGATCGGCGCCGAAAGACATGAAAAGTGGAACACGTTTGGCTCCAGACCAGATCACTAGATATCTGTTGCAGGTTTTACTTGACAACATGCATTCGCTTATGTGAAGGTGTCGTTCTTACTGACCTATCCTGAGGGGCTTGTCTCAATTCTGTCCTCGATGAGTTTCCTCCCTATCGATACAATGCTTGCAACAACGGACGACAGCCGCGGCGTGGACCAGAAACCACGGATTTTGCCCTCATTCTTTCAAAGTTGTGTGTCATGAACGAATCTGACTGAACGCGTGTGCTTGGTCCTCGAGCTCGCCCCAGGCCTCGGAGAAGGGCCGACAACAGCTTAGTGAACATTGAAATGCTGGTTACATCCCGTGTGGTCGTATCGACGATTGAGTGATGGGGCAGGTTGGTGTTGTATCTTAATCTGCCGTGTCTGATACTTCCGGCTGTTTCGGAGCCGGCAGCATGCGTGGCGCGAAATGGTCCTTGTAGACGTCCTCTTCCTGATCCTTCAAGCCATATTTCGAAGGGTCTCTCTTTTCCAAAAACCATCTGATCCGCCCATCAGAATCTAATGTGTCGATCTTCTGTTTTTCTGCCCTAGTTGTAAGAAAGCGGCTCGTCTCTTCTGTGAAGGCCTGAGCTCTCTCTTCGAGCGATCCAGAAAACTGCCCAGCTCTTGTAGCCTGCCAGACACCGGAGACGACTGCCATCATGAGAATGAGGGAAGCGAACATGTTCGGACTGATGTAATTTCCCGCATAACTTTGCTTAGCTGTCTCCCTGGTATCCCGTGCGTACCAGCGCTCCCAGTCCTCCCACGTAGCGTTCGCGAATGGTGAATTGTCGTACCCTTTCCCTCTTCCATATGCCTTTCGACTGCCTTCTGCATAGTAGCCTTGAGAGTGTCGACTGGTCGCGCGCTGGTAGTCGGCCCATCCCGCACCGTGGTGATCGTAGGCTCTTCTCTTGACGGGATCGGACAGGATCTCGTGCGCCAGGATGACAAGGCGGTATCTTTCCAGCCTCTCGCCATGGGAGAGATCTCTGCTGCAAGGGTTGTCCTCGAGAAGGTGTCTGTCTGGGTGGTAGATCTTGACGAGTTCGTAGAATTTGTGCTTGGAATATGCTGCGCTCTGCTCGAGGTCAAATATTTCGTATGGTGTTGGTGTTGATTTTATAGACGACTGGGTCTTTCTAGGCCAGTTCATGTTGTCACGAAAGTCGGGACCTCGTCCATGATGGACTTCAGCATAGCCCCGCTTACTTTGCGGGTTGGGAGATGGTCTTGCCCGCTGCTGAGGGAGACAGGATGGTGACGTCGACGCCAGAGGGTGAGGGTGAAGGTGGGTTTGAAGACCGCAGCATGTTGAAAGAAGCCCTGACTTTCTCAACATGTTGAACTACATCCATGAAACGCCGGCCTCAGCCATCGGAGCAGGAATCCCAGCTGGTACTCCAAGTATAGAGGAATGTAGACGGCGAGGATGTGGGGGTTCAACTGGTGCATTTTTGGAGAAGTTGGAATGCGGAACGGAAGATGCCGCTGATGCGGAGGATGCATCTCGAATGTGGCTTTCCAAACAACAATGTAACAGACCATGCCGCGAACTCTGGAGGAAGACAGCACAATTGATCGTCGCCGACGGAGGAGAGACTCAACATCCTCATCACCAGAACCTTACAGAGAAAGGCGAGGGAGTAGTGGGCGGCAAAGAACAGATCCACGAGGCAGTGACTGCGGGAGTCGTGAGCGAAACAAGCGGAGGAGACGACACTCGCGAAGTCCTGAACAACCTAGGCGAGAGCGATCGCGTAGTCCGCGCAGACCTGATAGGCGATGCGAGCAGGAGGAAAGACACAGATCAAATCGTCGACACGTTGAATACGAAGATGACCACCGGAAACGCCGTCGTCGGTCAAGTCCTCAACCAGCCCCTCGTCGTTTGAAGCAAGGGGACAATGGTAGATGTACTCCTGTGAAAGGCTCCAGCGCTTTACCATCTCAGCAAGACGCATTCAAGGGCGAATCTACCACGATATCCACAGGGACACCACCTCCGGAGAAACAAAAGCCAAACTTCTCTGCGACAGGCCGACTAGCTGCAGAAAGCAATACTATCAAGTCCGCAGACGGCCAAGCTGTTATTCTAAAGTATCACGAGCCAACAGAGGCACGGAAGCCGCCTTTGAATCAAGCATGGAGAATGTACGTTTTCAAGGGATCTGAGATCATGGACACCATTGAGCTGAGCCAGCGAAGCTGTTGGCTCTTTGGCAAGGAAGCCACCGTAGTGGACTTCCTGATCGAGCATCCAAGCTGTTCAAAGCAACATGCTATTGTGCAGTTTCGGTACATGGAGAAAAGGAATGAGTTTGGGGATAAGACTGCGAAGGTCAGGCCGTACTTGATCGATCTCGAGAGTGTTAACGGGACAAGCATGAACGGGGAAGATGTGCCTGCTGGGAGGTATCTGGAGCTTCGGGACAAGGATGTTTTGAAGTTTGGCCATTCGACACGAGAATACGTCCTGCAATTGCCACCCTGAGCACTTCTATGGAACTCAAGACTCACACGTCTCGGGGCAAGCAAGCATTGCAAAAGTCGGGCCTCCTCTCCTTCACACCAGCGTCGCTTCATTCATTGACACATCTCAAGGCAAGCCACCTGAGCCGGCTTCCTCCTTTCCACTCAACACGCCAAGCTGCGTGGTTTTCGGCATGATATCTTCCATTCCTCTTCCCGTAGTTTCTTCCGTTCCCCTTCCCATAGTTCATCTTCCTGGAGGTATGAGTCCATTGCTTTTTCTGTGGGGTTTGCTCTTAGGCCCACTCGAAATTGATGAGGAATCCCTCCCGATCATCCCAGTTGCATGTCCTTCTCTTGTCCAAGCCTTTCCAACGCTTTCTCCGATCTGCCTCGTATCGTTGGCGCATATCGCGGTCCAGGATCGAGGCTCCCCAGCGACGTCTTCATACGACCAATACTTGTTGGCTCCCTTAATTAGAGGCGGCGGCACCCCCTTTTGTTCGATCTGTCTTTGTAGAGCAGTAAAGTCTTCTGCTTTGAGAACCGCGTGTGCCATCGAGAGTTTGTGCGAGCCTTGCTCCGCAATCTCACCTCCTACTGGCATTGCAGCATACCTCATCGATTTGAGAGTCGACAATTTCAATGCACCACACCAGACACACATTCCTCGTGCCTCGGTGACCCTACACTCTGAGAACTTGTAGCTCCGAGACTCGTTGCCGACTCGTTCCATCAAATTCACCAAGAGAGAGTTCTTGGATAAATCCTTGGACACCTCGGACCGAAGCCTTACATTCCCGCACGGACATGTTGGCAATTTCGCGTGTTTGACCTTGGCGTTGGGAAGATATTCCAGGGCGTTGGTATGCTTGTCCTTCTCCACGTACATAAATGAGCGTGCCATGTCATCAGCGGCTTGGAACTTCTCGACATTGTATGCTCTGCGGCACTCGAGGCACAGGCATAAGTCTCTATCATGCATTGCCCCAGCTCTGCGAAGTGGGCCCTCACACTTGCATTCAGTCAAGTCATCTTCATACGCTGAGACTGGACACGAATCGCATATAGGTGTGACGCCAAAGTTCGGGACACCGTTGTAAATACTGGAAGGAAACGCGTGCCAATATGCGCGATTCGCGCATTCAGAGCACACAGCACGCCCAACAGCATGACATTGAACCTTTTTCAATACGCTTGGCCCTTCGCAGAACTTCAGAAAGGAGAATGAAGGCTCGTGTGGGCAAGAGCTCATTTGAGCATCTTTGAAGCCGACTGCATACACACATTGTGGCTCTATGGGTAATCGAGCGTCGCATCGTCCGCTTGAAACACTGCGCAAAAGGCTTGAGATGATCAGAACCGTTGATGCTGACATCGAGACTATGAGAGACTAAACGCAACATAGCTCGATTGGTGCGGAGGTCCACGGAAGGCCACGGAATCGAGCCTTCAATAAGTCGACGGCGATGACAGATTCTCGGCACTGATCAAGACGTCGTCGCCGTCGAGAAGGTTTCTCGGCAAGGTCTCGGCATTGAAGTTGATGCCTAGTACGACGTTTCTTCTGGCGCTGCAGCCTAGTCATTAAGGGGGTATTATATCGTGCTCAACTTGTTTCATGCAAGTCATGTCTGGCGACTGGGTATGCTCGACAAGCTGTTTATACCCACGAGCTCTCAATTTACGTCTCTCTCGATTAATTTGTTTGAACTGCCTTTGTGCTTGGTGTCTGTGAAGCGGAGCTCCAACAGACTGAAAGTGGAATTTCTGAAGGCGTCAAGAGCTCTTCGACACTGAAGAGACGTGCTAAGATCTTTTGTGCTTGCCGAAGACCCTTTTGCACAATATGAGTCAAGGTTTTTTCCCTTTTTGGATGCCTTAAGAAGACTTTACCTATGGCAAGCTCCCAACTTTGCTCTATATCCCTTTCTGTGATAGTTGCTGGCAAGCCAATAGTTGGATTGAAACAGCATCAAAACCTCTGCACCTAATCATCTTTCAGATTGAAAAGTAAGTCGCAGATTTCCTTGAGGTCGGGAATCATACCTAGATTGATGGAAAACAACGCAATATTGACAGTGGTGACTTTCAGTTCAGCTTGTTGGATGTTTGGATTGAGCTCCGATATATATATACAAGTAGTATGTAGTCCTTTGGATTGATTGCCGGATTGCGTAAGTGCCGTATTTGGATGTAAAAGGGTACTTTGGAAGGTCACGATCTTCAAAATAAATTGCCAAACTTCTGCGCATTTAGCAAAGCGTCTTCCAAGCTGCTGATGGGGTCCGCTGGGGTTTTTATACGAGACCTGACTTGACCTCTCCCTCAAACCCAGAAGACTGATCTTGATTGGTGTTGAAGGCTGAAATCTCCACAGAGTCTGAACTCTAATCTCCCAATTATTTCGAAGATTTTGAATGGCAAGAACAGGTTCAGGCTCTGACGTGTGAAAAGCTGGGCTGTTTTTCCGCTCGGGATAAAGCCCTAGAAGGTTTCAGCAGCATGAACCATCGTGGGCATCTCTCAGGGCGTGGTGGGTGCAGTGCTGCTGGTCAACATTCCTGCCTAAGGCAGCGCAAGGGGCATTCCCCAATCTTGTTCGTCCAACCCCTATGCTGCCGCCGCAGCTGCCCAAGACGTTTGTCAAGAGCCTGCCTTGAATGATGCCTTGCAGGCTACCTTTTAGTATGATCGATTTGTCGGGCATGACTGCTCTCAGACTTCCAACTGGGTACAAGACAATGGGCCGGTATTCCGGCAGTGTTGTCAATTGCTTCTACTTCCCGGGAAACAGGCTAGATGGGGACAGTCGTCAACATTTTGTGATGAAATCGTAGAAGAAGCAAATTTGCATGTTGCTTTGTCCTATCAGACTGAGGCGGTGAGAGGCAACAGAAGCGGCAGGCATAGAAATTGGCCAAGAGATCATCACCAACGAGACAAACCAGATCTCGCCATTGAATATCAATGAGAATATGCAGCAGAGCTCAGGAACAATAACCCCCTTCAGAGAGTTTTCATTGGTGAAATCCCGTAGCATGTCCTTTGTTGAGATTGGAAGTTCTTGGCACTAAGCCAAAGTAACAACTTTGCAACCATTTTGTTCATTGCAAAGACGCATACAAAGAAAGACAGAGTACAAAGTAAGTACAGACCGTCAGGCGCACAGCAAACAAAAGGAGTCTACTATGTCCCGTATGTTCATGTTCGAGTAAACAAACCACTGCATAGATGTTCCCACTTTGTCTACTCCACAGACCCACTGCCGACTTATTGAACAAACAATTTCACAGGCTGTGCTTGAACCAAAGCAGATCCGCATCTTACACGTGATGCAGGCAAAGGATGCCTGCAAATCAACATGCTGGGAGCAAGAAGTGCGGAAAGAATCTAGCGAGAATGGAGGAGTACGCTTCAAAGGACGGACCATTTCTTGTCAAGCTGAGAAGGCATGAGGACTCGGGCTAACAGCAAGTGACCGATGCTGATTGATGTGTTCTTCTCGATCCTGCAGCACAGCCTGGAGGTGTCTGGGTTCGACGTCGCAGCCAACAGACGTGCTTGACATTATTTGGGAACGTGTTCGCTGAGCGCGCCAGAATTGGCATTGTACCGTGATCGTGAGCTCCCACGCTGACGGCCGTGAAACGGAGATAAATTGATTTCGCAGACTGGGAGATCCGCGATCAACGCAATTTAGGAAGATGGCCAAGCAGCGTTGACTGGCTCCAGACGCCTGCCAGCCGATCCAAGAGATAGATGGGGCATGGCTCCTGATACATTGGTTGGTGGCCATCCAACGCGGCAGAAGAATTTCTTGATACTAGACGTTCACTATGTCTCTCAACCTGATTCAACCTGGCATACTCTTCCCACTTTACCTTTTCTCGCTCCGGAAGCCTCTTCTGCACCCTGCTGCACCTCCCGCATCCAGCTGCAGAACTTCTCAGCCGACACGCCAAAAAAATGCTTGTTGTCAGACCACATCTCCTCGTCGCCACCGAAAGTGTTTTTCTGATACCCAGGCGCAAGACGCAATTTTTTGAGGTCGGCCAAAGCATTGTTGTTGTTGTCGCGTCGAGGCAGCCGCAGCTTGTGACCTATGTGCTTCAAAGGCTGATTGCAAAACGAACAGCAGGGTGGTGAAGGATTGGAAGATGGATTTCGATCGTGGGGATCGGCAACGCGACGAAGGCTGCGGTGTTTGCCGTAGTCAAGGCACACCCAGGTCGGGTTAGAGTCGGACGACATGATGAGTTGGTAGTTGGATAGGTGTTTTGGTGGTGTTAGTTTGTTGAAAGGGGATGAATCACTTGGCTATATGTTTATGTCAACAGGTAAGGCTTTCGGAACTTGGTTACGCATTAACGTAGGCGTGAGTTATATAATATATTTGAAGGATTGCCGCTGTGCATCGTGCATGAACTGTAAGTCCCCCCTGATCAAGACCGTTCGAGTAATAGAGTGGGATCTGTACCGTCGCCTTTTCGGGAGAACGTTGTACTCTGTAGTTACTATTTGCTGAATTGGATTGGATATCGTTGACTCAAACGAAATGCTAGTTGGAGTCCGGCCAAGTATCAATTGATATAGGCTTGAAATCTCTTGCACAAGTGACATCCGCGTCTGGAAGAACAAAGCAAAAGGATATCTCCAATGACAATCCTGGCGCTGACCGTCAAAGGGCACGAAGCAGCACGTACTGGTGAGTGATCAGCCGAAGCTTGCTTCAGTCGGACAGCAGCAGCTTTCATGAGACCTATCCGTGTCAAAAAATGCAATGTCACGCCGTTTCCGAGATCAAGCCTCCTCATCGGCTTCAAGCATAACGTTTGCGAGACCACAGTCTCATCAATCTCCGGCATCCGCATCACGATCTTCTAGATTCGCACGGCCATGCTCTACCCAACAGCCAGCGGGCACACCAGGAACGAGCATACCTCGTTTCCGAGACAAGCCCAGAGTGAAGGATGAGATCGAGACCTCTTTTGAGGAGGCCGATCGATCGTCTCCGCAACTGCCTTCGAGGTCACGATGCTCATCTCTTGTCACACAATATCGAGATGTTGTTGATGACCTTGGAGATGACGAAGAGGACGAGCTGATTACTAACGATCAAGGAGCAAGAAGCGGAAGAAGAAGAAGAAGAAGAAGAAGAAGAAGAAGAAGAAGACCGACTGCAGAGGTGGAAGACGACGGTCTAGCTGACCTCGAATTCCTGGAGAGATTACGCGGAACACGAGCATCTCAAGCATCTCAATACCATGATATTGAATCTTCTTCCGAGCAGGAAGTTTCTTCCACCCCTGTTGCCGCGCGAAAACGAAGACGGCTGGACAATGAGACGGACCACAACTTCAATACGGTAGACGGCGACGCCCAGACCGTGCGTCCCCCGCTGAATTGCACCTCCATCAAAGACGCCGCTCATGATTCGGAACCCCGGTCTTCTGATTCAGACCTCCCGTCCTCGCCCCTCCCCACCTCAACACGCCCTCCGCCCATAACATCCTCACGATTCAAACCTCCACCATCTCTGGCCCACACGACCCCTCGACCACCGGTAACACACAAACCCACCTTCCGTCCTCCTCCGCATTCTCACCTCCCCCTAGCAGGCCCGTCACCAGCCCACCTCCCCTTGGCATTCTCTCCCTCCCGTCGCCGCGGCAGGAGAGGAACGGATTACGTCCCCGGCGGCGCGGCGGATACGATTCGGAACTGGATCCTAGGGCTTGGCATTACAGAGGAGCAGGCACAGGTGCAGAGGTGGGGGCAGGGACAGAGCGGTGGGAGGGGTGCGGAGATGGAG
>JAABUK010010284.1_pt1 | contig 12529 bp, 11 predicted proteins | sample 5559141 | NCBI WGS metagenome assembly JAABUK01 (sample SAMN10711869, study PRJNA513367) | rock metagenome | isolation source: Antarctica rocks | place: Antarctica: Victoria Land, Pudding Butte nord | collected 2016-01-03
CACATCTCACCCACCTCTCGCCGATTCGCCTCGACAGTCTTGCCGGACGGTATTTGCTGGGCCTGAACGTAGCTCCAGATCGGCTGCACGGCTTCGGCGCGCGGGAGGCAACTGGCGGGCCATGCTGCTGGGGGCCTTCACGAACCGTGCATTGCGCAATGCGACCGCCCCTGGCGCACCAGGCGGCAATGCCCGGTATTGGCCGAATGGCATGATCATGACCATGCAGGATGCGGCCGGCCGCTACAGGACGGACAATACCGGGCTGGTGATCGTCGCCGGCCGCAATTACGGCATGGGATCGTCAAGGGACGACGCAGCCAAAAGCACGCGGTTCCTCGGCGTCAAGGCGGTGATCGCCGAGAGCTTCGAGCGCATCCACCGCAGCAGCCTGCTCGCGATAGGAGTGCTGCCGCTTGCCTTTCCGCCCGGCCTGTCGTGGCAGGCGCTTGGCTGGACCGGCGTCGATGTTCGGGACCTTGATTTGACCGCCATCCGAGGGCCGGGCAGCCCGGTGCCGTGCCGCGTGGGAGGGAATCCCGGTCCGGTACTGCTCGCGCGGATCGAAACGGCGGAGGAGGAAGCGTTCTGGCGGGTGGGGGGCTCATGCCATTCCTGCTGGCCCAGGCCGAGCGCCGAGGCGGGCCTTCCGCGCACGCAGTGAGGTGACGCCGCTCAGGTGCCGAACTCGGCCTCGGTCCGGCTCGCAACGGAAGCGGGGTCCAGTCGCGGCACGTAGCCGGCCGGGATGTCCATGTCAGGTCCCTTTGCCGGCAGACGCTCGGCCAACAGGCCCTGGCTCAGCTTCTGGAAGCCGTTGAACTCGCCAGCCCCGTGGATGCGGCCCGCCCCGGCCATCGCTTCCATCCAGCCGGACAGGTCCGCCCCCAACCCATCGCCCAGCACGGCACCCATCCCATGCGCACGGATCTCGTCGAGCGCCTCGATTAGGCGGCCAAGGCCGGAAAAGCGCTTCAGCTTGACCTTGCAAAACGCGACATTCGCAATCGCCCCGGCTCGCCGTATGTCCGCAGTCGTGCAGATCGGCTCGTCCAGCATCAGCGGCACCGGACACGCAGCAGCCACCGCCGCGTTGTCGTCCCAAGCCTCGGTCGGGCATGGCTGTTCGAACAGCTCGATCCCCGAAGGGTCCAGGCCGGAGGCGAAGGCGAGCGCCCGGTCCCGGTCGAAGGCGCGGTTCGCATCCAGCCGCAGGCTGACGCGGCCGGCGCCCGCGCTCTGGATCCTGCGCACGCGGTCCAGGTCGGCCGCTACATCCTTGCCCACCTTGACCTTCAACGTGCGATAGCCCGAGGCAATCCATCGCTCCATCTCCGCCTCGATGGCGCCGGGCTCGGTTGCGGCCATCGGGGCCAGCAGAGTCTGATGCACGGCCTGTCCTGGCGAGAGACAGGCATGCTCACCGAGCATCTCCAGCGCCGTGACGATTGCGGAAGCAGCGGCCGGGCTGCGATGCGCCTCGGCCAGGACGCGGCCCCTAGCCTCGACGACTGCCAGTCCCGGCAGGCTAGGCAGCATCGTCGTGCAAAATGCCCAGCCGCCTTCCCGCGTTTCCTTGCTGGAACCAGGGGAGATGTGCGCTTCACCGAGCCCGAGTCGCCCATCCGCGTCCCGTGCCTCGACGAGAAAGGGCTCGAACTCCTCGAACGTGCGATAGGAGAGCCGATACGGCGTGTGCAGGGATACGCGCACGCGGCGGATGTGCAGAGTGCAAACAACCCGGTCCGGGGCGGTCAGGTCCTGATCCATGCGCGTTCTACTCCTGCTGCCGCCGGGCAGTTCGCCGTGACTTGCCAGCGCCGGTATCATATACCGGTTCGATGGATCAAACTGTGAACCAACACGGCGGCAACACGTCTTCCACCGTGCGCAAGGCGCTCCAGGTGCTGGAAAGTGTCGCCAGCGTCCGCTCGGGGCTCAATCTCGCGCACATCACGCGAATGACGGAATTGAATAAAGCAACCGCGGTGCGTCTGTGTGCGACGCTCCAGCTGGCGGGGTTTCTGGAACGCGACCGGCACATGGTCTACCGGCTCGGCCGCCGGATTGGGCAGCTGGGCCAAGTCTATCGGCAGCAGTTCGGGTTTGAGGACGTCGTGCGTCCGGTCATTGCAGCGTTGCGTGACAGGACGGGGGAAAGCGCTTCGTTCTATGTGCGGGAAAGGGCAGAGCGTGTGTGCCTGATCCGCGAGAACTCACGTCACAGCATTCGGCACCACGTCGATGAAGGGGCACGCCTCAGTCTGACGCAAGGGGTGGTGGGTCGCGTCTTGCTTGCCTTTACAGGCGCGAAAGGGTCCGAAATGGCGGGGATCCGCGCGGCGGGGCATCTGGCGGCAGGCGGACGGGAGCCGGACACTGCGTCTGTCGCTGCTCCGGTGTTCAACGGAGTCGGCGGACTAGTTGGCGCGGTCGTCGTTTCAGGTCCGATTTCCCGCTTCGACGCCGAGCGTCAGCAAGCGGCGCTCGCGATCGTGCTGGATTCCTGCCGGACTCTGCAATCGAAGCTGCCACAGGCCGCCATAGACGAGCCACCCACCCGGGCCAAAAACCTGACAGGTTCGAAATATGAACGTAAGGTTCAAAAGCCCTAGTAACGCGTTGCGTTCGGGACTAGCCTTTCGACAAGCTTGGCAGGGATAGCCGGGCAGGATCATTCAGGGAGAGGCCCGTGCGGCTCGTCCATGCTTTCGCTGAGGCGGTGCCTTCCGCGGCACGTCTTGCGCAGGCTCATGCGGCTGACCTGCCGGTCGTGCGCGACCTGCTGCACGTTTCGCCGGGTGGCGCGACGGATTTGTTGGCGCTAGAGCTCGCTAACGAACTGCAGAAGCAAACGGGTCAGACCTTTGTGGTGGAGAACAGGCCAGGAGGCCGTGGTGCCTCGCAACTTGCGGAGCTGAAACGCGCCACACGGGACGGCACGACCATCGCCTCCGTCACCAACACGCACGTTGCTGCGTTCAACCAGACCCTCCGTACGTTTAAGGTTGACTGCAAAGCTGGTCTACGAACCGTACGTCTGCCTGGTCCGCGCGGACAGTTCCGTAAAGTCGATGATGGATCTGACTGCCGCGGTGAAGGGTGCCTCGTCGAAGCTCGTTGTCGCCGGCTTCGTTCGCGGCTCGGGCAGCCATGTTGCCTGGGAGACGTACACCCACTCCACCGGCTTGCCGGACAACGGCGTGAACTGGGTGCCTTATGACAGCGTGGGCGAGGGGGTGACTGCCATCCTGGGCGGCCATGGAGCGGTCACGATCGCCTATGTCGATCTCGTGGAGGACTATGTTGTGGCCGGGCAACTGCGCGTAATCGGTGTGATGTCGGACAAGCGGCTGCACGACTTGCCGGACGTGCCGACTTTGAAGGAGCAGGACCTCAATGTCGCAAGCAACTGGGAGCAGTGGCGCGGCGTGATCGGACCGAAGGGTAGGCCGGATGCGATGAAGCGCTCATCAGGCGACCAGGTCATGCTATCAAACAAAGGGGTGCCGGAATGGCGGAACGGTGCGTCGGCCTAGAGTTTCGACCGCTTCGCTGGCCATTGTCATTCCGGAACTCTGGCTCGCTTGACAACGCCTCGTTGGTCTAACCTGAGCGCAAAAGAACGGTCCTGGAGGGAACAATGACTCAATCATTGTACTGGAATGGCGCCGGCACTGTGCGTCGTGTTGTTGCGTTGCGACCGAGCTGACGGACAGCTACGTAGGTGTTCAAGTCATTCCGGCCATGATCTAGGAGACTGCAATGCGTCGCCGAACCCTGCTGGGTGCAACCCTGGCCGTGCCCGGCCTGTTCCCGCATGCGAGCCTTGCCGCAGAGTTCAATGAGGCCGCGGCCCGGAAGGAGGGCGAGGTTACCTGGTACGTCACGCACTACTCCGCCGACCTCGCACAGCAGACTGCGAACGCGTTCAGCAAGGCGAGCGGTATCAAGGTCAACGTCATCCGTACGACCGCCGGTGTCGCCTATGAACGGCTGCAGCAGGAATACCGCGTCAAGGTCGCCAATTGCGACGTTTTCAGCAGCACGGACACTGGTCAGTATCTGCGGCTGAAGAAGGCCAAGCGGCTCGCGGTCGTTGATCCGCCCAACGCCACTGGCCTGATCAAGGACTTTCGGGACTACGACCCCGACCGCACCTATTTCCCGACTAGCTATGGCCTTATCGGCATCTGCTTTAACGCCCTCAAGGTAAAGACTGAGGATGTTCCGCTGACTTGGCCAGGCCTGACCGACCCAAAATGGCAGGACAAGGTTGCTGTCGGTCACCCCAGCTTCAGCGCCTATGCCGGGACCTGGGCGTTGCAGATGCGCAAGTTGTACGGGCTCGAGTTTCTGCAGAAGCTTGCGAAGGGGAACCCGCTGGTTGGCCGCTCCATCAACGACACTGTCACCATGTTGAACTCCGGCGAGCGGGTGATCGCGGCCGGGCCGACTCAAACGACGACGGATTCCATCCTCCGCGGCAACCCGCTCGGGATCACGTACCCGGAAGACGGGTCGGTTCTGATCATCTCGCCATCTGCCATCCCGGTCGACGCGCCCCACCCGGCAGCCGCCCGGGTCTTCCTGAACTTCCTGCTTGGCCCCGAGCATTCCCGCATCCAGGCTGCCGCCGGCGGCCTGCCCCTGTTGCCCGGCATCGCGGTAGTCAAGGGCGTCAAGCTACCCGGGGACATCAAGGTGATCCGGCCAACCGATCAGGTCATCGAGGAAGAGCTGCCCAAGCTGAAGGAAGACTGGCGCGACATTTTCGGCGCCTGACCCGCCCCAAGAACAAGAACACCGGAGGAAGCCATGCCCCGCATTGAGGAGATAGTTGTCTCGGAGCTCAGCCTGCCGCTGACCGTGCCCTATAAGGTGTCCCGCAAGACGTTCAACAGCTTCGACCCAATCGTCGTCGAACTGCGCACCGATGTCGGTACGGGTTGGGGCGAGGCCGTCATCTCGCCGGGCTACGCCGACGAGACGCCGGAGGGCGGCTGGGCCTACCTGGCCGACATGTCTCCCCGCCTGCTTGGACGCTCGCTCGAGGACGCTCACGCCATCCTCGTCCCGACCGTCCCGAAGAACTCCCACGCCTCCAGCATCCTTCTGACTGCCTGCGAGATGGCCGAGCGCAATCCCTTGCTGCATATCGCGGCCCAGAGCCGGTTTCCGCTCCTCACCCCCGTCAACGCCATGACACCCGGCCTGGAGTTGGAGCGTGAGGTGGAGGGCTGGATCGCCCAGGGCTACCGCACGCTCAAGATCAAGGTCGGCTTCTCCGTCGAGCCCGACCTGGCCCGCGTGGTCGCCATCCAGAAGCTTGTCGGCACTCGCGCGACGCTCCGGCTGGACGCCAACCAGGGCTTCGCGCCAGAGGATGGCAGGCGTTTCGCTGAACAGCTCGACCCCGCGGGAATCGAGCTGTTCGAGCAGCCTTGCAACAAGGCCGACTGGGCGGCCAACGCTGCCGTTGCTGCCGTCTCGACCGTACCCGTCATGCTCGACGAGTCCATCTACGGACTGGCCGAGATCGATCGCGCTGCCGAGATCAAGGGCGTGGGCTACGTCAAGCTCAAGCTCAAGAAGTTTGGCAGCCTGCGGATGCTCGACGATAGCCTTGCCCACGCGCAATCCCGCGGGCTTAAAACCGTCTGTGGTGACGGTACTGCAACCGACATCTCCTGTTGGATGGAGGCTGCAATCGGCCTTCGCCGCCTGAGCAATGCGGGTGAGAACAACGGGTTCCTCAAGCTGCGGCAGCCGCTGTTCGCGACCGAGCTGCCGTTCCGCGACGGCGCGATCGAGCTTCCCGTGGGATGGTGGCCCGATATCAACCGTGGCGCGGTAAAGGCGGGCACGCTCCGGACGGAACGCCACGCCCGCACGGCCGTGGGCGTAGCGTGATGCGGGCAATGGTTCGGCGCCGGGCTGTGATAGCCGGCGCCATTGCATGGCCGCTGTTTCCCTTCACCGCCCGGGCGCAAGGCGATGACCTCGCCAAGGCGCGTGCCGAGGGCGAATTGACCTGGTATGTCAGCCAGATGGACGGGCCAACGGCAGAGGGCGTCGGCCGTGCCTTTCGTGATAAGACCGGCGTCAAGGTCAACGTTATCCGCATTACCACGCAGGTCGGCTACCAGCGCGTCCGCCAGGAGCTGCGCTCCCAGGCGATGATTTGCGACGTGCTAAGCACGACGGACATCGGCCAGTACCTCACCCTTAAGAAGCAGAACGAACTCGCGGCGATTACCCCGCTCGGCGTCGCCGCTCTCAGGCCCGACTTCCGCAGCTTCAACGCCAGCGGTGCCTACTACCCAACCTTTGCCGGCGAGGTCATCCTGGCGCGCAACACCAACGCCGTGCCCGAGGCTATCGCGCCCAAGACATGGACCGACCTGCTGAACCCGCGGTGGAAGGGCAAGATCACCGTCGGCCACCCAGCCTTCAGCGGCTATTCAGGCAATTGGACCGTGCTCATGCTCAAGGCCCACGGGCGGCAATTCCTCGAGGCGTTGGCCAAGCAAGACCCGCTTGTCTCCCGCTCCATCATTGACACCGTCACGATGCTGAACTCCGGAGAGCGCATGGTGGGCGTCAGCCCCTCCGCAAGCGTCATCGACAGCAAGGCGCGAGGCAACCCGGTGGAGATCATCTATCCCGAGGATGGCGCCGTGCTGATGATTGCGCCCTCGGCCGTGCTGGCCAAGGCGCCGCATCCGTCGGCGGCCCGCGCCTTCTTCGATTTCATGTTCACCCCCGAGTACACGGGCCTTGTCGTCAAGTCGGGCAGCATCAGCCTGCGGCCTGACGTTCCGCCTGCCCCGGGCAGCCTCTCGCTTGACCAGGTCAAAACGATTCAGGCCACCGAACAACAAGCGGTGGTGGACCTGCCCAAAGCCATCGAGGAATGGCGCGACATCTTCGGCAACTGAGACGGCAGTCCCCTGCATGACCGAAATCCCGAACCCTACCGTTCCCCTCCAGGCCGGACTGCCTCCTGCAGCCGCCGGACGCCTCTCCGTGCTTCGGGGTTTGAACCTCACCACCCTTGTCTGGGTCATGGTGGCGCTGATTCTCGTCGCCCTCGTCGTCAACCCGGTCGCCCGCCTCCTGCTTACCTCGTTCGAGGACCCGGACGGCGCCGGCTACACGGTTGACAACTACATCGCTGCCTATAGCCAGCGACGCTACCTGCAGGCGCTCACGAATACGCTAATGATGGGCGTCGCCGCCAGTCTGCTCACCATGGCGCTCGCTCTGCCACTTGCATGGGGCGTGTCGCGCACGGACATGCCCGGCACGAAGCTGATCCGCCTGCTCGTGCTCGGCGCCTTCATCACACCGCCCTATCTCGGCGCGATTGGCTGGATCCTGCTCGCCGGGCCCAATGCGGGCTGGCTCAACCGCGTCGTCGTCGCCCTCACCGGTGCCGCCCGCGGGTGGTTCAACATCTACTCCTTCACCGGCCTCACCTTCGTAATCGCCATCTATTCGTACCCCTACCTCTTCATTTTCGTGAGCAACGCGTTGGACCTCGTCTCCTCCGAGATGGAGGACGCCGCGAGTATCATCGGCGCTGGCACGGTGCGAACCATGACCCGCATCACGCTTCCCCTCGTCATGCCGGCCATTCTGGGCGGTCTAATCATCACCTTCCTTGAGGCTATCGCGTTGTTCGGCTCACCGGCGCTTATCGCGCTGCCCGCCCGCTTCAGTGTCGTCACAACCCAGCTGTGGCAATTTTTCTCCAGCCCGGCCCGTGTCGAGGTCGCCGCCGCCTACTCCATGCCTTTGCTGCTCGTGACGATCGCTCTCTTCCTTTTTCAGCAGCGCCTAGTTCGCCGCCGCGGCTTCGTCACACAGTCCGGCAAGGGCGGTGAACGCCGCGTCATCCAGCTTGGTCCCTGGCGCTGGGTCATGTTCGCCTACGCCGCCCTCGTGCTCAGCCTTTCCGTCGTGCTGCCCTATCTGGCGCTTGCCCAGGCCGGGTTCGCCAAAGCGTGGGGGCGCGGCGTTGCGTTTGACAATTTCACGCTCGAGAACTTCCGCTATTTGGTGTTCGAGCACGCCATGGCCCGCGGCGCCGTGCTGAACAGCTTCACCTTTGCCGCCGCAACCGCCTTCGTTGCTGTCGGCCTCGCCGTCATCATCGCCCTGATCGTCGTCCGCCGCCTCGTGCCGTTCGGTCGGGTGCTCAGCCTTCTCGCCATGGTGCCTTTCGTCATCCCCGGTATCGTGCTTGCCATCGGCTTCTACGCCGCCTACGCACCGCCGCCGCTGTCCCTCTACAATACGGCCTGGATCATGATCCTCGCCTTCACCACCCGCTTTCTGCCCATCGCTTACGCCAACTCCGAAGCCGCGATGCGCAGCCTGAATCCGGAGATGGAAGACGCTGTCCGTATCCTTGGTGGCAGCTGGATTCTGGCACTGCGCCGGGTAATCCTGCCGCTCTTGAAGGGTGGCTTGATCACATCCTGGCTGCTGGTCTTCATCCCGGCTACGCGCGAGCTGTCGACAGCCATTTTTCTGTACGGTCCGAATACGCGCACCATGTCCGTGCTGCTGTTCGACATGAGCGAGGAAGGGCGGTTCGAGCTTCTAGCTGCCTTTGGTCTACTTCTTCTTTTTGCAACGATCATCATCGTCGCTGTCGGTTTTCGCCTTGTCGGGCGCGACTTCATGGTGCGGCGGAGGTCCGATGCCTAACCTCACCATCAACAAGCTCGTCAAGCGCTTCGGTTCCTCACTTGCAGTCGACCACATCGATCTCGAGCTGCACGACGGCGAGTTCGTCTCCCTTCTCGGGCCTTCGGGTTGCGGCAAAACCACCACGTTACGCATGGTCGCGGGCTTCATCGCCCCAACCGATGGGCGCATCGTCATGGACGGCAAGGTGCTGTCTGACGTTAGCGACGTGGTGCCGCCCGAACGGCGCTCGATGTCCATGATCTTCCAGAGCTACGCGATCTGGCCGAACATGACCGTCGGCGAGAACGTCGCCTTCGGCCTTCAACTCCGCAAGGTCGGACGCGAGGATATCCGAGCTCGCGTGAAGCGCATCCTTGAGATCGTACACCTGGGTCACCTGATCGACCGCTACCCCGCCGAGCTTTCAGGTGGCCAGCAACAACGCGTCGCACTGGCCCGCGCCATTGTCATCGAGCCCAAGGTCCTCCTGCTCGACGAGCCATTATCCAACCTCGACGCGACGCTCCGCGAGGAGATGCGTTACGAGATACGGCGGCTGCACGATGAGTTCCGCATCACCTCGATATACGTCACCCACGACCAGTCGGAGGCTATGGTCACCTCCGACCGTATCGTCGTGATGAACCAGGGCCACATCGAGCAGGTGGATACCCCGTTTCAGCTCTATCAGCAGCCCCGCACCCGCTTCGTGGCCAACTTCATCGGCCAGACCAACCTCATCGATGGCCGGGTGGAGGGCGAAGACCTCCGCTTCGACGGCTTTTCCATACCGGCAAGTCTGCTGCCCGGCAGCCCGGCCTTCAGCGGCCCCGTCGCGCTGTCCGTCCGTCCGCATGGCATCCGGCTGGACCGGGAGGGCCCCGGCACCGGCCCGCTCGCCTTCGCCGGCACAGTCGTCGGCAGCGCCTATCTCGGGGACAGCTGGGAGTACAGGGTCGTCCCCCTCGGTTCCAGCAGCAACGTCCCGATCCGGGTGAGGACCGCTCCCTACGAACGGTTCGAGCCGGGTGAGACCGTCTCGCTGGCCATCGATCCGCGTGCGGTCGCGGTCGTCACGCAGTAGACCCTCGGGAGGCTCCGATGCGGCAACTTCACCTTAACCTGTTCCTCCACGGTCGTGGTCATCACGAGGCAGCCTGGCGCCATCCGGCTGCCTCCCGCCTGCCTCTGACCGACCTCGGCTATTACCGCCAGATTGCCCGGAAGGCCGAGCAGGGCTGTCTCGACTCGCTCTTTCTTGCCGATATCCTCACCGTCTTCGACGAGACGGAGACCTCCGCCATCGGCGGCCTCGAACCGCTTACCTTGCTGGGCGCCCTTGCCGCTAGCACCACCCACATCGGCCTGATCGCCACCGCGTCGACCACCTACACCGAGCCCTTTAACCTCGCCCGCCAGTTCGCGTCGCTGGACCACATTAGCGGTGGCCGCATGGGCTGGAACATCGTCACATCCTGGACTCCTGGTGCCGCGCGCAATTTCGGCCAGCGCCGGCAGATGGCCCACGCCGACCGCTATGCCCTTGCCGAGGAATACGTGCGGGTCGCCCTTGCTTTGTGGGACAGCTGGGCAGCAGACGCCGTTATTGACAACCCGGCCTCCGGCCGCTTCTCCGACCGATCCCGCATCCGCGCCATCGACCACGCCGGCCAGCATTACGACGTAGCAGGGCCGCTTAACGTCCCGCGCTCGCCGCAGGGTCGCCCCGTTCTCGTCCAGGCAGGGTCATCGGCGACGGGCAAGCGGTTTGCTGCCCGCTTTGCTGAAGCTGTCTTCACCGCCCACATGCAGAAATCCACCGCGATAGAGTTCTGCACCGAGTTGAAGGCGCTTGCGGCAGATGAGGGTCGCGCCCCCGGCCAGTTGGTCGTGATGCCCGGCCTCAGCGCAACCATCGGATCCACCGAGGAGGAAGCTGCGCGGCTCAACCGCGAGCTGGACGAGATGACCGACCCGGATGTCGGCCGCGCTCGCCTGTCCGACCGATTCGGCGGTCACAACTTCGCCCATCTCCACCTCGAAAAGTCTCTCACCGTGTCCGACTTCCCGTCACCCGACCAGGTGCAGGCCGCACGCAGCCGCACCGAGGCGATCCTCGGCCTAGTGCAGCGCGAACGCCCCACCCTCCGCCGGCTCCTGCAGATTCTTGCCGGTGCACGCGGCCATTTTTGCATTAACGGCACGCCCGAACATGTGGCCGACACCATCGAAGACTGGTTCCGCGACGGCGCCGCTGACGGGTTCAACATCATGCCCCCCGTGCTGCCAACCATGCTCGATGCCTTCATCGACCAGGTTGTCCCAATTCTACAATCCAGAGGCCTTTTCCGCCGCGAGTACGCGGAAACGACGCTTCGCGGCCACTACGGCTTGCCGACGCTGCCCAGCCGAGCTTTCGACACTCACGGGCCTCAGGCTGCGGTCCGGTAGGGCATGGTGTTGAGCGGCGTCGTCGAGGAACCCCTATCGGCGCCGGGGTCCCGCCCGGAAGTATATGACACACCTCGCCCGCAACTCGGGACCCCCACGCCGATTGAGGGGTCCCGCATGGCGCCGATCCACACTGGGCGGCCGAACCACGCATGACACCGGGCGGGCAGCCCTGGTACTCGCCCTTGGCCATCCTCACAGGCCTGACCTTGCGTGCGGTGTTCCGACTGGCGTTCCGGCAAACCGAGGGCCTGATCGGCCATGTTGCATGGACCAGGGATGTGAGCGCAGTTGCCCCAGCCCCGTCCGAGTTCAGGCGATGCGGACGGAGATCGGGCGTCCCAGTTCTAGCATACGGTTGAGGGCATGGACGGCGACGTCCACCTCGATGGCCCGACGCTCGTCCGTGCGCGAGCGCAGTCCGTCGCCGATCACCTGCTTGAACCTGCCGATGGCCGCTTCAGCTCGAGCCCGCTTCGTGTAGCCGGAGGCTTTCTGCCAGACGGCGCGTCCGTGCTCGGCGATGAACTGAAGATGGCGGTCGCGCTGCGTGGGGGCGGTCTCGGCCGCTTCGCTCGGCACGGCCGTGGAGCGTGGCGGCACGATGATCGCCGCCTCGGGATGACGCTCGCTGACGGCCGTGGAAACGCCCTCTTGGTCGTATGCGCCGTCGGCGGTGAGGGAGGCCACGGGTCCCACGACCTGGTCGAGCAACGCGCCAGTCTGGGCACCGTCGTCGACCTCCTTCGTGGTCAGCGCCGCCGCGACGATCTGCCCGGTGTCAGCATCCAGGCCGATATGCAGCTTCCGCCAAGTCCGGCGTGTTTTCGCACCGTGTTTCTCGATCAGCCACTCGCCGGCGCCACAAAGCTTCATGCCCGTGCTGTCCACCAGCAGGTGCAGTGGCTCGCCGCCACGGCGCGGCCGTGGCACGTCCAGCGTTTCCGCCCGACGGCTCAGCGTGGTGTGGTCCGGGACGGCCAGAGTGAGCCCGAGCAGGTGGATGATGGAGCCGATCAGCCCTTCGGTTTGTCGCAGCGCCAGGCGGAACACGGCCTTGAGCGTCAGCGCCGTCAAGATCGCCAGGGGCGAATACCAGCGCTGCCCGCCGCGGGTCGTGCGTGGCTCGGCCTTCCAGGCTGCGACCGCCTCGTCCGTGAACCACACTGTCAAACTGCCGCGCTGACGCAGAGCGGCATCATACGCGGCCGAGTTGGTGACCTTGTGCTTCTGCTTCGGAATGTGGTGACGGCAGTCCTGGTTCAGCTTAAATGGCAAGATGGATATCCGGGATCAGAGAAAGGGACACCGTCCTACGTTGACCCAGCCCGCCGCGCCACCGGCGCATCCGTGCAACAGCGCCCCCGCGCCGCCTGCA
>JAABUK010010287.1_pt1 | contig 12528 bp, 10 predicted proteins | sample 5559141 | NCBI WGS metagenome assembly JAABUK01 (sample SAMN10711869, study PRJNA513367) | rock metagenome | isolation source: Antarctica rocks | place: Antarctica: Victoria Land, Pudding Butte nord | collected 2016-01-03
GCCTCGAACACGAACATACCGTTTGGAAAATACTCGATGTAATCGTAATCGCCGTAATTTAGGCCGCGAAGTTCACGCATCCGCTGGTACAAACGGCCGCCGGATTCGCGGTGCTGCCCAAAGTAGGATTGGACCAGAAGCAGCGCGGGAAAATCCGGGTCGCCGCGTTTCACATCCAGCGGAAAACCAAGTGAATAGGCTACGCTTCGAGTATCTTTTTGAATGATGGTGAGCTTGTTTCCCTCTATCGGCGCAGGTGCCCGCAATGCTGGCTGAAAGGGAATCGCCTTGGTCAGTACACCGAAATCTTTTTCAACGCGCACCGGGAAATCCGCGGGATACCCTCCAGCCAGACCTATAATGAGCGTGCCTTTTGTTAACTGGGCTTTATAAAATGCTTTGACGTCATTGATCGTAAGCTTCTCAAGCGAGGAAACGGTTCCCAAATTTTCGTGGCCGTAGGGGTGGCTTGGGTAGAGTAAATTGTAAAGCTCTTCTTTGGCCAGTTCTTCGTCGTTATTTCCTCGCAGACTCACTTTTAAGGCGTTGATCTGATCGTCCTTCACGCGGCGGAAATCCTCATCGCGCCAGCCCGGGTCCAGCAGCATTGCCTTGAAAATGGTGTAAAACTTTTCCAGATTGTCCACATGCGTTTCCGCGGTGAACGTCATCATCTGTTTGTCGGTGTAGCTTTGCATCCGCACAGCCATGGGGAAAAGCGCATCCACAATTTGCTTGTACGTCATCTGCTTTGTGCCGCTCAGCGAGAGCGTTTCACAAGTCAGATTTGCCAGGCCTGGCTTATCCGCGGGGTCGGATGCCGCACCCGTCAGGAACACAAAACGAAAAGTAACCAGCGGGCTCTTACCGGGGAGCAATACCGTGGGAGGGGCTGCTAACGCGGAGACGCAGAAACAGAGAAGCGCGGCGAAGTTTTTCATTTCGCGGCCTCTTGGGCTCCGGTCAGAGTCACTGTCGTACGGTTCCTTTCCGTTAAGTAATGTTTGGCGACCCTTTGAATGTCAGCCGGTGTGAGAGATGCGTAAAGGTCGTACACGCGATTGATGGTCTCCGGAGTTCTCTTCAGAGCGACAAAGCGCGCGACCGTGCCAGCGATGGCTTCACTGTTATTCAGGCCAAGCGCAAAGCTGTACCGCAGATTCTCTTTGACGCGCTCCAGCTTTGCCGCATCCACGGGTGTATCTGAAAATTGCTTGACGGTGGCGAGGATGGCCTGATTTACGGCTTCCATATCGGGAACCTTCTTCACTCGTGCGAAGATGCCGAACAGATAAGGGTCAACATGATCGCCGTTTTGCGCCCCGAATGCATCTGCCTTCTGCTCTTGAATGACTAGCTTCTGGTACAGATCGCTGCTTTGCGAAAACGCCAGATAGGAGAGTGCATCCAGAGCCGCGGTATCGTTTTGCGTGTCGCTGAAGCTGGGCGCGCGATAGGCAACCAGCACCCAGGGCAACGTAGTCGTGGGCCACTTCACTTCTCCGGTGCGGGGGCCTTCCTGTGGCGGTTCGGCGGAAATGGGCGCTTTGTAATTACCGCGCTTCCACCCGCCCCAACTCTTATCCACCATGGCGCGTACCTGTTTGGGGTTCAAATCGCCAGCGACTATGATTGTGGTGTACTCCGGCCGGTAATAACGGTCGAAAAACTGGCGGCTATAATCGTACTCGTTGGGAAAATCCTGAATGTCTTTCAGGAATCCCATGGTGGTGTGCCGGTAGGTATGCTCCTGAAAAGCGCGCGCCCGCAGTACCTCAAACATCTTCGACATTGGATTGGCACTATTTTTGTTGTATTCGCCTAACACGGCTAGCGTCTCGGTCTTGAACATGTCTTGCGAGTAGTCAAGATGCTGAAAACGGTCCGCTTCCAGCGAGAGAATCTGCGGAAGATCTTCCTTTGGAAATGTCGTACGGTAGGCGGTATAGTCATCCGTCGTGTAGGCGTTTTGCGCTGCGCCTGCTCTGCGGATTACACCCTGATATTTGTCCGGCGGGTTCTCTTTGGTGCCACGAAACATCAAGTGTTCGAACAGGTGCGCGAAGCCGCTTTTGCCCGCTTCCACTTCATTCCGCGATCCAGTCTGCACCACGATAAAGAGAGAAACTAAATTCGGATAGTCAGTGGGAATGGTGACCAGGCGCAGTCCATTCGGCAAGTCTTCCTGTTTATAGGCATAGGGAAAGACTTTTCTCGGCGCTTCGGCGGCGGGAACCAAGGCAGCAGCCGCGAGTAAAGTAAGCAGTATTCGCTTCATGAATGATCATCCTTTCTTATTACGGCCACGTGATGCTTTCGTTCAACCAATCTTTATTTTTCCGCACTTCGTCTTTCAGGCTGGCTGTGAGACGTTCGCGCTGCTCGAATAATCGATAGCCCTGCCGGGCTGGATGTTTATCCAGCAAGGCTTTAATCAAAAAAGGCATCACCATGGAGTAATCCGCCTGCATGCTTTCCGTGGATTGCTGGTAGGTGTCCTTATCCACCTTGCCCCAGGTCACAGCCTCCGCGGGCGGACAGGAAGATAGCGACCCATCCGTGACAGGTGCCGTCACAATCTGGACATCGAACTCGTAACCTTTTACATCCGGAATACCTAGAATCTGGCCTAGTGCGGGTTCTGGCTGCAAATTGAAATTCTTCGGCACACCGCCGCCCAAAATCAGAGTAGCCAGCGACTTCGCCTCACTTTCGAACAACCCCCAGCGGTGATAAGCGCAAGCTTCGAAGACTTCCGCATGCAGGTCGAGATCGAAACCGTAAGCTGGTACCAGGCCAGTTTCGCGCATGGTCCATAATTTCATTGAGTTTAGAAATATGCTGCCGTCAGAGGGGGCACCCACAAAGATCGGGATGCTCAACCGGTGACATGTGGAAAGAAGCCCCGGCTTCACTTGGTTGCGCTGCTCCTGTTCGCCAAAATATTTGCCTAGCAGGTGCCGGAACTCCGTGCCCGTCATCTTGCGCTGAAACTCAGGTCTCAGAAGCAGTGCGCTCAAGAACCGGTCCTGATCCAGCAGAACCTGTTCATCGAACGCCATATCGGTCACGCGAATTGTTTTCTCATCGCGCAGGGCTGCGTCATCTCCAAATATTGGCACTTCGAAAATCGGGTTGTTTGGACCTAAGGAACGGTGGCCATCGTGATAACAGACCGCGTCAGTGGTGGAAAGGTAGGCCACCCACCCGGTTTCAAGCAGAGGAAGTAGCCACGCCTGATGCTGTCCACTGACCGTGATTGGACCTGCGATTGATATGGTGAGCGGGCAGCCCTTGGCGATTGCGCGGTCGAGAATTTTATAAATGCGCCGGAGATACGCACCCCCGAATGCAGGCAGACAGTGGGTGAAAATTTCGTCCAGCGTTGAGCACTCGTTAACGGGGCGCACTTCAACGGAACGGCGAGGCGGGGGCATGAAATTTCACCCTAGCATGACAACGCTTTCGCGTACTTGCCCAGCTTCTTCAAAAGCGTGGCTAACTGCGCTGCTTCGTGGCGGGACAGTCCGCCGGATATCCGGTCAATAGCCGCCTGATGCTTGTTGAAAACCGCTTCCGCCAGAGTGCGTCCTTTCGGCAAAAGGCGCACGGTTCGAACACGCCGGTCTTCTGCATCTTCTACTCGCGAAACCAGCCGTCTTGCATGCAGACGTTCGACAGCAGTGCTGATAGACCCCGGCGTCAAGTGCACCTTGGGCCCGATGGCGTTGACTGGCAGGGGGCCCTTATGGAGAAGCACTTCTAGAATCGCGAAGTCTGACAACCCCAAGCCGTTTCTCATCAAATCAGCCTTGGCGTGCGCCGAAATCGCATGGAAAGTCTTCATCACCAGCAACCAAAGGTGAGTTCCCTCGCCCGGGCGAATTTCCGCTGTTACCTGTTGTGGCAAGGTTTCTGAATCCTCTTAGTAATAATTCTATCAAGTATATTGACGTCAATAGATTTAACAAACTATGCAAATAGGAATCGATAGTTTCGCGGCCGTAGTGTCTGACCCGGAGACTGGAATCACTCTCAGGCCGGCGGATCGCCTGAGCAACTTACTTGAAGAGATAGAAGCCGCGGACCGGTTCGGCTTGGATTCTTTCGGTGTCGGCGAGCACCACCGCCCCGAGTTTCTAGATTCCGCCCCCATCATGATTCTTGCGGCCGCAGCCGCTCGCACTACACGAATTCGCCTGAACAGCGCAGTTACCGTGCTGAGCGCCGATGACCCCGTGCGCGTCTTCCAAAGTTTCTCAACTCTCGATCTTCTGTCGAAGGGCAGAGCAGAAATAGTTGTTGGCCGCGGCTCTTTCGTGGAAGCCTATCCGCTCTTCGGGCTGGAGCTGAACGACTACGATTCGCTTTTTGCCGAAAAACTCAACCTGCTGCTGCAGCTTCGGAAGGGCAACCATGTGCACTGGTCCGGCAAGCACCGCGCGGCGTTAACCGGCCAGGGAATTTACCCACGTCCTCTGCAGAACCCACTGCCAGTGTGGCTCGGTGTGGGGGGCACGCCGGACTCTTTCGTGCGTGCCGGAACCCTGGGCCTGCCGCTCATGGTGGCCATCATTGGAGGTGAGTTCCGGCGCTTTCGTCCCCTGATCGATTTGTATCGCGAAGCGGGCCGCAGAGCAGGGCACGCCCCGGAGCAACTACGCGTTGGCATTCACGCCATCGGCTTTGTGGGGGACACCACACAGCAAGCTGCGGACGATTTTTACCCCGGCTATGCACGCCTGTTCGGAACCATCGGCAAAGAACGCGGATGGCCCCCGCCGAACCGCGCCCAATTCGATGCCACTCGCGGACCGACCGGCGCGTACATCATGGGCGATGTGGATACGGTAATCAAGAAGATTCTCTACGTGAATGAAGTGCTTGGGGGAGTTTCACGCCTGAACTTCCAAATGACTAACGTGCTGCTCACGCATTCTAAAATGCTGCACGCCATTGAACTTTTGGGCACTCAGGTAGCCCCTAAGGTGAGAAAAGAACTCGGAATCTGTTAGGCATTTTGCTGAGCCTGCCAATCTTTCACCACCCGTGAAAGCAGCGTCAACGGAATGGCCCCGTTTCCGAGTACAACGTTGTGAAACGCTTTCAGCGAAAATTTCTGCCCCAGCGCCCGTTTCGCTTCTTCGCGCAATTCCAGAATGCGCATTTGCCCGATCTTGTAACTGCATGCCTGTCCGGGCATAACCACGTAGCGGTCTACTTCACTCTGGCGGATTCCATAAGCGATCGATTGTTCGCGCGTCCACTTCTGTGCGTGGAGGCCGGTATCCACCACAAGGCGTTTTGCGCGGAACAGTTCGCCGTTCAAGCGGCCTAGATCACTTGCGGCATCGACTCGATACCAGCCCAATTCAGACGCAAGCCGTTCTGCATACAAGCCCCACCCTTCCGTATATGCCGACATGGAACCGAAAGCATTCTGACGGCGGAACGCGGGCAGGGAAGTCATTTCCACTTGCGAGGCAATCTGAAAGTGATGCCCCGGAATGCCTTCATGGGCAGCAAGCGTCCGCATGCCGGGCTTCGGAAACTTCGGCCCGGGTAAAGGAACGCGGAAGATGCCCGGGCGCGAACCATCCTTCGGCGGCCCCTGATAGTTTGCCGCCGCGTTCGCTTCCTGAAACGCCGGAATGCGCTGTACGATGCATGTCGCTTTCGGCCTGCGGTCGAATGCTTCGAGAGAGCGCTCGTTGTTCAGTTTCAACATGGCGGCATAATCGGCCAGCACACGGTCGCGCACGTCCGGGGTATCGGGATATAGATTGTCGTTCTGCAGCTTTTCAAACCGCGCGATGATGCTGCCCTCTTTGTAACCTATTTTTCGAAAGAGGCCGTCCATCTCGCCTTCAATACGCTTCACCTCGTCCAACCCTTTCTGATGGATCTGCGTCGCCGTCATATCGGTGGTTGTAAACCGATGCAGATAGAATGTATAAGCTTCGGCGCCATGCGGCAGACGCCACAACCCCGCGTCGTCGGTGGCTCTTGCGTTATCGGTCGCAAGACCATCCACGGCGCGGCGATATGCCGGATAGATCGATTCCCGCACTAGCTTTTCCGCACTGGCCGTCATCGCTCTTTTCTGGGCATCGTCGATGCTGTTGATTTTCTTCAGCCGCTCCGCAAACGACGTGACCAAAATATTTTGTGCCGGGGCGGGCTGCGTAAACCGCTTCATTTGCCCGATAGTTTCAAAAGCGATGAATCCCGGCAGGCGGATGCCCTGCTTGGCTCGCGATTGCGTAATGTTCAAGGCCTGATCGATTTTTGAACCCGCCGCGGATAACCGAGCCAGATAATTTTCCGCATCTTTCGGGTTGCGTAGAGGATGCAGATCCGTGAAGAGGCTCGGCAGCCGGGATTGGATGCCCGACATTTGATTCAGGGGAAAATTATAAGCCAGAAATGGCTCTTCGGCCACGATATCCGAAAGTTGATATTCAAACATCTCAGCCGAAATGCGCTGCTCCGGCGTGAGCTTGGCACGATCAAACTTCTTCAACCCAGCAAGACCATCCTTTGCGCGCGAGATGCGGGCCTGAGCGGCATCGTCGCCGATATCCGTGAGTTGTCCGTCTAATCGGTCCTGCACATCGCCGGAAAAAAGGCGCATCCCCGTTGCCATCTCCGGGTTCGCCATCACCCATTTCTCAAGAAAGCTGTTGAAAAACTCATCGATATTCAAAGAGTCTGCAGCCGATAAGGGGGCCACCGCTGCGGCAGCGATCCATTCGCGTCGAGTCATGCGCGTCAGGATACCATCGTCATTCCGTTTCCCAACGGAACCGCGCCACGGCGATCACTCCGAAGACGCAGGCAAAACCGAGCAACACCAAAATGGGAGCCACCGCGTCACTGAATGGCAAGCCGCGCCAACTCATCGCGTCCATGCCGTCCATGGCCCATCGCGCTGGCACAATCTTAGTTGTGTCCTGCAGCCACTTCGGGAAGAGGAAGCTGGGAATCCACGCGCCGCTTAACATCACCATCAGCAGGGTTGCCAGAATAGATAAACCCCGCGCCCCCTGTGGAGTCTTGCCAATGGAGGCGATCAGCAATCCATAGCAGGAAGTCATCATCCCGAATGCCGCACAGATCCCCGCAAACCCAAGCAGGCTTCCCTCAATCTTCACGCCGAAGACTATCCGCGCGAAGGTGAACACCACCGTCAGGATCATCATCACGATCAATGTGGCGCTTACCACGCGGCTGCCCAAGAGAGTCCATTTTGAGATAGGGGACGAAGCAAAACGTTTCCACAATCCACGCTGACGATCCAGCAGCATGCCTATTCCCACATCGATTCCCAGGAACAGGATGAATTGAATCGCCATCCCGCCATAGGAATGGGCATAAGCGTTGTAGACCATCCCTCCCCGTGCGGTTAGCGGTACTTCCACAGTGTCAAAGGGCATGCGTCCTCCGCGCCCTAAGGAGCGCAAGAACTGCCCGGTCAACATGCCTTGAACCATCTTCGATTCAATCACTCGGGAAGGGTCGACATAGAAAGTCAGCTTTGGCCGATCACCACCAGGGGCAGCCGCGCGTTGCCCGAACTCAGCGGGAATCACCACGGCGACGGAAGCTTTGCCTTTGCGCACCAGATCCTGCGCCTCTTCAAGGCTCACACGCCGAACCTCAAGCGCATTTTCGGCTTCCATCCCCCGCACAATCGCGGCGCCTGCCGGACCTTTGTCCTGATCTACCACAAGCACCTTGGCTTTGACAGCGTCGTTATATTTCGAGCCGTCACCGCCGAATACGTAACCGAAAAAAGTGCCGATCAGAATTGGAGCCACAAAGGACATGATCACCGCCCTGCGATCCTGGAAAAAAATCTTCAGGTCTTTTCGAATGAGCGCTAAAAAAGCAATCATGAATCCCGCAAGCTCCTTCCTGTCATGGTCAGAAAAACGTTCTCGAGACTCGGTGCTTCGGTTGAAATACTTTCAAACCGATGCCCCCTCGCTGCAAGCCACGCCAGTACCACTGGCGCGCCGCCGGAAAGATCGCTTAGAGAAACCGAGAGACGGCTGTTTTGCATTTCCACTCCGGCTACCCCCGGCAGCCCGCGAATTCCTTCTGGATCGATTGGGTTCTCCAAATCGATCAGCAATTTATTCCTAACCGGTAACTGGCGGTACAACCCGGCCAGAGTGTCGTTTGCGATCACCTGTCCGTGGTCTACAATCACGATCCGGTCGCAGAGTCGCTCCGCTTCTTCCATGTAGTGTGTGGTGTAGACCAGGGTCTTGCCTTGCGCTTTCAAGGTTTCCAGATTGTCGAAAATCGCATTTCGGCTCTGCGGGTCCACCCCTACCGTGGGCTCATCCAGAAGCAGAACGTCGGGATCGTGCAACAAGGCCGCAGCCAGGTTCAGGCGCCGTTTCATGCCGCCGCTAAATGTGCTGACCCGGTCTTTGGCCCGTTCGCTCAAACCCACTAAGCCGAGGGCCTGATGGATCACACGAGCGGCTTTGGCTCCACTGATTCCGTAAAGCGCCGCGAACAGTTCCAGGTTTGCTATTGCCGGTAATTCGTCATAGAGGGCCAGATCCTGCGGTACCAGGCCGATCCGCTGTTTCACAGGATTTGTATCTCCAGAAACGGCGGAACCGTCGATTAAAACCTGGCCGGCATCGGGCGCGATCAGCCCCGCGATCATCGATACCGTGGTGGTTTTTCCGGCCCCATTGGGACCTAGAAGTCCGATAGTCTCGCCTTTACCAGCGTCAAAGGAAATTCCGTTGACTGCTGTAAGACTGCCGTAATTCTTCTTGAGTCCAATTACGCTAAGCATGCGCGGTAACCCTTTGTACTATGGGGCGGCTAACCAGACCGCTGGTTATTTACCAAAGGCGCAAATGGTGAGATGAACGGTCAGAAGGTCTTACTCATTCTCATATGCCTGATAAATATCAACGATGCGCCTGAGGTCTTCCACGTCCTGCGGTCTTGTGTTCTCAAGTGGCGGACGTACGGGCCCGGCGGGTTTACCCATCATCTCCATCGCCGTTTTTATGACCGCCACCTCGTAGCCTTTCACGCGCTCACGAAGTGCGTAAAGCGGGTTGACGAAGCGGTTCATCAGAATGGTAAGAGCATCGAAATCGCGAGCCATGCCTGCCTTGGCAAGTGCAAGAGATACTTTTGGCGAGATATTCGAAATGCTTGAAGTGTAAGCTTGCACTCCGACCGCGAAGTAAACCGGCACGCAATCATCGCCCAAGCCGCCGAGCCAGGCTAAGCGATCACCCACTTTCTGCATAATGCGGCCATACTTCATGCCATTGCCTTGCCCGTCTTTCCATGCAGCGAGCGTGGGGATGCGGTCGGCCAGACGAGATACCTGGTCTGGAGTGAAAGTGGCCCAATCCCGGCTATAAATCATGAGCGGCAAGCCCGTCGCTTTACCGATCGATTCGTAATAGGCAAACAAACCTTCTTCCGGCGCGTTGCTGTAATAAGGCGGCAGCACCAGCAGGCACTGGGCGCCGGCTTTTTCAGCGCGGCGGGCGATATCTATTCCCAGTGCTGCGTTAAAGCCTGTTCCGGCAACAATAGGCATGCGCCCTTTGGCCGCGTTCACTGCCGTACGAACCACTTCTTCTGTTTCCTGCGCGGTAAGCGAATACAACTCCCCAGTGCCGCCCGTTGCGACCATGGCACAAAAAGGATGCGCGGCCATTTCATCTACGTTGCGCTCAAGAGCAGCTAAATCAAGCGACAGATCCTGACGAAAAGGAGTTACGGGGAAGCCGAATACACCAGTCAGTTGCCGGGCAAAATCGCGTGGAGTCACGTGTTCTGTTGTAACACGCTTGAAAACCAGGGAGAACTTTCAAGCATGACGTCACTATTTCGGTGAACATGATTTTCGTAACCTGGAGATTGCGCGGGTCTTTACGCCAAAGGCCGCGTTGCGCGAGTGCCACTGCCATAGAAAAAGCACTGGACCGCGATGAGGGCGAGAAGTTGCTGCTCGCTCAGCCCCTCTTTGCACGCCGCGTGCGCGATGCATTGCTTCACGGAGACCGCGAAAAGGGTTATTACGATCTTCACGCTTGGGTTGTGCTGCACAACCATATGCATGCCTTGATGGATCCACACACGGGCACTGTCCGCATCGCCGAAACTGTGATGGACCTCAGCGAAGCGGCCTCAGGCCGACAGTTTTGGGAACGCGAGAGTTGGGAGCGTCCCGTACGTACTCAGGTGGAATATTTAAAGAGCGTGGAATATATCCACAAACATCCGGTTCAAGATCATCTGGTGCAGCGCGCGGAGCAGTGGGAATGGTCGAGCGCGAGTTCAGATGGGCTGGCGCGAACCTTTGAGCCCGCACCTTTTCATTACCCGTTCGTTTCTGCCTGTCAACAGGCTGCTTTGCGGCTGTGATTGCGTTACCAGCGCGGGAGAACGCGCTGCCAATTCGGGTCCACATGGGCGCGCATCTCGGCCGTGTCATCGCGCTTTCGGTAAGGAATTGCGTTATATCTTTCACGCCCTCTGGCCACTTGGTCGTAATCGAGTTCCACGCCTAGCCCTGGCTTATCCGGAATGCGTACGGCACCGTTGTGGAACTTAATCCGGCCACCTACTACGATTTCGTACTGCTCCGTTTGCCATGGGTAGTGGGTATCGCACGCGTAGGTCAGGTTGGGGCATGCGGCTGCAACGTGAGTCATCGCCATCATGCTAACGCCAAGGTGACTGTTTGAGTGCATAGAAAGGCCCATGCCCATTACGCCGCAAAAGTGGGAAAGCAATTGAACCTGGCGCATGCCGCCCCAATAATGAGGGTCTGAAAGGACAATCTGTACCGCGTCCAATTGCTTAGCCTTGGGTACGTCAGGGAAGCTAGTGACCGCAACATTGCTGCCAAATGCAGTGGTGATGCCCTGCGCCAGCAAGCGGCGGCGCACCTCGCCCATACCTTCGAGTTCCGGGCAGGGATCTTCCAGATAACCACCGTTCGAAAGCTCTTCGCGAAGCGCTTCGCCCACCTTCACAGAAGTATCGACGCTCCAGGCACAATTCGGATCGATCCTCAGCGGAACATTCGGGCCAAACTCCTGGCGCAATTGCCGGATGCTTTCAATTTCTTCTTCCGGCTCAAGCACTCCACCTTTCAGCTTGATTTCACGGAAGCCGTATTGCGCAATCATCTGCTTAGCTTCGCGAACCGTTGCAGCCGCACTCAGCACTTCGCCGTATTCGTCCTCTCGCTTGTCGCTGCCAACACCACCACCGCCGCCATGTTTGTAAAAAAGATAGGCGCTGAAACTTACCTCGTCGCGCACACGGCCGCCGATTACATCGCAGACTGGCCTACCCACGGCTTTGCCGATGATATCCAGGCATGCGATTTCAATAGCCGCGAAAGTACGGGTATTCAAATCAAGCGGATTTTCGCCCGGTACCAGAAAAGTTTGACTACGTCCCCCAGGGACGGATTCGCCGTCGGTGGCGGAGCGCGCTGTCAGATCTTCAAACAAACCAGCAAGCTGAAACGGGTCCATGCCAACGACGCGGGAAGAGACTGCCTGCAACGCGGCCAGCGGCACATCACCGCCATAAGTTTCGCTAACACCGGTGATGCCATCGTCAGTTTTTAGCTCCACGATAGTGCGAAGCGCAAAAGGCGCATGGAGCCCGTAAGAACTCCGCAAAGGCGGATCTGCGATGGCTATGGGGTGAAGAGTTACTGAGGCGATTTTCATGGGCAGAGCGGGGTGCTCTTAGCCCTTACGGGAACCGCGGCGCACGTTTTTCAACTGCGTCTGCCGCATCTTTGCCTTTTTCCGCTTCGGCTTGCTGATGGCAAAAGTGCCGCTACCGTGATTCTCTGCTTTGTAAAGCTTGCTTTCGTCTGCCAAGTCCGTGTTCCTTGTTGTTGAAATTAGCCTCTATTGTAGCGCGCTATCTTGAAGGCACTGCTATTCATGGGTTCTCTCTTCCGTTATTGGCTTTTGCTGGCTTCGCTCGCCGCATCGCCAGCTCCCGAGAGCACAGAGGTAAATCGCATCTTTGCTGAGTTGTCGGCGGCAACAGGGTTTCCCATCCGTCATCAGGTCAAGTTTCAGGTGCTTTCACGTAGTGAGGTGAATCGTTTTCTGGAAGATCGTATTCGGCAAGCCGTGAAACCGGCTGAATTACGCGCAGAGGAATTGACTCTGAAGAAACTTGGCTTCGTGCCCGCAAACTTTGATTTGAAGAAGACCACCATTGCGCTTCTTACCGAACAGACAGCGGCCTTCTATGACTATCGGCGAAAGCAGTTGTTTTTGACTGACTGGGCATCTACCTCCTTACGCGATGCCGCTATCGTGCATGAGATGGCACACGCGCTTGCGGATCAGAACTATAACCTGGAGCGTTTTGCCAGAAAGGTTCAGAACGAAACTGAAAAATCAGCCGCTCGCCAAGCCGTGGTGGAAGGGCAAGCCAGCTGGCTGATGCGCGAATTGGGAAGGCTCCATCCTGAGCAAAAGGGCTCCGCGCAGG
>JAABUK010010288.1_pt1 | contig 12526 bp, 9 predicted proteins | sample 5559141 | NCBI WGS metagenome assembly JAABUK01 (sample SAMN10711869, study PRJNA513367) | rock metagenome | isolation source: Antarctica rocks | place: Antarctica: Victoria Land, Pudding Butte nord | collected 2016-01-03
CACAGGAGGCGTAATGGAAGGAACCGGAGCCTTGTCCGGTCACCGTGTGCGAAATCCCCCATTTGACCACTTCCTTTTCATCTGTAGGGGGTGTATGATGGCCCGGACTTGTACGGATGATCATGCGGAAAATTCAGCGAACCTCACGGCATCATGGCGAGCATCTTCAGCCGCGCGATGAGGCGCGGCACGAAAACAGGAAAGGGCGAGACAATGGTGCGACGATCGATTCGGGGGCGCTGGGTGAGCACGGCGCTTATTCTCGCGGCGCTCTTGCTCGGCCTGACCCCGCGCGGCGGCAGCGCCGAAGGGTGGGCACCCCCCGAAGCCGTCTACTTCTCCCAGACGGGGCACAACGTCGCGGAGCCGTTCCTAACCTTCTGGCGCGATAATGGGCGCAGCGTCTTCGTCGGCGATCCGATCTCCGAGCCGCTCGTGCAGGGCGACTTGACGCTCCAGTATTTCACCAAGGCGCGCCTCGAAATGCGCGGTGACACCGTGTCGCGCGGCGCGATCGGCACCGAGTATCTGACGAGCCTGGGGATCGACCTCAACGAGCGCCCCGTGCGCCCGCGCCTGCTGCGCGGCAACGAGTTCGACGAGCCTTCTACCACCCCATATACGCGCAGCGCGAACATCGCCTTCCCCGGCGACCCGGATGACCATCGCTTCTTCGCAGAGAGCGGCCACACCCTCAATTCGAGCTTCAAGCTGGCCTGGGAGAACAATGGCGGGCTCTCCCGCTTCGGCTATCCGATCAGCGAAGAGTTCAACGAGATCAGCCCGATCGATGGCAAGGCCTACACGACCCAATATTTCGAGCGCACGCGCTTCGAGTACCACCCCGAGATCAGCAACAACTACAGCGTCGTGCTGACCCCGATCGGCGAGGCGGTCGCGGCGCTGCACAAGGTTACCACGGCGGTGATCGCGCAGGGGGGCAATCCCACCTACGATGAGGCGCTCTTCGTGCCGCCCGCCCCGCCCGCCCCGCCCGCCCCGCCCGCCCCGACCGCGAGCCATCCAGCGGGCGCGCCCGGCGGGACCAAGATGATCGATGTGGACCTCTCCGAGCAATACCTGACCGCGTTCGAGGGGAACACGGTCGTCTTCAAGGGCTACATCAGCAGCGGCGCGAGCGGGCACGATACCCCGACCGGCACGTTCAGCGTCTTCAGTAAACTCGCCTCCGACGATATGCGCGGTCCCGACCCGACCCTGCCGGGCGGCACGTATTTTCAGCCCGATGTGCCGTGGGTGATGTACTTCGCGGCGGGCGGCTACGCGATTCACGGGGTCTACTGGCACAGTAGTTTCGGCACGCCCCGCAGTCACGGCTGTGTCGGCGCACCGGTCGGTGCGGCGTCCTTCCTCTACAACTGGGCACCGCTCGGGACGCAGATCCGTATCCACTACTGAGTGGTAAAGCCGCCAGTGATCAGTAGTCAGCAGGGGCGGGACGCTGAAAACATCAGCGTCCCGCCCCTGTTCATGCGTGTCGACAGGGTTGTTCAGGCGGTGGCGACGCGCTCCCAGGTGATGATCGTCGTGCGGCTCCGGGTGTCGTCGTCGCTCGGCACGGTTCGCAAGATCAGGCGCTCGTCGCGGAACTCCGCCAGTCGTACGAGATCGGTGCCGACCCACCCCGGCCACAGGGCGACCTCCACATGGTGGACGACCCGGTCGCCAAGGAAGGTGTAGCGCCCGGCGTAAGAGAGGTACTCCTCGAAGGCGCGCGCCTTCTCCACCGTCCCCGCGCCGCGTCCGGGTTCGCCCGCGATCGGCGTGCGGTCGCCGCGCATAATCGTGGCGGACATCCGCCCTTCCCCGGTGTAGAGGATGTAGCCGACCGGTGCCAGGCCGTAGGGGCGGCGCACTCGCCCCTCGCCGTCGTGATTCTCGAAGGAGACGAGCCGCCAACCGCCGCCGATCGCCTGTTGCTCGTTCATCGTCACTCCTCAGCCGGTTCCTTGCGGTGACTCTCGGTCAGCCCTGCCCTGTGGCAATGAGCATCGGCGCGCCGAGCCCTCCGCCTCGGGCCGCCCTTTCGCCGCGCTCTGTGCCTGAGTCTCTGCCGCATGCCGCGCGTGCAAACGTTGCTGGACGCCGAAGAGCAGATTGAGCGCTTCCAGCGGCGTGGTATCGACCAGCTCGAGCGCCGCGATCTCGTCCAGGATCGCGTCCTCGCTCGCGCTCATCGGTATCGCCGCTGGCATCGGCAGGAGCGTCGGTGCTGTTGGCAGCACCGGTGCGGGAGCGGGTGCCGGGTCAGGCGGCGGGGACACCGGTTCGGGGGCCTGTGGTGCCGCCGGCGGTGGCGCGGCGGCGGGCGCGGCGGATGTATAGCCGCTCGCCTCCTCCGCGAGCTGACGCAGCGGCACGGCGTTCGCTTCGAGATCGCGCAGCAGGAGGGCGGCGCGCTCGGTCACCGCGCGCGGCAACCCGGCCAACCGCGCGACGTGGATGCCATACGAGCGCGCCGCGCCGCCCGGCGCGATCCGGTGGAGGAAGACGATCCCATCGGCGTCCTCGCGCACGGTCACGTTGCAGGCGCGCAGGCGCGGCAGGGCGTCGAGCAGGGCGAGGAGTTCGTGGTAGTGCGTGGCGAAGAGGCAGCGCGCGCCGAGGCGGTCGTGGATGTCCTCGATCACCGCGCGCGCGATCGCCAGCCCGTCGAGCGTCCCGGTGCCCCGCCCGATCTCATCGAGGATGATTAGGCTGCGCGCGGTCGCATGGTGGAGGATCGCCGCCGTCTCCAACATCTCCACCATGAAGGTGCTCTGCCCCGCCGCCAGATCGTCCTGCGCCCCGACGCGCGTGAAGATCCGGTCCGCGATCCCGATCCGCGCCGCTTGGGCCGGGACGAACGCGCCGATCTGTGCCAGCAGGACGATCAGCGCGATCTGCCGCAGGTAGGTACTCTTGCCGGCCATGTTCGGCCCGGTGAGGAGCATGATCGCGCCGTCACCGTCGAATTCGTCCGCGTCGAGCGCGATGTCGTTCGGGATGAAGGTGTGGCGCTCCACCGCCGCCTCGACCGTCGGGTGTCGCCCGGCCACGATGTGCAGCCCGCGTCCCTGATCGAGGTACGGGCGGATGTAACCCTGCCGCTCCGCGACCTCCGCGAAGGTCGCCAGCACATCGAGCTGGGCCAGCGCGGCGGCGGTCCCGAGGAGGCGCGGGGCCTGGGCGGCGAGTTCGCCGAGGACACGCGCGTAGATCGCGTCCTCCACGCTGTTGATCTGCCCCTCCGCGTCGGCGATCCGCGCCTCGAACTCCTTCAGTTCGGGGGTGATGAAGCGCTCGCAGGAGGTGAGGGTCTGCTTGCGAATATATTCTGGCGGCGTCAGCGGCAGATTCGGGTTGGTGATCTCCAGATAGTACCCGAAGATCTTGTTGTACCCGACCTTCAACGACTTGATCTTCGTCCGTTCGCGCTCGTGGCGCTCCAGATCGGCGATCCAGGTCCGCGCCTCGCGGATACCGTCGATCAGCCCGTCGAGTTCGGCGTCGTAGCCGGGACGGATGCGGCGTCCCTCGTTCGCGCCCGCGATCGCCCGCACGACCAGTTCCCCCGCCTCCGCGCACGGATCGAGGCGCTCGCGCAGCGTCACCGTGAGCGGGGCGACGAGCGGTGCCAAGCCTTCACGCAACTCCGGCACGAGCGCGAGGGTCGCGCGGAGGCCGTGCAGCTCGCGCGGCCCGATCGTCCCGGCGATGGCGCGCCCGGTCAGCCGTTCCAGATCGCCGACCCGGTCGAGGAGCGCCCGCGACTCGGCGCGGAGGGCGGAGGCCGCCAGGAATTCTGCGACCGCATCGTGGCGCGCGCCGAGCGCCGTCAGATCGAGCAGCGGCTGACTCAGCCAGCGCCGCAAGAGTCGCCCGCCACCGGCAGTCTCCGAGCGGTCGATGACGCCAAGCAGGCCGCGCCCGCCCGGACCGCCGCGCCCGCTCCGCACCAACTCCAGATTGCGGCGCGTCTGCGCGTCGAGCGTCATGAAATCGTCGGTATGGTAGGTGGCGAGGCCGCGTAGCCCGTCGAGGAGGCGCGGGTTGTACTCGCGCAGATAATCGAGGATCGCGGCGGCGGCACCGCAGGCGAGCGGTAGATCCTGACAGCCGTACCCTTCGAGCGAGGCGACCCCGAAGTGCGTTTTGAGCGCCGCCGCGCCGTCCTCGCCATCGAACGGGGCGCGGTCGCGCACGGTGCCGAGCCGTCCGTTCGGCAGGGCCGGTGCGTCGCGCGCGGTCAGGATTTCGGCGGGGCCGAGGCGCCCGAGTTCCGCCGCCAGCGCCGCGTCCCGTTCCGGCCCGCGCAGCGGCGTCACGGCGAATTCGCCGGTCGAGACATCGACGTAGGCCAGCGCCGCCTCGTTGCGCCCGATGTTCACGGCGGCGAGGTAGGTGTTCTCGCGCTCGCGCAAGAGTTGCGGCTCGATCAGGGTGCCGGGCGTGATGATCCGCGTGATCGCCCGCTCGACCAGTCCATGCCCAGCCTCGCTGACCTGCTCGCAGACCGCGACGCGGTGCCCCTTCGCCAGCAGCTTCCGCAGGTAGGTGTCCAGCGCGCGCAGCGGCACCCCGGCCAGTGGCACGCGCCCCGCCCGTCCGAAATCCTTGCTGGTGAGGTGGACTTCGGCGTCGCGCGCGACGACCTTCGCGTCGTCGTCGAAGGTCTCGTAGAAATCGCCGATCTGGAAGAACAGGATCGCGTCGGGATACTGCTCCTTGAGGTCTAGATATTGGCGACGTGCGGGGGTGACCATGCAGCTTTCAGCACTCCCACGATGGCATACGTACAGGTGTTCGCAACCCTAAGTGTACCATCGCGCGCGCGCGAAGAACCGCTTGCTCGTTGCCATTCCCGTGGGGGCAGCTAAAAAGTGATGCGAGCGTAGATTTCGGCGAGGGGTAGGCGGCAGCCAAGCGTGGGGAGATCGACAACGGTAGCGACGGTACGGTACACGCGTAATCCCAGTTCACCATCCTGCCCGATCGTGTAGTGCTCGACGCGCGGCTCGTCCTGCGCGATCAGCAGGTAATCGCGCAGCGTGGGGATCAGCCGGTAGCGCCGGAACTTCAGGTCACGGTCGTAACGCTCGGTAGAGGGTGAGAGTACCTCAATGATCACTGCCGGATTCAGCAGCGTATCTTGTTCGGTATCTTCCAGTATCGGCTCGTCGCAGACGATGGCAATGTCGGGATAGGTGTAAATGCCGAGCGAGCCGATCTTGACCCGCATGTCGTTTGCATAGACCTCACATGAGCGGGCGGCGAGTGTGTTATTCAGGCCTGTCACTGTTCTGGAGACGATGAGGTTATGTCGCCGACTTGCTCCAGCCATAGCCGTTAGCTCTCCCGCAACGTATTCATGCTTCGTTTCGCTCGCGCGCTCGAATGCAAGGTATTCGGCTGGTGTGAGCAGTGGTTTCAACTCTGCGGCCATTGATGTCCTCCTGTGAGCAGCGGTGCGTTGCTACGTATACGATAGCAGCGGCGCGTACTGGCTGGCAATTGCGATGCTCGTAATATTCATGGTATTGATGCTTCGTGATGCTGATGCCATTGAAGGCATCGGAGTGAGAAAGGGTGACGATGGTCGAACAGACGAAGCGCGCGGCAGGTGAGCCGCAAGATCTCGGCGGTGGGCTGGCCCTGCGCTGGGCGACCGCCGCTGCCAGTGAGCGCCTCGCCGCTTTCAACGCACAGGCGTTCCGCAACGAGGAGTCGGACGCGCCGCAGGCGTCGTATCGCGCCGCGACGCTGGAGATGATGAGCGGGCGGCACCCCTTGATCGGGGCGGCGGATTTCGTCTACGTGGAGGATACCGCGACCGGCGCGATAGTCTCCAGCGCCTGCCTGATGCGCCAGCGCTGGGAGTACGAGGGGATCGCGTTCGCGGTCGGTCGCCCGGAATACGTCGCCACCGACGCCGCGTACCGCAATCGCGGGCTGATCCGCGCCCTCTTCGCCGCACTGCATGAGCGGAGCGCCGCGCTCGGCGAACCGGTGCAGGGGATCACCGGCATCCCCTACTTCTACCGCCAGTTCGGCTACGAATATGCGCTCGACCTCGAAGGGGGTCGCGCGCTCCTCCCCGCGACCCTTCCGGCGCTCCCCGCAGGCGAGTCGGAGCCCTACACCCTGCGCGACGCGACCGCCGCCGACCTTCCGCTGATCACGGCGCTCTACGATCGGGAGCGGGCCGGGTACGCTGTCTCGGCGGCGGTGTCGGACGATTACTGGCGTTACGCGCTCCTGCCATGCGGTACGCCGGAATATCCAGGCGGCGAGTTCGACCACAAATGGTGGCTGCGCGTCATCGTCGATCGGGCGGGCGCGGCGTGTGGCTACATCCGCACCGGGTCGACGCTGTGGGGCGATACCCTCTATGTCTGGGATCTCGTGGTGCGCGAGGGCGTGCCGTTGCGCGCCGCCGCGCTCGCCACGTTACGCGCGCTCGTTGCTACCGGGCCTGATCTGGTCCGTGCGACGCAGGCTATCGACCCGAAAGAGGCGCAGTTCGCGCGGATCATGCTCAACTTCGGTGGCGAGCACCCATTGTATGTCGCGCTCGGTGCGGGGATCGCGCCGTTCTTCAGCCCGCCCTATGCGTGGTACGTGCGCGTCCCCGATCTCCCCGCCTTCCTCACACTGATCGCGCCCGCCCTCGAACGCCGCCTCGCCGCGTCGCCGTTGGCCGCCTGGAGCGGCGAGGTCCGCCTCGACTTCTATCGGGGCGGCCTGCGCCTGACCTTCGAGGCGGGGCGTCTGGCGGCGGTCGTGCCCTGGGAGCGTCCGATCTGGGGCGAGCGCCAGCACGCGAGCTTCCCGCCGCACGTCTTCCTGCAACTCCTCTTCGGGCATCGCGGCCTCGCGGCCCTCAGCGCCGCCTTGCCGGATGTGCGCGCGAGCGGGGAGATCGCCGCGCTGCTGGCTGCGCTCTTCCCGCAACGCCGCTCGCTGGTGACGATGCTCGATTGATGGCGTATGACGCTGCTTGCGCGATCGTGGGGCGAGGGCGGCGGCGCTTGCGCCTGAGAACAGTGGGGGGACACGGTGACACACTTCATCTGTGCGACCTGTGGGACGCAATTCGCCGCGACCGAGACGCCGCCGGCGAATTGCCCGATCTGCGACGACGAGCGGCAGTACATCGGGCACGCCGGGCAGCGCTGGACGACGCTCGCGGAAGTGAATGCCGGACGCGACGCCGAGATCCGCGAGGTGGAGCCCGGCCTGCTCGGCATCGGGACGACGCCGGGCTTCGCGATCGGGCAACGGGCGCTGCTGGTCGAGACACCGAGCGGCAATATCCTCTGGGATCGCCTCTCGTTCCTCGATGCCGCGACGATCGCGGCGGTGCGCGCACGCGGCGGCATCGAGGCGATCGCCTTCTCCCATCCGCACTACTACGGGGCGATGGTCGAGTGGGCGCACGCCTTCGACGCGCCGATTTATCTCCACGCCGACGAGCGCCAGTGGGTGCTGCGCCCCGACCCGGCGATTCGCTTCTGGGAAGGGGAGACGCACGAGTTCGGCGCTGGCATGACGCTGATCCGTTGCGGCGGGCACTATGCGGGCGGGCAGGTGCTGCACTGGGCGGCGGGCGCGGCGGGGGCCGGGGCGCTCCTGACCGGGGACATCATCAACGTCGTCAGCGACCGCCGCTACGTCAGCTTCATGTACAGCTACCCGAACCTGCTCCCCCTGCCAGCGGCGGCGGTGCGGCGGGTCGTGGGGGCGGTCGCGCCGTACCGCTACGCGCGCATCTACGGCGCGTGGTGGGACCGGATCATCCTGGCGGACGCCGAGGGGGCGGTGGCGCGCTCGGCGGAGCGCTACATCGCCGCGATCGCGGGGACGTTGCCGGGGATCGCGGCGCAATTCATGGCGGACAGGGCGCGCTGATCCGGGCGGCGGCACCGCTGTGGGTGCCGCCCGTTCTACCGCTCGTAGTTGCCGGGGCGACCGGGCGCGAGGCCGCGCGCCTGCGGGGTCAGGGCGCGATCCTGCGGGAAGAAGTTGGCGCGTTCCAGCCAGGCGCGCTCGTCGGTGCGGATCGCCAGGATGTGTGTCAGCGCCTCTTCGGGGTCGGGCAGCGGTTGGCGCGGGCGCAGGCAGAGGCCGCCGATCGGGCGCTCGCCGTCCATGACGAGGATGCGCGCGCCGGACGGGGTGGTGCGGATCGGGACGAGGTAGCGTCGGCCCGGATGGATGGTGCTATCAACGGGCAGCGCGCCATCGCGCCGCAACTGCCGGTAGGCGCGGTAGCCGAGCATCCGGCGCGTGAGCCGCGAGGCGCGGATCTGCGCGTGCCAGTCGGCGCGGCGGGCGCGACCCAGCGCGTGAATCTCCCGCGCGACCCGTGCCCCGGCCCACAGCCCACTCCCGGCCGCTAGGAGCGCTACGACCACGCCGAGCGCCAGCGCGAAAGGCAGCGGCAGCGGCAACGCGCGCACCGTCAGCCCGAACGCCAGCAGCGCCAATGTGCCGAGCGCGAGGTTGAGCCGCCACGGCGCGCGCGTCGCCTCGTTGTGTCCACGGCGCAGGCCGAGCTCCAGCGCGCCGAGTCCCAGGGCCAGCAATGCGCTGATCCCGCAGAAGGTCCAGCCGACCGCCGCGCCGCCGAAGATCACCGCCAGCAGCAGCAACCCGAGCCCGCCGGTCGCCCCCGCCGTGAGCGGCGTGGCGAGCGCCACGCCTACCCTGGTGGCAAGATCCGGCTCGGTCAGCAGCGCATTCAGCGCCGCATCGAATGGCCCCGCCGCCCGCGCATCGCGCCGTCGTTGTCGTCGCCGCTCGTCCATCACGCACCTCCGCGCTCGCTGGGAACAATGACCTGACGGTGAGACGCACTTGCGCGGCGCGAACGGCTCTGGCGGGGATTCTAAGCGCGCGCGGCGGCGATCGCTTCCTGGCGGCGGGCGCGGTCGCGCTCGCCGAGCGGCAGACCCCCCGCCGCCTCGACATCGTAGCCCCAATCGAGCAGGCCGTCGTTGAGCGCGCGGCTGATGATCAGGCGGTGGATCTCGCTCGTCCCCTCCACGATCATCAGCTGGCGGGCGTCGCGGTAATAGCGCTCGGCGGCGTAATCCTTCAGGTAGCCGTAGCCGCCGAGGATCTGCACGGCGCGGTCGGCGGCGCGCACGGCCACCTCGCTTGCTTTGGCTTTCGCCATCGAGAGGAAGTGCGCCACGCTACGGTCGTCCTGCCCCTGATCGATCAGCCACGCGGCCCGATAGGTCAGCAACCGTGCCGCCTCGACCTCCATCGCCAGTTCGGCGAGATCGAAGGCGATCGCCTCGTGCTCGATCAGCGGCTGACCGAAGGTGCGGCGTTGCTGGGCGTAGGCGAGCGCGTACTGCGTCGCGCCTGCCGCCAGCCCTACGCAGCGCGCCGCGACGAGCGGGCGGACCACGTTGAGGTGCCGCATCACGACCGGGAAGCCGCGCCCCTCCGCGCCGAGGAGGGCACTGGCCGAGACGCGACAGTCGTGCAGATCGATCTCCACGACCGGCACGTTGAGGACGCCCATCTTCGGCAACTCGCGGACGATGCGGAAGCCGGGGTTGGGGAGATCGACCAGGAAGGCGCTGATTCCGCGCGCCCCCGCCGACGGATCGGTCTTGGCGACGACGAGCGCGTAGTCGGCCACGGTCGCCTGGCCCGCCCAGAGCTTCGCGCCATCGATGACATAATCGTCACCATCGCGGACGGCGGTCGCCTGGATGTTCGCCGCGTCGGAGCCGGCCTCTGGCTCGGTGAGGGCGAAGCAGCCGCGCAGCCGCCCCTCGGCCACGCCGCGCAGGTAGCGCGCCTTCTGCTCGTCGGTCCCGGCCATCGCGATCCCGGCGGTCGCGAGACGGGTCGTCAGGAGCATCAGCCCGGCCCCGCTGTCGTACTTCGAGACTTCCTCGATCGCGATCGCCAGCCCGAGCGAGCCCGCCCCGCCGCCGCCCCACTCGGTCGGCAGCGCCAGGCCGAGCAGCCCGGCATCGCGGAACGCCTCGAAGTAATCGAACGGATAACGCCCCTCGCGATCGGTCTCGGCGGCGCGCGGCGCGACGACCTCGCGCGCCACCCGTGCCGCCGTCTCGCGGATCCGCTCCTGCTCCGCTGTCAGCGTGAAATCCATCGCCCCGCCCCCTTCCATCGATACCAGCGATTGTACCAGGGCGTGGGGAGAACGAGGGGAGTTGGCCTCAGAGACACAGAGACACAGAGCACGAACGAGAGCGAAAAGGACGGAACAGGAGGCACAGAGGCATAGAGGCACAGAGGCGCAGAGGAGGAACGGGAAAGGGACGAGTTGAGGGAGGCGGTGCCGCTGGAAGGGCAGCGCCTCCCGGCAGGGCAAGGGTTCAGGCCGTTGCAGCGGCGATACCCCCGCTCCTCGGATGGGCGGGTGCCCGCTGGGCGGCGGGGTGGCGAGCCGGGTACCCGCCGCAGCGGGTGGACGAGCGGGGTTGAGGATGTAGGTGGTGCCGCCGCTTCCGTGTGGATTTCCGGGGGTTGAACTACCCCTGAAGGGCATAATGCCCACCTGTGCGGGCTGGGCATCGTTCCTTACGCCGCAGCGCCACCCAGCGTGCCCCTCTCCCAATCTGGGAGAGGGGTGGCTTGCGAATACAAGCCGGGGTGAGGGCTTAATATTGGCGGGCACCTGCTGGGTGGACTCGCCGGGGTGAAGGCCGAACCCCTACCGTCGGGGCTTCCCCGTCGCGATCGTGATATTCGCCGCATCCTGCGTGATCTTGCTGACCGCGCTGTAATCCTCGCGCCCGTAGCCGAGCCCCTTCGCCTGCGCGAAGAGCTGCTGCGCCAGCGCCGCTTCGGGCATCGGCACGCCGAGATCGCGCGCGGCGGCGAGGGCCGCGCCGAGATCCTTGTGCATCAGTTCGAGCGCGAAGCCGCCCTCATACTTGTCCTGTAACATGTACTGTGGGATCCAGTTGGCGAGGAGATAGTTGCCGCCGGTCGCGGTGAGGACGATCTCGCGCACCTTCTCCAGGTCGGCTCCGGCCTTGACCGCGAAGGTGAACGCCTCGCCGAGCGCCGGCATCAGGATACCGATGATGATGTTGTTGGTCAGCTTGGCGATTTCGCCGTGTCCGACCGGACCGACGTGGGTGATATTCTTCCCCATCGCCGCCAGCACATCGCGGTGCCGCTCGAAAAGCTCCGGCTCGCCACCGACCATGATCGTCAGTTCACCGATCGCCGCGCGTGCCGGGCCACCGCTCACCGGAGCGTCGAGCATCCCCACGCCCTGCTCGGCCAGCCGCGCCGCGATCGCTGCGGTGGCGATCGGGGAGATCGTGCTCATGTCGATCAGCGTGAAGTCCTCGCCCGCCTTCCGCCCGGCCAGCAGCCCGTGCTCGCCAAAGCAGACCTCCTCGACCTGCGGCGCGTCCGGCACCATCGTCACCACCACCTCTGAGGCGGCGGCGACGCCCGCCGGATCGTCGGCCACCTGCGCCCCCAGCGCGGCCAGCTCTTCGACCGGCTTGCGGTTGCGGTGCGCGCAGACCGTGACGGTATACCCCTTCTCCAGCAGTTGGCCGGCCATCAGCCTGCCCATCGCCCCTACGCCGACGAGCCCCACACGCTTGCTCACGCCCACCCCCTCATACGCAATCATCGCGCGCTGCCCAGCCGCACCGCGTCGCCCTGTCGTTCCATGACCCGCACTATACCCGATCGCGCCGCGTCATACGGATCAGCCGGTCGTCTGCAATCCCGCCGCGATCCCGTTGATGCTGTTGGCGATCGCGTCGCGCAAGCGCTCGCGCGCTCCATCGGGCGCGTCGGCGGGGAGCGCCCGCGCGCGCCGTAGCAGCGCCACCTGCGCGAGGTGGAGCGCATCGACATACGGGTTGCGGAGGCGGATCGAGGCCGCCAGCGTCGGCGACCTTTCGAGGAGCCCATGCTGCCCGGTGATCGCCAGGATCGCCGCCACGCTCCGCTCGTACTCCTCGACGATCTGGGCGAGCGCCGCGCCGCTATCGTCCGCGAGGGTGGCGTAGCGGCGCACGGTCGGCAGATCGGCGGTGCCAAGGCTGAGCTGCGCGTTGTCGATCGCCCCGGCGAACGCGCGCCAGTCGCGGTACATCGCCCGCAGCGTCTCCAGTCCGCCCGCAGCGATCTCGACGTCCAGGGCGCTGCCGATACCGAACCAGCCCGGCAGGTTGGCGCGCACCTGATTCCAGCTGAAGACCCAGGGGATCGCGCGCAGATCGTCCAGGCCGATCGCCGCGCCGGTCTTCCCCGCGCGGCTGACCGGGCGCGAGGCCAGATTGAGCCCCGCCAACTCGGGGAACGGGGTCGCCTCGCGGAAGAAGCGCAGCAGATCGGGCGAATCCTTCACGCCCGCCTCGTACGCCCTGCGCGAGGCTTCCGAGAGCCGTTCCATCGTCGCGAGCCAGGGGGTGGGAGGCTCGTCGCCGCCCGGCCCGAGCGCCGAGAGCAGCAGGGCGTGGATCATCTGCTCCAGGTGGCGCGTGGCGATCGCCGGATCGCCGTA
>JAABUK010010290.1_pt1 | contig 12524 bp, 9 predicted proteins | sample 5559141 | NCBI WGS metagenome assembly JAABUK01 (sample SAMN10711869, study PRJNA513367) | rock metagenome | isolation source: Antarctica rocks | place: Antarctica: Victoria Land, Pudding Butte nord | collected 2016-01-03
GAACGATTGGTCTGTAGGCCATCAAGGTGGAGGCTTCCCACGTTGGCAGGTCAAGGCATGCCGGACGGGATCTCGGGGGCTTTCCGGCGCTTGACGCGCAGTATGGCAACAAGGTGATTACGGCCAGCAAGCTGCCTTCGGGCCGGTTGGGCTGCGTGAACGTCCTGCCCTGTTCGGCGACGGACCGTCGCGCGATCGTCAGGCCAAGCCCAATGCCGCCCGTGCCGCAGTTGCGGGCGGCTTCGAGGCAGCGGAGGGGTTCGAGAACCCGCTCCAAATCCGCTTCAAGAATGCCCGGCTCACGATCCTATAAGGCAGCAGCCGCGTACAATTTCTGATTGCATCGTGGATCCCGGTGCTTCCATTAGGATGGCTGACAGCGCACCGCCGGTTATTGAGATCATCCAGGCAACTCCGGAAGGCTGCGATGCCAACGACGTGGCCCATGCTGCCGCAGCTTCGGTCATCCTCTGTCTCTCGGCGGCCGGGAGCGTCAGCACATCCAGCAAACACTGGAACCGTTGTCAGGCGCTAAGCCGGGCACCATGGCGTGGGATGCGGTCACAGCCGAGCCGCCCGCAGACGCAGGGCATTGGCGATGACCGACACCGAACTCAGCGACATCGCCAAGGCGGCGATCACCGGGCTGAGCAGGATGCCGAATATCGGGTAGAGCACACCCGCGGCGATGGGAATGCCGATCACGTTGTATGCGAACGCGAACACCAAGTTCTGCCGGATGTTGCGCATCGTCATTCGGCTCAGGCTCCGTGCCCGGACGATTCCCGAGAGGTCGCCTTTCACGAGCGTGATCCCGGCGCTCTGGATGGCAACCTCGGTCCCCGTTCCCATGGCAATGCCGACATCGGCCTCGGCCAGCGCCGGCGCGTCATTCACGCCGTCTCCCGCCATGGCGACGACCTTGCCGTCCGTCTTGAGCTTGCGGACGATTCGGTGCTTGTCGTCCGGCAGTACGTCGGCATGCACGTCCTCGATGCCCAGCGTGCGCGCCACCGCCTCAGCGGTTGTGCGGTTGTCCCCCGTCAGCATGACGACATGGATACCATCCGCTTTCAGGGCATCGATGGCCTTCTGCGTCGTCGGTTTGACCGGATCGGCGATGGCGATCACTCCGCCCGGCTGCCCATTGACCGCCACGAACAGGGCGGTCGCGCCATCCTGGCGCAACTCGTCCGCCTGCCGCGCGAGGGCGCCGAACTCGACACCCGCATCCGCCATCAGGGAGGCATTGCCCAAAACCACCGTCCGGCCACCTACCGTCCCGGTGACACCCTTCCCGGTGACGGACGCGAAGTCACCCGACTCTTGTATCGCTGCGTTGGCCGCCTTGGCTGCCGCGACGATTGCGGCAGCGAGCGGATGCTCACTGGACCGCTCCAGGCTTGCCGCCAGGGCGAGCAGGTCCTGCTCGGACCCGCCCGGCGCGGTGACGACCGCCGTAACCTTGGGCTTCCCCTCGGTGAGGGTGCCGGTTTTGTCCACCACAAGCGTGTCAATCTTCTCCATCCGCTCCAGCGCCTCCGCGGACTTGATGAGGACGCCGGCCCCGGCACCCTTGCCGACACCCACCCCGATCGACATGGGCGTGGCCAGGCCCAAGGCGCACGGGCACGCGATGATGACGACGGAAACGGCAGCGATCAGGGCATAAGACAACGAGGGCGCAGGCCCCCAAACCGACCAGGCTATAAAGGCCAGCGCCGCGACAGCGAGCACGGCCGGGACGAACCAGCCCGCCACCGTATCGGCGAGCCGTTGGATCGGCGCCCGGCTGCGCTGAGCCTCAGCCACCATCGCGACGATACGGGCGAGCATGGTATCCGAGCCGATCTTGTCGGCGCGCATGACCAGCGACCCGGTGCCGTTGACGGTGCCGCCGATGAGCTTGCCGTCGGCCTCCTTGGCAGATGGCATGGACTCGCCCGTGACCATGGACTCATCCACGGCGCTTTTGCCCTCGACAACCACGCCGTCAACCGGGATGCCGTCACCCGGGCGGACCCGCAGGCGGTCGCCGACCGCCACTTGCGCGATTGGGATTTCCTCGTCGTCCGCGCCATCGCGTAACCGGCGAGCCGTCTTGGGGGCGAGATTGAGCAGGGCACGGATGGCGCCGCCGGTCTGCTCGCGTGCGCGAAGCTCCAGGACCTGGCCGAGCAGCACCAGCACCGTGATGACGGCAGCCGCCTCGTAGTAGACCGCCACGGTCCCGCCCATGCCGCGGAACCCGGCGGGGAAGATGCCCGGCGCGAAGGTGGCGACCAGGCTATAGACGTAGGCCGCGCCGGTCCCCAGCGCGATCAGCGTGAACATATTCAGGTGGCGCGTGACCAGGGATGCCCAGCCGCGCTGAAAGAACGGCCACCCCGCCCACAGCACGACAGGGGTCGAAAGGGCGAATTGTATCCAGATGGAGGCCTGCATCGGCACCAGCCGATCCAGACCGAGGGCAGGAACGTGGCTTCCCATTTCCAGTATGAACACCGGGAGCGCCAGCACCAGCCCGATCCAGAACCGGCGCGTCATGTCGGCCAATTCGTGGTTCGGCTGGGCCTTCGCCGAAACCTCCAAAGGTTCGAGCGCCATGCCGCAGATCGGGCAACTGCCGGGGCCGACCTGGCGGATCTGTGGGTGCATGGGACAAGTGTAGATGGCGCCGGCCGGAGCAGGCGCCGTCGCAGCTAACTTGGGCTTCAGGTAGCTACCTGGGTTGGCCTCGAACTTGGTCCGGCATCCGGCCGAGCAGAAGTGGTAGATCGTCCCACCGTAGCCGAGGCGGTGCTCAGACATCGCCGGGTCCACCTTCATGCCACAGACCGGGTCAGTGACCAGCGTGACCGGACCGGCCGCGTCAGAGGCAAGTTCTTCATGGCCGTCGCGGTCCTTGCCCGGCATACCGTGCCGATGCTCGGTTTGGTGCTCGCTCATGGCGCTCTCCCGGTTATACGGGCCAGATGGCCCCGTGCAGCGGTTGATGTGGTGATTGCCAAGGTTAGAAGGTCAACGCTCTCGCCAGCCTGGCCAAAGCGCAGGCCCCACTCGCGGATTTTCTTGCAGATGACCACGATCCCCCTGCTTCAAGGACCAGCTCGACGTCGCGCAGGCTCAGGCTGAAGCAGTGATACCGCTACTCCGCGTGTTCGATCAATTCGGCCGCAAAGCGAAAGCCGCCGGGACGCGAACGCCGCGGCAGGAGTTGGGCGATGTCGTCATGCTCGGCACGGCGCCATGACCCGGCCGAGCCTGCCAACCTGACGACGCCCAGGTGGCTGCACCATGCCTGCCGCATGGCGCAGCCACCTGCCAATATGGAAGCTACTTGTTGTACATTGCCATGTCCGACATCATCTTGCCGTTCGGCATCATGTGGTCGGGCATGGAATACATTTTCCCACCATGCATCATCATTACGTGTCCGGCCGTCATGGGCATTGCACCCTCCGTCATCATTTTGGCCATCGCGGCATCCGTTATGGTCTTTCTGACCACGGAACCATCTGGCTTCGTGAACGTCATGGTATTTTCGCCGAACGTCCGATCCGGCGCCTCACCCTGGGCAAATGCCAGCGGCGCAAAGCTAGTTATCAGCACGGCGGCGGCAATTGCGTTCTTGAGTATCTTCATGTTGAAACCTTTTTGTTCGATGGTTGAGCATGCGATACAATATCCGGCGGCGCCGCGTTTGGAAAGAATCGCCGGATGCTGAACCGATGGCAGGGTAGGGGCGGAAGGCCCGGCCATGTAAAACCGCACGATAAGAAACGAGAATACGGCCACAATTCCTATGGTTCCGCCCCAAAAGCGGCGCTTCCATTCTAATACCGCCACGGCCTGTCTGTTTATTACGTGCAATCATGGACTGCAAGTAGTCTTGGACACGATCTCACCATTTTAACGGGCGTATTAAACATATCAAATAGGGGAGCTAACGCGGGGGGGGGATGATACTGCATGCAATACCATCGGCGCTGCCGATCATTGATGCCGCCATGACCAGCATTCCTGAGCAGATTGCCCTCCGCGAGCCTGTGCCCGAGTGTCCCTACCAACCACATGATATCGCGCCCAATACCGCTGCCGTGCAGATTTACGCGCTCGGGCCTTCCGGCCCCAGAAGCACGTCAGAGTACGGCAGGTCACTCCACCGCAAAGTGCCATGATAAGGACCTATCCGATATGCTGCGTAGGCATAGATGTCAATTCGGTGCGGGAGCGTTTGGCATCACCATGCCGCTTGGCATCGGCTCGGAGTTGTGCGTATTCACGCCCCGCGACGAGCCGGTCCGCGGCACATTAGCGGGACTGTACCTCAGCTGGGATGTCCTGCTGGGCGCCATCGCCATGCCGCTTCGCATTGGTTGAGAGTTGTGCGGATTTGCGCCTTGTGCCGAGCCCGTCTGCGGCACGCTGCTGGGGTCAGTTGACATGGGCGTGCTTGGTGACAGGCCGTTGTTCCGCATCACCATGCCGCTCGGCATTGGTTTGGAGTCGTGCGTGTTCAAGCCCTGTGCTGAACCAGTAAGTGGCAGCGAAGGCGTGCCGGATGCCAATGTGGGATCCGGCGAACTTGGCTGGGCACAACCGCTAATGGCCAGGATGGAAAGCGCCATCATGGCCGGCACCGATACATGCTGACTGGAAATACGCATTTTGATCTCCTTGCTTCGCAGAAGACAACGTTCAAGACGAATCGGGACAATGCTGAACTCATGCGGCAGGTCTAAGTTCTGGCCACCCGCGACGCGCATCAAACATAATATACCTGCCTATTAGTCAAGTGGTAGCATGCAGCGGCATCGCCGGGCAGGTTCGGAAACTACCTAGTACGCCAATATGACTTGGCCGCAGCGCCAGCAGCGCAATCGTGTAGGCGACGCCCGGGCCGGCCGACACTCCACGCCATACCGGCTGACATGAGCAGTGTGTCGCCTACTTTACCGATCATGTCATCCAAGCCCAGCCTGCATTCAGTTTGGCTCAACAGCGACACTCAGAAGCAGGTGTTTTGGACCTTGTCGATCTCGTCGGCTGTATCCGTTTTGTCCCATATCTGCTCGCGATCGGCGTCATAGACGGCAATCTCCTCACCCACGGCGGCCTTCATCAGAAACTCGATCTCGTCCCCTTGCCCCCCGCTCTGCCCTGACCTTCGCCGAAAACGTGGCTGACGAAAGCCGGCGTTCAACGCGGGCAACCAGTCGATCGAAGGCTTCGCCTTCAGCAACGGCGTTGTGCATGAGATGCGTTATCACCATACCGGAGAGGCAAGGCAGGCTGGCCACCTCGCACGCGATATGGATACGGCGCTCCGTCAGCCGGAAACCACCCGTGACGCGGACGGCCAGTTCGCAGTCATCGGCTCGTGCGACCACTCGTCCAGGCTCAACTTTTGTCGCGAGAGTGCTGCTGTAAAAACCCAGCGTTCGATGGCGCTTCTCCTGCCCGCTAAGGCGCCGAAGGTCCTCCATGTCCACCGATCCGATATCCAGGACAACGCGAAGCGGGTCTTGGTGGGCGACTACCGCGATGCGAATTTCGGTCGGCAGCGGGCAGGCCCCGGCCGGTCTGGCCGGTCTGGCCGGGGTCGCCACGGTGATGATTGCCGCAGGTCCGATCACGGCTTGACAGGGTTCGCCTTCTGCCACGTCTGCATCTCGCTGATCTCGTTCTCTTGGGCGGACACGATCGCCTCGGCTAGTTTCCGCATGGCCGGGTCCTTGCCATTGGCCAGCTCGAAGCGGGCCATGTCGATCGCGCCAGCGTGGTGCGGGATCATCATCGTCACGAAGTCCCGATCGGCGTTGCCGGTCATCGGCACCGCCCTCATCGTCTGCGACATCTTCTCCATCGCGGCCATCATGGACTTCTCGGCTTCGGAACCGACCGGCGTCGTGGCCCCAGCCATGGACTGCATCATGCCCTGGCCGCCCTGCATCGGCATGCCCATGCCCGGCATGGGCGTGGCCGTGCCACCGGGTCCGGGCCTTTGCGTCTGCTGCGCATGGGCGGCAGGTATGAGCAGCAGGGTGGCCGCGACCGCTGCGCCGAACTGGGCGGAAAGCTTGTTCATGTGAGTGTCTCCACAGTTGAGTTGATGCAAGCACGTCCGGCTTACTGGCTGGTTGCGAACCGCGCCTGGGCCGGCTTGCCGTCCAGGGTGAGCTGGATCAAGGCCGTCATCTTGCCCGCGGCCGGCGCCGACAGCTTGCCGGTGGCGCTGTTGCCCTCGCCCTGGGTAAGGGCCACGGCTTCGGTCTTGCCGCCCGCGAGCACGGTGGCTTTGCCGCTCCACTCCTTGGCAGGAAGCGGCTTGTTGTCGGGCTCGCTGACATAGACGGTCAGCTGGTCGCCTTTCGTCACGAGTTCGACCCAGTGCTCGGCTGCCTCCTGCATTTGGCCGCCGTGTGCGGGCGCGGGCGGGGCGCCGTGCGCCATGGCTGCCACGGGGCCGAGCAGGAGGGCGCAGGCGATGGTGAAGGTGTGCGACTTCATGGTGGTTCTCCTTGGATTGATGGTCAGAACGCCTCGGCGGGCAGCAGCCCGTCGGCATCGGGGGTCATCAAGCGCTCCAGCGGCTTGCGCCCGAGGTGGAGGAACAGGACGGGCGTCAGCAGCGTGTCGAGCAGCGTGGCGCTGACCAGGCCGCCGAAGATGGTGATCGCCACCGGGTGCAGGATCTCCTTGCCCGGCGCGTCCGCCCCGATCATCAGCGGCAGCAGCGCAAACCCGGCGGAGAACGCCGTCATCAGCACCGGCGTCAGCCGCTCCAGGCTGCCGCGCACTACCATGTCCGGCCCGAACGTCTCGCCCTCGTGCAGCACCAGGTTGATGTAGTGGCTGACCTTCAGGATGCCGTTGCGGGCGCTGATGCCGGTCAGGGTGATGAACCCCACCATGCTGGCCACCGACAGCGGCTGCCCGGACAGCCACAAGGCCGTGACCGACCCGATCAGCGCCAAAGGCACGTTGCCCATGATGATGAGCGCCAGCACCGCGGAGCGGTAGCGCGAGTAGAGCACGGTGAAGATCAGCGCCAAGGACACCCCGGACAGCCCGGCAATCAGCTTGCCCGCCTCCTCCTGCGCCTGGAACGTACCCTCAAGCTGCACGAAGTAGCCCTGCGGCAGCTTCATCCCCGCGAGCACATCGCGGATTGACTGGACCACCTGGCCCTCGTTTGCCCCTCCGGCCGTGTTCGCCTGCACGACAATGCGCCGGGTGCCGTTCTCGCGCAGGATCTGGTTGGGGCCGTCGTCGTCCACGACCTCGGCAAACGTCTGCAGCGGCACCCGGCCGCGCGGCGTCTCGACCAGCATGTTCGCCAGCGCCTCCGTCGTACGCCCGGCGTCGGACAGGCGCAGCACCACGTCGAAGCGCTTCCGGCCGTCCACGACCTGGCTTTCGACCTTGCCGTTGCTCAGCTTCTCCAGCGCGTCGGTCAGTGTGGCCGGGGTAACGCCATACAACGCCGCCCGGTCGTAATCCAGCCGCACCTGCAACTGCGGCACCCGCACCTGGCGCTCCACCAGCAGGTCCACCAGCCCGGGAATGCCGGCCAGCCGCCCGCGCAGGTCCTCTGCCAGGCCGCGCAGGGTATCCACGTCCTCGCCGAACAGCTTGATGGCGATGGCGGCGTTCACACCGGACAGCAGGTGCTCCAGCCGGTGCCCGATGGGCTGGCCGATGTTGAACGCTGCCGGCAGGATGGCGAGCCGGCGGCGGATGTCGGCCAGGACCTCGTCCTTCGGCCGGTCGGACCTGTTCAGGTCCACGTCCATCTCGCTGGAGTGGACGCCCTCGGCGTGCTCGTCCAGCTCGGCCCGTCCGGTGCGCCGCCCGATGCTCTTGACCTCCGGCACCTGCATGATCAGCCGTTCGGCGACCTGGCCGAGGCGGTTGCTCTCCGCCAGGCTGATCCCTGGCGTGAAGGTCATGCCCAGGGTCAGCGTGCCCTCGTTGAACGGCGGCAGGAACGCCCGGGGCAGCCGGGTGGCGGCGTAGCCCGCGATGCCCACCGCCACCACGCAGATGCCCACCAGCAGCCCCATCCTGTCGAACGACCAGCGCAGCAGCCGCGTGTCGCCGCGCTTCAGCCAGCGGACGACGAAGCTGTCCTTCTCCGCCAGAGTCTTCATGCGCGGGATCAGGTAGTAGCAGAGCACCGGCGTCACGGTGATGGACGTGACCAGGCTGCCGAGGATCGAGACGATGTAGGCGACGCCCAGCGGCGCGAACAGCTTGCCCTCGATGCCCGACAGAGCGAACAGCGGGATGAATACCAGGATGATGATGAGCGTGGCGTAGATGATGCCCGACCGCACCTCCTGGCTGGCGGCGGCGACCACCTTGAGCACCGGCTCTTTGTCGCCGGCCTCGCGGTTCTCCTTCAGGCGGCGGAACACGTTCTCCACGCCCACCACGGCGTCGTCCACCAGCTCGCCGATGGCAATGGCCAGCCCGCCCAGCGTCATAGTGTTGATGGACAGGCCGAACGCCTTGAACACCAGCACGGTGATGAGGATCGAGACCGGGATGGCTGTCAGCGAGATCAGCGTGGTGCGGACGTTCAGCAGGAACAGGAACAGCACGACGGCCACGACCAGCACGGCGTCGCGCAGCGCAGTCTCGACGTTGCCGATGCTGGCCTCGATGAAGTTGGCCTGGCGGAACAGCACCGTGTCGGCGTGCACGCCCTCGGGCAGGGTGCGGCCGAGATTGCCGAGCGCCGTCTCGATGGTGCGGGTCAGGGTTACGGTGTCGGCGCCGGGCTGCTTCTGGATGGACAGGATGACGGCGGGCTTGCCGTTGGCCCCGGCGTCGCCGCGCTTGAAGCGGGGTGCGAAGCCCACCGTCGCCACCTGGCTCAGGATGATGGACTGGCCCGCCTTGGTGGCGACCACCAGGCTGCGCAGGTCCTCGACCCGGGTAGTGCGGCCGATGTTGCGGATGACGTACTCCGCCCGGTTCTGATCCACGAAGCCGCCGCCTGAGTTGGCGCCGAACTGCTTGATCGCCCGCTCCACGTCGTCCAGCGACACGTCGAGGCGCGTCATCTGCGCGATGTCGGGCGTGACCTGGTAGGTGCGGACCTCGCCGCCGATGGGGATCACCTGGGCAACGCCGGGGATGGACAGCAGGCGCGGGCGCACGGTGAAATCCGCAAGCTCGCGAATTTGCATGGGCGAGGCGTCGCCTGACATGGCGACCAGCATGATCTCGCCCATGATCGAGGTGATCGGCCCCATCTGCGGCACGACCCCCGCAGGCATCTGCTCGCGCACCGAGGCCAGGCGCTCCGCGACCTGCTGGCGATTGGTGAGCAGCTCGGTGCCGAAGTCGAATTCGACGTAGATGATGGACAGGCCGACGCCGGACACGGAGCGCACGCGGGTGACGCCCGGCATCCCGTTCATCGCGGTTTCCAGCGGGTAGGTGACGAGCTGCTCGACCTCCTCGGGCGCCATGCCCTCGGCCTCGGTCATCAGCGTCACGGTCGGGCGGTTCAGGTCGGGGAACACGTCCACCGGCAGCCGGGTCATGGTCCATCCGCCGTAGCCGACCAGCACCGCCGCGATCACCAGCACGAAGACACGGTTTTTCAGGCTCGCCGTGACGAGGGCGTTGAACAGCGCGCCCATCAGCGAACCTGGTTCAGTAAATCGGCGCCTTGGACGACGATGCGCTGGTCTGCCTTCACGCCCGCCAGCACCAGCACGTTGCCGCCGTCCAGCGGCTGCAGCCGAACCGGTCGGGGCACGAAGCGTTCGGCGGTCACGTGGTCCCACACCGCCGAGCCGCCGTTCGGCATCCGCACTACCGCCGTCCGCGGCAGCGCGAAGCCGCTCTCCTGGGTGGCGACGTTGGCGATCACCGTGACGGGCGCGCCGACCGACAGGCTCGCGGGCGGGTTCTCGATCCGGAACTGCAGGGGCACCGCTCCCTGCCGCAGCGACAGGCCGCGCCCGACGAAGCCGACCTTGACCGGCGTGCCGTCGGTGGCCTTGGCCGAGGCGCTGGTCATCTGGCTGGCGACGGCCGGGTCGAACGCCAAGGCCTCGATCCATAGGCGCTTGGGGTCAACGATCTCGAACAGCACGTCCTTGCTCTCGACGACCTGGCCCGTCGTGACGTTGGCGACGGACACGACGCCGGACACCGGCGCGCGCAGCACCTCTCCCTGCACCAGCGTGGGCTGCAGCGCCGCCCGCCTGGCCTGCGCGCCTGCCAGCTCGGACCGGGCGTCGTCAATCTCCTTGCCTGCGACGCTGCCGGCGAGCGCGTTCAACCGTGTCACTTTCTGCTGCGCGATCCGTATCTGGGAGTCGAGTTCCGCGATCTGCGCCTGCAGCCCGCCACGCTCCACGCCGGTGATGACCGGGACGACCGTCGCCAGCGCGTCACCCTTCTGCACGGCCTGGCCGACATGGGCGAGGTCGCCGCCGGCCGGCTGCACCCGGCCGCTCTGGGTGCTCTGGACCCGTCCGGCCGTCGCCGGGTCGGCGATGACCTGGCCGATCAGCTGCACCGTCCGGGCGGACTGCGTCTCCGCCGCCAGGACCGTCCGGATCGCCAGCAGCCGCTGGGCGTCCTTCGGCATGGCGACGCTGCCATCGGGCAGGCGGCGAGGGGTGTCCGTAGCCGCCGCGGCCGGGACCGGCCCGTCGCCGTCGTCCGCGCCGCCGTGCGCGAAGGCCGCGCCGGCCGTGACCAGGCCGACCACCAATACGGCGGTGCCGGACACCGTGCGCCACCGCCCCTGCGCACGGAGGGCAACGACGGTGAGCATTCCAAGCAAGAAGGACAGCGCCGCGGTCACTGCGCCGCGCCGGGCGCCAAGCAGGCCGGCAACCAGGCTGCTCAGTGGCGTGCCGCCCGCTGCCGCCAAAGGATGCGGCGCATCGGGCATGTCGAGGGTGGCCGCCAGCAGGTCCGCCACGTCGCCGGCGGTGACCGTGAAGGTCAGGTCGTGCTTGCCGGGCCTCCCGACCCAGGGCGCACGCAGCAGGTAGGTGCCGTCCTCCTGGGCCTTCGCCGTCGTGGTGCCGTCTCCCTCCGCCACCTCAATGACGCCGTCCGTGATCGGCTCGTTGGTGGCGAAGCGGTCGAGGGTGATGACCAGGGCGTCCCCCTTGACAACACCCACCAGCTCGAATTCGGCGGACGCGGCCTCCGCCCGGGGCGCGGCCCCGGCAGCCACGGCCGGAGCCGGAGCTGCGTCGTCATGTCCCGCATGGGCGGATGCGGGGGTCTGCGTCAACGCAAGCATGATAACGGCCAGCCCAGCTAACCAAGGTGCGCGCATCCCGATCATCCTCCTTGAAGTCCTCATGGCATCAGGCCCAAGGCCTGGTTCAACCGTCCGCGTGCCTGGCGCGCGCCCACATCGGCGCGCTCGCGTGCGGCATCGGCCTGGAAGGTGAGGGTGCGGGCACGTATCAGGTCCGCAAGCGCCGTATTGCCCTCGGCGAACGACTTCTCGAACAGCGCGCGCTGACGCTCGAACACAGCGGCGCGCTTCGCGGCCAGGTCGCGGGCTGCCACGGCGCTGGCAAGCTCGATGCGGGCACGGCTCTCGCCTCCGCCAAGCTCCCGCTCCAGCTTGGCCAGCGCCGCGACGGCGTCGGTGTACTCCACCTCGGCCGCCGCGCGCCGCGGCGCGTTGCGCGTCTCGGTCGCGAACGGGATGCGGAGCTGCAGGCCCAGCGAGATGTCATAGACGTTGCCGCCGATGTCCCGCGTCCGCCGGCCCACCAGCCCGACCTCGGGGCTGTCGCGGGTCTGGATGGCCGCAAGCTCCCGGTTGGCCCGGGCCACTTCGACGGCCCGCTGCGCCTCAATGATGCGCGGGTCCGGCGGACGCGCCTGGGCCGGCGGCACGGATGGCTCGTTCAGGGCAGCCGTGACCGGGTCCAGGCCGGTCAGGGTGCGGTAGTCCACCCGGGCCGCGTCGAGGGAAGCCGTCTTTTCGGACAGTGTGGCCTCCGCCTCGATCCGGTCGGCGTTCGCGACCAGCAGTTCGGCCTCTGCGGCGTCACGGCCACGGACCCGGCGGGCCAGGTCGGCCTCAAGCGCGCGGGCGTCGCGCAGCCTTGCCTGGGCGGCCCGCTGGTCGGCCTCCGCCACGGCCACGGCGGCAAGGGCCTCCCGGACCTGGCCCGCGACCTCCAGCACCTGCCGCACGCCCTCGGCCTGCAGCCGGGACATGTCCGCGTCGGCGGCGCGCACGGACGCCGTGCCCTCCCCTGGCAGCCAGATCTGGGTGCCAAGCGACAGCTCGGCGTCGCGGGCGTTGCGGTTGCGTATGACCTGGTCGGTCACATAGGCCGCACCGAACGTCGGCGCACCCGGCAGGAACGTCACAGCCGAGCGCTGCTTGGCGGCGATCAGCGCCTTTCGGGCCACAGCGCCCTGCAGGCCGGCGTTGCGGGACACCGCGGCGTCCACGGCGGCCCGCAGTGCGACGGAGGCTTCGTACGGCGACAGCAGGCGGGGGGCAGCCACCC
>JAABUK010010291.1_pt1 | contig 12522 bp, 13 predicted proteins | sample 5559141 | NCBI WGS metagenome assembly JAABUK01 (sample SAMN10711869, study PRJNA513367) | rock metagenome | isolation source: Antarctica rocks | place: Antarctica: Victoria Land, Pudding Butte nord | collected 2016-01-03
CCGCGCGAACCGGCTGGCAACGGGCAGACGAATAGCTCGCTCGGGGGGCTGACCTCCAGCCTGAAGCGGCCGGTACTGGGGAAAGAGCAGGCCGCCGTGGCGACGCGCGAACGGAATGACACCTTCACCGAACTGAAGACGCGCGTGCAGAACCGCCTGATCGCGGAACTCGACCCGCGCATGGATCTCAGCAACGCGGAGGAGGTACGCCGCACCGTCGAGGATACCTTCAATCGGGTGCTGGAGCAGGAGCAGATCGTCCTCACCCGCGTGGAGCGGCTGCGGCTCTTCGAGGCGATCGCCGCCGAGATCCTCGGCTACGGCCCGATCGAGACGCTGCTGAAAGACGACACCGTCTCCGAAGTCATGGTTAACGGGCCACGGCAGATCTACGTCGAGCGTCGGGGCAAGCTCGAACTGAGCGATGTACAGTTCCAGGACGACGATCACGTCATGCGCATCATCGACCGGATCGTCTCGCCGCTCGGTCGGCGCATCGATGAGAGCTCGCCGACCGTGGATGCGCGCCTCCCCGATGGCTCGCGTATCAATGCGGTGATCCCGCCGATCTCGCTCGTCGGCCCGGTGCTGACGATCCGTAAGTTCTCCAAGGATCCGCTCACGATCGACGATCTGGTCCGCTTCGGCACCGTGACGCCGGAGATGGTCGCCTTCATTAAAGCGTGCGTGGAGTCGCGCCTGAATATCGTCGTCTCCGGCGGTACCGGTTCCGGCAAGACGACGACCCTGAACGTCCTTTCCTCGTTCATCCCGGAGGATGAGCGGATCATCACCATCGAGAACGCCGCCGAACTGCAACTGCGCCAGGAACACGTCGTCACGCTCGAATCGCGCCCGGCGAACATCGAAGGGAAGGGCGAGGTGACGATCCGTGACCTGGTGATCAACTCCCTCCGTATGCGCCCCGAGCGGATCGTCGTCGGGGAGTGCCGTGGCGGCGAGGCGCTGGACATGCTCCAGGCGATGAATACCGGCCACGATGGCTCGATGACGACCGCCCACGCCAACACCCCGCGCGATACCCTTTCCCGCCTGGAGACGATGTGCCTGATGGCCGGTATCGATCTGCCGGTCCGCGCGATCCGTGAGCAGATCGCGGCGGCGGTCGACGTGATCGTGCAGCAGTCGCGCATGAAGGACGGCTCCCGGCGGATCACGGCGGTGACCGAGGTCCAGGGCATGGAAGGCGACGTGATCGTCTTGCAGGACATCTTCATCTTCGAGCAGATGGGGATCGAGAACGGCAAGATCATCGGGCGGATGAAGCCGACCGGTATCCGGCCCAAGTTCATCGAGAAGTTCGAGGTCGCTAACATCTATCTGCCGCCGAATATCTTCGGCGCGATGGATCGGTTCTTCTAAGCAGTCCGTAGGCGGTAGTCCGTAGTCCGTAGTCCGTAGAGGGTCGCTGACAGGTGGTGCTTGCCAACAGGTACTGCGCCCACTAATACGGACCACCGCCTACGGACTCATTCGCGGGAGTTACGCATGTTGTTGCCAATTCTGACCGTGGTGGTGGCCGTAGGAGCGGCGGTCGCCTTCATCATCTTCGGGATCACCGTCTCCAAGCGCGGGGCCTCCGACGATCTGGGCGAACGCCTCGAACGCTATGGCGGCCGCGACTGGACCCCCGACGCGCAGGGCGATGGCCCGAATCGCCGCGCGCCGGGCCGCCTCGCGCAGGCGGTCGAGCAGGCGGTGGCGGAGAAGTCGTTCACCGGCAACGTTCGCACCGAACTGGCGCGGGCCAACCTGCGCCTGACGGTCGGCGAATGGCTGATCGTGCGCGCCGGCGCGGCGCTCCTCGGCTTTGGCATCGGGGTGTTGCTCGGCAGCGGAACGAACGGCCTGAGTATCCTGATCGGCCTGGTTGGCGGCTTGATCGGCTTCTTCGTCCCGGTCATCTATCTCAAGATGCGTATCCGCAAGCGGGTCAAAGCGTTCGTCAATCAGCTGGGCGATACGATCAGCCTGATGTCGAACTCCCTCCGGGCCGGGTATAGCCTCCTGCAGACGATGGAGATGGTCTCGCGTGAGTCGCCCCCGCCGATCTCCGATGAGTTCCGCCGTGTGGTCCACGAGGTCGGACTCGGCATCAATAGCCAGGAGGCGATGTCCCACCTCCTCCGGCGCATCCCCAGCGACGATCTCGATCTGTTGATCTCGGCGATCAATATCCAGCACGAGGTCGGCGGTAATCTCGCGCAGATTCTGGATGTGATCGGCCATACCATCCGGGAACGGGTGCGGATCAAGGGCGAGATCGGCGTGTTGACGGCGCAGCAATCGATCTCCGGCTACGTGATCACCGCCCTGCCGGTGGTGCTCGGCCTGGCGCTCTTCCTGGTCAGTCCGGATTACATCTCGAAGATGTTCGTCTTCCCGTGGGTCTGCCTGCCGATCGGGAGCGGCATCATGATCATCGCCGGATTCTTCGTGATGAAGAAGATCACCGCTATCGAAGTATGAGCGTACCCGTCGCGAGGCCACATGGCACGGGCCGTGAGCGGGCGGGCGGGATCGGAGGAGGCCGAAGATGATGCCGATGCTGATGCCATTGTTGATCCTGTTCGTCGTCGGGGGGGCGCTCCTCCTGATCGTCGTCGGCGTGCGGATGCCGGCCAAGGAAGTATCGATCGAGGATCGCCTGACGACCTTCGCCGAGCGCCCGATCCCGCTCGAACAGCTCGAATTGCAGCGCTCGTTCTCCGACCGCGTCGTGCGTCCGCTCCTCCTCCAATGGTCGCGCCGGATCGCCCGGTTCACACCGAAGCAGAACGCGGAACGCTTGCGGATCTCCTTGCTGGAGGCGGGGAGCCCGCGCGGTTTGGGCGTGGTCGAGTTCATGGGGCTGCGCGGGGTGATGGCCCTGCTCCTCGGTGGGAGTGCGCTCTTCCTGGTCATCTTCTCCGGCTCGACCTTCCGCCCGATCAGCATCCTGGGGATCGGCATCCCCGGTATCCTGCTCTTCCCTGGGCCGATGGCCGTGCTCGGCTATACGATCCCCGGTATCTGGCTCAGTCAGCGTATCCGTGGCCGGAAGAAGGCGATCCAGAAGGCGTTGCCGGACGCGATCGACCTGTTGACGATCAGCGTGGAAGCCGGACTCGGCTTCGACCCGGCCATCCAGCGCGTCGCGGAGAAGTGGGATAACGAGCTGACGCGCGAATTCCGCCACCTCCTCCAGGATATGCGGGTCGGCAAGCAACGGCGCGAGGCGCTGCGCGAAGTCTCGATCCGTTGCGGTGTCGACGATCTGCGGGTCTTCATCTCCTCGATCATCCAGGCCGACCAGCTCGGGGTCAGCATCACCCAGGTGCTGCGGATCCAGTCGCAGCAGATGCGGATCAAGCGGCGTCAGCGCGCGGAAGAGTTGGCGCACAAGGCCCCGATCAAGATGCTCTTCCCGATGGTCTTCCTGATCTTCCCCGCGATGTACGTGATCATCCTCGGCCCGGCGATCCCACAGGTCTTGGGCACCTTCGGCGGGTCGTAGTTTCGTGGCGTGACATCCATATATTCATACTATTCATGCGACCGGGGCACCCGATATCGGGTGCCCCGGTCGCATGCAGGCCGTCCTGGCCCTCTCGGCAGGAGCTGGACCTGTGGGACATCGCGGCGCAGCGATGTGATCGTCTGTCACAGGCCGCAACTCTTCATGCAGTCGCAGTACCGTGACGTCTCCACTGTTGCGCGTGTCCCGCAGGCGTACGCGTTAGAATACGCCGCAGGCGCGGTGGAGCATGGCATGATTCGGCGGGCGGTGCTGATCGGCCTAGATCTCCCACGCGCCTCGGCGAGCGGGGCCAGCAGAACGCTGATGTGTGAGGGGGAGTTATGCGGGCGGGTGATTATGTCAGCAACGAACAACTGATCCAGGAGGCGCGGCGGCGACTCCACCAGGGGGCCTGGGATTATCTCGTCGGCGGGGCCGCGTCGGAGACAACGCTGCGGCGCAACCGGCTGGCGTTCGATCGGGTCGCCTTCCGTCCGCGCATCCTGGTCGATGTCTCGACGATCGATCCGAGTACGACCTTCTTGGGTCAGCGCCTGCGGATCCCCGCGATCCTCGCGCCGATCGGCTCGCTCCAGGTCTTCGATCCGGGCGGGGCGGTCCCGGTCACCCAGGCCGCGACCGAGTTCGGGGTCATGCATGCCGTCAGCTCGGTCACACTGCCCGCGCTGGAAGAGACGGCGGCGGCGACCCCTACGCCCAAGATCTTCCAACTCTACGTCCACGGCGATGAGCAGTGGACCGCTGAGATCATCGGGCGGGTCAAGGCGGCCGGTTACGCCGCGCTGGCGCTGACGGTCGATGTCGCGCACTACAGCCGCCGCGAGCGCCCGATGCTGACCGGCTACCAGCGCCCGACCCAGCGGATCATCCCCGATCGCAATTATCTCGGTGCGCTGACCTGGGAGACGATGGATCAGATCCGGGAGTTGGCCGGGTTGCCGTTCATGCTCAAGGGGGTGCAGACCGCCGAGGATGCCGAGTTGGCGGTGGAGCACGGGGTCGAGGTGATCTGGGTGTCCAACCACGGCGGGCGACAGATCGATCACGCGCTCGGCAGCCTGACGACCCTGCCGGAGATCGTGCAGGCGGTGGCGGGCCGGGCGCGGATCGTCGTCGATGGCGGTGTGCAACGCGGTAGCGACATTCTCAAGGCGATCGCGCTGGGCGCGGATGCCGTCGCGCTCGGTCGCCTCCAGGCGTGGGGGCTCGCCGCCGCCGGTCAGGCCGGGGTGGTGCGAATGCTCGAAATCCTGGAGGACGAGTTGATCTGCGAGATGGGCCTCCTCGGCATCGCCAGCCTCGATCAGCTGACGCCGCGACACATCTGCTCGGCGGAGGCGGTCACGCCGCCGCACGAGATGAGCGGTTGGGTCAATCTGCCGGGCGGGCGTATCGTATAGCAGCGGGCGCGGGGACAGCTTCGTATGATAGGAGCTGTTCCCGCGCACGCTCAGCTTGCTATTGGCCGGGTGGGTTTTAGCCCTGGCCGATCCACGCCCGCGATGCCCCGCGAGTCGGTGTTGAAGGTGCAAGTGGTGAGCATCGTGGCCCGCGCGTTCACCAGACCCCCAACCTCCGCCCGTACAGTTTCTGGGAGCGCCGCGCCGTCGCCGCCGGGCAGTACACCGACGTGCCGGAGGGCGGCACGCAGCGCGGCGATCGCGCCACCTACCGCCCCAACGCGGGCGCGCTCCCCGGCCAGACCAGCGACACCACGTTCGGCGACCCGAACGGCACGAGGGCGCGGCTCTACGTCATCCAGGTTCTCTACGCCGCCCACGTCGCCCAGTTCGGCACCAACCGCGTCCCGTAAGGAAGACACACCACCAACCACGTCTGCGCCGCCCCCGGCCCATGCCGGGGGCGGCGCGCGTTTGCTGGCGGGAGGCAGAGGCAAGGGGGCGGGTCGCCTCGCGCCGCTCCGTATGGGTGCGGACGCCACGGCACCGACGCGGGCTTGGCGGGCTTGGACGCGATACCGTTCCTTGCCGGGGCCGTGGTGTGCTGCGCCGCAGCTGGGTCGCGCTACACGATCGCCACCGGGGCGATCGGGCTGCCGATACCGCCGGCGATGCGGAGCGGGGAGGCGACGTAGAGGAATTCGTGGGTCCCCGCCGCGCCAAGCCGTTCCAGATCGAGGAATTCGAGGAGATACCCGCCGCACCCCCAGATCACGTCCCGGTGCAGCGGCAGCGGCTCGCCCCAGGTGCGGACCACCTCGACCGCCGGATTGTCCGCGCCGAGCGCCACGAAGTCGTGATCCTTGAACCACTGGCCGCACGCGCCGCTCACTCCCGGCTCCGAGGCGTAGAAGCGGGTGCGGGCCTCCGGTCCCTGCCCGAAGAGTTGCCACCAGCCGGTGCGGACGAGGATAACATCGCCCGCGCGGAGTTCCACCCCTTGCCGCACGGCGCAGGCTTCCAACTCGTCCGGCTCGATCGCCTCGCCATCGCCCAGGTGCGGCACCCCGCGAAAGGCGGCGATGTCGAGTAAGACGCCGCGACTCACCAGCGGCCCGGCGTTCTCGATGCCGCACCTCTGTGTCCCGCCAGGCTGGAGCGCGCTCGACGGGTGGCCGTTGTAGAAGGTGTCCCCGACGAAGATGTGGCAGAGCGCATCGACGTGGGTCGTGCCGTGCGTGTGCATCATGATCACGTCGTCCGCGCTGGATGTCTCCGGGGCCGCGCGCAGGCGCGAGGTCGCGACGTGCCACATCGGGCGCCGACTCGGCAGATTCGGCCCCTCCGGCGAGACCGGGGCCGCGAGCGAGTACACGTCGCCGCGGCGCACCCGTGCCGCCGCCGCCTGCACGATCTCCGGGCGCAACAGATTGGCGGTCCCCCGCTCGTCGTCGGCCCCCCAGCGGCCCCAATTGCTCGGCACACCCAACTCTTCCGGTCGTGGCATGGTCGGTTCCTTTCATTTGTCGGCGTTCAGCGACGACCCGGCGCTCAGTCGCGCCAGAGCCAGCGCAGGGAATCGGGGAAGATCGCGCGGCCATGCGCGAGCGAGTGGAAGCCCTGACCGGGCGTGAAGCTGTGATCGTAGTTGGCGAAGCGCAACGCATCGTCCATTTGCAGGTTCGCCAGCCACCAACCCCCCGCCGCGTGGTTCAGATCGTTCGTACCGTCCTGGAGTGCGACGCGGAGCGGCTTCGGTGGCATCTTACGGATCAGGGCGGGATAATTGTGGCCGCCATCGCGCAGCGTCGGGCCGCTGGCGATGTTGGTGAAACTGCCGACGTGCGAGAGGACTCTGTGGAACTGATCGGGGCGCTGCCAGGCCGCCGTGAAGGCGCAGATCCCGCCGCTCGACATGCCGCAGATCGCGCGGCTCGCGGCGTCCTCGCGCAGGGGTTGCTCGCGCGCGACCGCCGGCAGGATCTCAGCGAGGAGGAAGCGGACATACTGGTCGGAGAGGGTGTCATACTCGTAGGAGCGATTCGAGGCGGTGGTATCGGCGAAGGTGCCGGGATCGAGGAAGATCCCGACCGTCGGTGGCATGGCCCCTTCCGCGATCAGGTTGTCGAAGACGACCGGCACGAAGTCCTGATAGAAGCGCACGCCATCCTGGAAGATCATGGTCGCCGCCGGAGCAGCGGCCTGGGCCGGGAGATAGATCGACCAGTCGCGGACCGTTCCGGCGAAGACCTGACTGCGCCAGGGGGGCATGGCGATGAGGCGTCCCTTCGGCACGTCGGGGCGCTCGTGGCTGTCGGGGTGCGCGCGATACGTCTCGGTCTGCCCGCCGCCCACTCGCGCGCCGCCGACCTCGTAATACCAGCGCACCGCCGCACCGTGTGCCAGGCTCGTGGTGGCGACGAAGAGGCCCGTATCGCCGAGCGGCCGCAATGGCAGGCGGAACGTTGCGCCCAGCTCGGCGACGACCAGTGGCGGTGCTTGTGCGCCCGGCGCGGCGATCACCCAGGCCACCTCGAGCTCGTCCACGAACTGTGCGCCGTTCTTGGTGAGGGCGTCAGCCCCGACCCGCGCGCGGATTCGCGCGGCCAGGGCATCCGACCCCGCCGCGTCCAGTCCCTGTTCGAGTTGCGTCCGTACTTCGCCCACCGTGATCGCGTCCATCGCTTCACCCCTCCCAGCCGATCGGCTCTCCACAGGTGTCGCTATCGTACTACAGCTTTTCTGTGGTGTTCTGCCAGGGCTGTCTGTGCCGGGCGAGGCCACGGCACCAGTGTCGGCGACGAGTGAGGACCATTGGGCGATTGCTGGTCCCCCAGCGGAGCCGCTACGCTACTGGGGTGAATTGCGCCAGCGCCAACGGCGGTGGATATGCGCGTGCGATCGGGAGAGGCTAGAATGACGCAAGTGGTCAATCGGACGCGGGGCACGGTGCTGGCCGGGGAGGCGGAGGCGGCGCGAACGTGGTGGACGCGCGGGAAGGGCTTGCTGGGACGGAAGGGGCTGCCCGCCGCTGGTGGGCTGATCATCGAGCCCTGTTCCAGTATCCACACCTGGTTCATGGCCTTCCCGATCGATGTCGCCTTCGTCGCCGCCGATGGGCGCGTGGTGCGGACGGCGCACGCCCTCCGGCCCTGGCGCTTCGGGCCGCTGGCGCGCAAGGTGCGCTACGTGGTCGAGCTACCGGTGGGTGCGCTGGCGCAGAGTGGCACGGTGGAGGATGACTACCTTGAACTCCTCCCCCTTGCTGCCGCTACGACGGACGCTGGCGCACGGGCGTAGCCTCTGCCTCGATCTCCTCTTCCCGCCCCGTTGCGGCGGCTGCAGCGTGCGCGGCAGTTGGCTCTGCGCCACCTGCCTCGTGCAGATCGCGCCGCTGGTCGCCCCGCTCTGCGGGCGCTGCGGTCGGCCCCACCCCGCCGACGCGCGGGATGCCAGCCTCTGTCGTTCCTGTCGGACCGGGGGCCTGCGCGCGCTCGATTGGGCGCGCGCGGCCTATCCGTTCGCCGGGCCGCTGCGCGAGACGATCCACCGCTTCAAGTATGGCAAGGAGCGGGCGCGGGCCGGATCGCTCGGCCTGTTGCTCCAACCGCTCCTCGCCGGATTACCCGCGACCGTGCTCGACCGCTCGCCGCGCGTGGTCCCGGTGCCGCTCGCGGCGGCGCGGCGGCGCGAGCGCGGCTACAACCAGTCCGAAGAACTGGCGCGTGTCCTCACCACCGCGAGCGGCCTGCCGCTCGATCGGCAACTCGTCCGCGTCCGCGCGACCCGTCCGCAGGTCGGACTCGCCCGCCCGGCGCGACACCAGAACGTCCATGCCGCGTTTCGTTGGCAGGGCGCGCCCCTGCACGGCGAGCCGTTCCTGCTGATCGACGATGTGCTGACGACCGGCGCGACCGCCGATGAGTGCGCCGCGACGTTGAAGGCTGCCGGGGCGGGCTGGGTCGGGCTGCTGACGGTGGCGCGGGCGACCGAGCGGCTCGGCGGTGGCGGGACTGAAGATGCGTGATGCCCCCTGGACCGAGTCGCGCTATCTGCGCGACGAGCAATACCGCGATCCCGGCAATCTGACCGCGCGGATGGCGCTGCATGAGCGCTTCAGTACCGCCGAGGAGGGTTGGCCGCGGTGGGTCTTCGGGCAACTCGGGCTGACCTCCGGGCCGCGTGTCCTCGAACTCGGGTGCGGGCTGGGCCGACTCTGGATCGAGAATGCCGAGCGACTCCCCGCGCCGCTGGCGCTGACGCTGGCCGATCAGTCGCGCGAGGCGGCGCGTGGGCTAGCGCGCCGTCGCCCCCGCGTTGAAGCCGATGGTGAGCCAGTTCGACGCGCAGGCGCTCCCTTTCGCCGCCGCCCGGTTCCATCTGGTCATCGCTAATCACCTGCTCGATCACGTCGCCGATCTGCCGCACACGCTGGCGGAGATCCGGCGTGTCCTGCGGCCGGGCGGACGGCTCTACGCCGCGACGAATGGCGCGCGCCACATGGGCGAACTCGATCGATTGCGGGGTGGCGATGGCGTCTCGACGGCCCTCTCGTTCCGGTTGGAGAATGGCGCGGCACTCCTTGGGGCTGTCTTCCCGACCGTCACGCTCACGCCGTACGACGATACGCTGGTGGTGACCGAGGCCGCGCCATTGCTGGCCTATGCGCGCTCCATGTACACCACGCCCGGACACGGCTTCGCGGCGTTGGAGCGCGAGGTCGCGCGGCGGATCGCTGCCGATGGGGCGATCAGGATCGCGAAAGCGACCGGCCTCTTTCGCGCGGAATAGTCTGCGCCGTCGGGCGTTGTCGATCGTGACGCCAACCGCCTGTGCGTCGTGACGAAAAGCCCCCGAACATTCGTGCAGGATCACCGATGCGGACCTTATGGTCCGCTGTTACACTATCTCTTCGGTGATCGTCCGCCCGCGTGCTGCGAGGACACCGTGCCCCGGCAGCAGAGGAGGTTCCGCCATGACCGACCGCGACCCGCGCGCCCTGCCGCGCCCCGCCACGATCGCCGCCTGGTGCCCCACCTGTCAGACGACCCAGGCGTGCGCGCTGCCCGCAGAGTCCCCCGCAAGCGGCACCTATAGCTGCGTCGTCTGTGGGCATCCGGCCTCGAATCCGGTGCTGCGCCTCGCTCTGCCCGCCCGCGAACTGGCCGATCCCGCCGCCTGAGCGCGAGCGCCCCGCAACCGATCGCTACACGGTGGCCCCGCTTTGTCTTGTCAGGGGAGCCGTATGGGCGTGGTGAGGAGATCGCGCAGGGCGCTCGGTGCGAGGAGCAGGGTGCCATCGGGCAGGCCGAGTTGCCCCGCTTCCGGCGCGTAGCGCAATTCCACCTGCTGCCCATCCGCGAGGGTGAAGCGGAGCACCGTGGGCACGGCATCAGCCGTCGCCGTGGCTGGCGGTGTGGCGGTGGTGACGCGCGGCAGGGGCCGATCGAGGAGGGCGATCACCTCGGTGAGGGTCTTCCCGCCCTGTGGCGAGGCGGTGCAATCGGGCTGGCAGACGGCCAGCATCGTCGCGGTCGCGAGGCGTAGCTGCTGCACCGGATTGACCGGGTCGGTGGCGTTGCCCGCGCCGAGCATCGGCACGCCGCTCGGTGTGCTGCTCGGGGCGCTGCTCGCCGACCCGGCGCTGCCGCCACTGGCGGGAGTTGAGCGGGCACCGGCGGCGGGGGCTGCCGACGGCGCGGTGCTCGGTGCGGGGGGTACTATCGCCGGGGCGGCGGCTGGCGCAGCGGCTGCCGCCGCCGTTGGCGCGGCGCTCGCCGCCGCGCGTGGGGCTGTGCTCGCCGCGCTGCTCGGTGCCGCGCCGCCGGTGGTGTAGGCGCTCTGCGGCGCGCTCGTCTCCTGCCGCTGCGCGGTGTTCCCGCCGAAGGTGTTGAACGCGAGGACTGAGGCGGCGACCAGTACCAGGATCGTCGTCAGCGCGAGCGTCGCCGGACGCCACTGGGCGAGAAGCCCCTGGATGAAGAGCGGCGTGCGCCGGGCCTCCCGCCAGGGGGTGCCGATGGCCGGTACGGGGGTCGCGCGCAGGTATGCGCCCACCTCATGGTCGACGCGGCCGAAGGCCAGGGCGGTCGCCTGGCAATCGGCGCAGTCGTCGAGGTGGCGCTCGATGCGCGCGTCCTCGGCCGGGCTGGTCGCGCCATCCATGCGTGCGGAGAGTAACTCCTCGATCTGGGCGCAATTGTCTGTTGTCATCCCTTGGAATCCTTCCCTTCCAAGATCGCGCGGAGTTCCTTGCGCGCTCGGAAGATGCGCCCTTTGACGGTAGCGAGGGTCAGGCCGGTGATGTTGCAGATCTCGGCGTAGCTGAAGCCATCGACCACCAGGAGCAGGCACTCGCGGTCGGCGCGTTGCAGCGACCGCAAGGCCGTCCCCAGCGACTCCTGCTCGACCACGCGCTCCTCCGGCCCTGCTTGGCGGGGATCGATGCCGCCCGGTGGTATCCATTCGTCGTCGCGCTCATCGTCGGGATTCCCGCGTCCGAAGGGGAGCCACGCGATCAGCTTGCGCCGCCGCCAGTAGGAGCGCGCATTGTTGCGCGCGATCTGGAAGAGCCAGCCTGTGAGGTTCAAGTCCTCGCTCGTATCCGGCAGGGCGCGGTAGGCCGCCAGGAAGGTATCCTGCGTCAGATCGCGCGCCAGTTCGGCGTCGCTCACCAACCCGAACAAGAAGCGATAGAGGCGCGGCTGATACGCGCGCACGACGAGGTCGAACGCCTCCGCATTCCCCGCGCGCACCGCCGCGACGACCCGCGCATCGACGGTCATCGTCGGCGCTCCGCTCGCCCCTGCACCATGCCATTCTCTCCTCGCTCAGACCCCGTCGCTTGCGCGAACTATACAGAACAATGCATGACGGCGTAAAAAGTTTTGCCGGACCATGCGATCGCCCAGAAATTAACCAGACCTTTACACCCTGTTAACCCGCCATTAATCCGACTGTCACACGCGCGATGCTACCCTATCTCTGTCTCCTGCGGCTATCTTCGTGCTGCTGAAAAGAAGAGAAGGAGTGCCACCACGATGGCTGAACAGCGCATCGCGCACGAGCCTGCATCGCACCCTGCTCGCCAGCTGATCCTTTCGCGCCGTCGCCTGCTGCGGAACACCGCCCTGCTTGGTGTCGGAGCGTTTTCCCTGAGCGGGCTGTTGGCCGCGTGCGGCACCGCCGCCACCCCGACCAGCGCGCCCGCAGTGCCCGCGCCGACCACCGCCGCCGCTGCGGGCGCGCCCGCAGCTACCCAGACCGTTGCCGGTGCTACGGCGGTTCCCGCCGCCTCATCGAACCTGCCCGCGCCCCCGGCGGCTGGCCCGGCCAGCGCGCAGGCAGCGGGCGGTATGGATGCGCTGATCGCGGCGGCGCGCAAGGAGCAGGAACTCTCCACGATCGCCCTGCCGGATGACTGGGCGAACTATGGCGAGATCAAGAAAGCCTTCCTGGCGAAGTACAACTTCCTCAAGCATAACGACCTGAATCCTGACGGCAGCTCGTCCGAGGAAGTGGAAGCGATCCGGGCGAACGCGGGGAACAAGGGGCCGCAGAATCCCGACGTGATCGACGTCG
>JAABUK010010292.1_pt1 | contig 12522 bp, 10 predicted proteins | sample 5559141 | NCBI WGS metagenome assembly JAABUK01 (sample SAMN10711869, study PRJNA513367) | rock metagenome | isolation source: Antarctica rocks | place: Antarctica: Victoria Land, Pudding Butte nord | collected 2016-01-03
TGTACTAGTTGAACCTGACATCAAAACATATAATATCGACCCGGAAAAAATTGAAGAAAAAATTACTTCAAAAACCAGGGCTATCATGCTGGTGCACCTTTATGGCAAAGTGTGTAGTATGGATAAAATAAAAGATATAGCAGGTAAATACCATCTAAAAATTATTGAAGATTGTGCGCAGGCTCATGGTGCTGCTTTTAAAGGGGTAAGGGCAGGAAACTTCGGTGATTTGGGCGGATTTAGTTTTTATCCTACCAAAAACCTTGGCGCGTTAGGCGATGCCGGAGCAGTTACCTGTAATGATGAGTCGCTGCAGCAAATGATCAGTAACCTCCGTAATTACGGATCAACTGTTAAATATTACAACGAAGAAGTGGGCTATAATTCAAGACTGGATGAAGTGCAGGCTGCTTTTCTTTCCATAAAACTGCAGCAACTGGATACAATTAATGAACATAAAAGAGCGCTGGCTGCATTATACCTTGAAGGATTAAAAGATGATTTTATTAAGCCTATTGTAGAACCTGATTATTTTGATGTGTACCACATCTTTAATATCCGGCATCCGCAAAGAGACGCGCTAAAAGAGCACCTGTTACAACATAATATAAAAACGGAGATTCATTACCCCGTTCCTCCTAACAAACAAAAAGCTATGCAGGGAATACTGGATAAACAATTAACACCTATCTCTGAAGAAATTCATCAAACTACTTTAAGTTTACCGATTTCATATTTTCATACACCTTCAGATATACAACAGGTAATAGAAGTAATGAATAAATTTTAGCGGCATGGGAGATATCCGGAAACAAAGCATTTCTTCATCGGTATTTATTTACATAGGCTTTGCTTTCGGCGCCCTTAACACATTTTTATATACCAAACAGGGCTTCTTCGATCCGGCTCAGTATGGATTGATACAAGCGATGGCGAGCATTAACCTGGTGTTTTATTCCGTTGCCTGCCTGGGAATGGTTAGTATTATGGGAAGGTTTTATCCTTATTACTATGACAGCCTGAAGAAAAACCAGAATGACCTGCTTGCTCTTGCTTTTACCATTGCAATGATCGGATTTGTATTGGTGGTTGTTGGAGGAATTGTTTTTAAGCCATTATTTATCCGGAAGTTTTCTGAGAAATCGCCACAGGTAGTTAATTACTATTTCTGGCTTTTCCCTTTTACTTTTTTCTACCTGATATTTTCTATTCTGGAAGCTCATGCGGCGATTCACAAGAAAACCGTGTTCCCAAACTTTTTAAAAGAAGGTGTTGTAAGAATGTGTACAACCTTACTCATCATCTTGTACATCTTCAAAGTAATTTCTTTTGATCTGTTTGTAAAATGTTTTGCCTGTATCTATGGGATAACTATACTGTTACTTTACTTTTACCTGCAAAAATTCGGAGAAGTCACCCTTGTGTTTAAGATCAGTTCAATTACACGAAAGAAGGGCAAAGAAATGGGGTTATTCGTTGCCTATGTTTTTTTTGGGATTGTTGTTTCTACATTGGCTCAACAGGCGGATAGCCTCGTTATTACCAGTCAGAGAGGTGCGGCGGATCTCGGCATTTTTACATTGAATTTATTTATTGCCACCGTTGTACAGGTACCTCAAAGAAGTATGGTGGCTATCGCCACACCTTACATGGCACAGGCCTGGAAGGACATGAACTATGATGAAATCCAACGTATCTATTCTCGCAGTTCCATTAACCTGCTGATTATCTCGCTATTCATCTTTTGTAATATCTGGTTAAATCTGGATAACGGATATAAACTGTTCCACATTGATAAAGCTTATGAAGCAGGCAAATATGTGTTTTTTATAATGGGGATTTCAAAGATAATAGATATGGGAACGGGGGTAAACAGCCAGTTATTGTATACTTCTCCATCATGGCGATTTGAGTTTTATGCCAACATGATACTGGCCATAATTGCATTGCCCTTGAATTATTTCCTGGTAAGACATTTTGGTATAATTGGTGCAGCTTTTTCATGGCTTATCTCTGATACTGTTTATAACGCAATACGCATCCTGTTCATTAATAAGAAATATAATATGCAGCCATTTACTATTAAAACCATCCGGGCAATCTTATGTGCAATTGGTGTTTATATTATAGTTTACTTATTAACAAAAAATTTTAGCGGATGGAGTGGTATGATCGGCAAATCAGTACTCTTTTCAAGCTTGTTTATTGCAATAGTGTACTACCTGAACCTGACACCGGATTTCATTCCTATTATAAATTCAATAAAGGCCAAGCTGAAACGCGGGTAGTTGTTGAAGAAATAATTCCATCCCCTTTCTCTTCTGATCATCCAGGTTATAATTAATATACTGAGTATAGTATTTTTTAAGATCAAACAACTCATAAGGATTTAATCTTACCACTTCATCAATATTATCTAATCCAACTTTGTTGGCTTTATTAAATGACTCAATAAAATCATCATCCAGTTGTTTGTTACTCACCCATGCTGCGAAAATGAAAGGTAGGCCAGTATGGGCTTTCCAGGCCGCGCCCAGATCATAGATATAAGGAGATATTTTCCGCTGCTGCAATGCCCTGTCGCCAATTACCAGTCCGGCTGTGGTGCCTTTGATATGATTGCGAAAATCTTCTTTTGCATGGATCAGTTCAGGACTGATCTTCCAGTATTCATGAATCAGCATTTTGGCAAGCGCAACGGAAGTTGTGCTTTGATAATCCAATAATACTTTTTTAATATTTTCAAGAGGGGTTTCACTAAACAAACATACAGAAGCCACCTCGTCTTCAGTGCCGATACAATAGTCAGAAATAATATGCCATTGTTCCATTTCGGGAATGATAGCAACAGGCACCAATCCTACATCTATGTCATCATTTAATAACATTGATGCAATGCGTGCAGGATAATCATTGATTAACGTTATCTCCTCTTTCATCATTCCCTGCTCAAAGCCATATACCAAAGGTTTAGTATTCAGGTAACTCACCGCCCCTACCCTGATTTTTTTATGTGTATTCATTAATTGATCTTGCTTATTTATTTCTTAACAACTAACAATAGATTATCTATTCAGTTTAAAATGGGTAAACAACCTGGCAAGGTTTATTCATATTGCTGGTTTCTACTTTTGATCTTTCATCTCAATCCCTAACCTCACAGGTTTTACCGGCAACCTACTTTTTAAACCTGTGAGGTTAGCGTTTGAAATAAAAGCGTTTGAATAAAACCTCACAGGTTGTTCCCTGGGTGTAAGTTCAATCCCTCAACTTAATAACACAAGACATTTATACCTCATACCCCATACCTCACACCCCATACCTGAATAATTCCTCCATGTATCGCTGGTTTAATCTAATTTCGCAAATGTACATGTCCATTAATATTTCATAGCTTTTAACTCTTGCCATGGAACTTAATACACTTACTGCTATTTCACCTATTGACGGGCGTTATCGTAAACAGGTGCACCACCTGGAAGATTATTTTTCTGAATATGCCCTCATGAAATATAGAGTGATGGTGGAAATTGAATATTTCCTTTTTCTTTCTGATAAAAAGTTTTTTGACCTTAATGCCAAACAGAAAAAATTTATGAAGGCTGTAGGCGAAAACTTTAGCCTGGACGATGCCTTGCAAATTAAAGAGACTGAAAAAATAACCAATCACGATGTTAAAGCAGTTGAATACTTTTTAAAATCAAAACTAAGCGATGCAGGTGCTGAAGAAGGAAATGAATGGATTCATTTCGGACTAACCTCACAAGATATTAATAATACCTCCGTACCACTGGCCTGGAAGCATGCAATTGAAATTGAATACCTTCCTTTAATTCTAAATCTTAACCAGCAGCTGCAATTGCTGGCGCAGGATTGGAAGAATGTTCCTATGCTTGCCAGAACGCATGGACAGCCTGCCAGTCCTACAAGATTAGGTAAAGAGATAATGGTGTTTGTTGAAAGAATACAGAACCAGGTGGAGCTGTTTATACATATTCCTTTCACCGCAAAATTCGGCGGAGCCACTGGCAACTTCAATGCGCACTATGTGGCATACCCGAAGAAAGACTGGATTAAACTCGCTAATGAATTTGTAGAAGGAACATTAGGATTGCAACGACAGCAGTTTACCACCCAGATTGAACATTATGATACCCTGGCAGCGCATTTTGATACTATGAAAAGAATTAATAACATTTTAATTAATCTTTGCCGTGACTTGTGGACCTATGTATCCATGGATTATTTTAAACAGAAAGTAAAAAAAGGTGAAGTTGGTTCTTCCGCTATGCCGCATAAAGTAAATCCTATTGACTTTGAAAATGCAGAAGGAAACCTGGGCGTAGCTAATGCGCTGTTCGAACACTTATCTTCCAAGTTACCTATCTCACGTATGCAGCGTGACCTGACGGATTCAACCGTTTTAAGAAACATAGGTGTGCCCTTTGCTCATACGATGATTGCCATAAAATCAATAGAAAAGGGATTGGAGAAGCTACTGCTTAATGAAGCCAAGATCCTCGAGGATCTTGAAAATAACTGGGCTGTTATTGCAGAGGCTATTCAAACAATTCTCCGGAGGGAAAATTATCCGAAACCTTATGAGGCTTTAAAAGAACTTACAAGAGGTAATGATAAGATTAATAAAGAAACTATCCATCAATTTATAGACGAACTAACGGTGCCGGTTACAGTAAAAAAAGAGCTGAAGAAAATTACACCGCAGAATTATACGGGGATATTGATTGATTATTAATTTTTTTTAACAACGGAGGAAGGAATAGGTAGCACGGAGGTCCACGGAGCAAACTCTCCGTGGACCTCCGTGCTACCTATTCCTTCCTCCGTTGTTAAAAATGAGAAGCTTACGTCATCATCTTTCTCCACCACAACATCACCCCCCGCCTATCAAACTGTTCAAAGCCATTCTTCTGCACAATGCGAATAGAAGCAACGTTCTTTTCATCTGTTTCAGCCAGCACACATGTTACATCTTCTCTTTCTAAAGCCCAGTTCAACATGCCACCAACAGCTTCTGTCATGTAGCCCTTACCCGTGTAGCCGGGCATGGTTCCATAGCCGATCTCAATTACTCCAACCTTGTCCGGAGCTCCTTTAAAGCCAAGCTCGGCAACAATTATGTTGATTGATTTATTAATTACAATCCAGAAAGTATAGAACAGATAATTGTGCTTATTTACCCCTTTCATTTTAGGCAGCGTGAAACATTCCACCATGTCCTTTACGTCTTCTGAAATGATGCGACCTGTTTTAGTCAGTCCCAACTCATCTTCCAGTTTATCATCGGCTTGTAGATATTTAATAAGCTGGGGATAAGTTAGCGGAATAATTTTTAGGCGATCTGTTTCTACCATGACCAATGGCTTTATTGAAACTATTTATGAATTTCGGAAGTGAAATGGAACGAGATATCAGGGTTGTTGATCCTTTCCGTGTTCAGGAACCATTCGCTTTGTGCCAGGTAAACCTGGTTTCCGTCTTTATCTTCCCCAACATTCGCAGCTTTAAAACGGGTAAAGTCGAACAACTTTTTAGCGTCTTTACTTGTGATCCAGCAGGCTTTGTAAAAGGGCAAAGAATTCAATTGAACAGAAGCGCCGTATTCATGCAGGAGACGGTATTGAATTACTTCGAATTGCAGTTCACCCACACAGCCAATGATCTTTTTATTGCCACCGTACTGCGTAAACAACTGCGCAACCCCTTCATCGGTTAATTGAAGCAATCCTTTTTCGAGTTGCTTGGTCTTCATGGGGTCTTTGTTCACTACTTCTTTAAAAATTTCCGGTGAAAAGGATGGAATGCCTGTAAAGAAAAAGTCTTCACCTTCAGTTAGTGTATCACCTATCTTAAAATTTCCTGTATCAAACAAGCCTATCACATCACCGGGAAATGCTTCATCAATAACATCTTTGTCACGTGCCAGGAAAGTGTATGGGTTACTGAACCGAACGTCTTTGTGTAACCGCACATGATGGAAATATTTATTTCTTTCAAATTTACCTGAGCAAACCCTGAGGAACGCAATCCTGTCGCGGTGTTTAGGATCGAGGTTAGCATGAATTTTAAATATAAAACCGCTGAATTTATCCTCATTAACATCCAGCAAACGGGTAGAAGTTTCACGGCTGCGGGGAATTGGTGCTATGCGAACAAAAGTATCCAGCATTTCCTTTACTCCGAAGTTATTAACTGCACTGCCAAAGAAAACGGGTGCCACTTTGCCTTGCAGGTAATCCTGCACGTTCAATTCGCCGTGCACGCCATCAACCAGTTCCACATCTTCGCGCAGCGTGGCCGCATCCCTTTCACCTAATTTTTCATCAAGTGAAGGATCAGTAAGGTCATTGATTTTTACCACTTCTTCACCGGTGGCTTTTGTGTTGGCAGTAAACAATACCAGGCTTTTATCATATAAGTTATAAACACCCTTAAAATCCTTACCGCTATTGATGGGCCAGGTCATTGGATGCAAGGGCAGGTTAAGTTCTTTTTCCACTTCTTCAAGGAGGTCAAAACGGTTTTTACCATCCCGGTCTAGCTTGTTCATGAAAACAATCACCGGAGTATTGCGCATACGGCAAACTTCCATAAGACGGCGTGTCTGGGCTTCCACTCCATTCACGCTGTCAATAACTAATATTACACTATCAACTGCGGTAAGTGTTCTGTAAGTGTCTTCAGCAAAGTCTTTATGACCTGGTGTATCCAGCAGGTTGATGAGGTGGCCATCATATTCAAAACTCATCACCGAGGTAGCCACTGAGATACCACGTTGTCGCTCAATTTCCATAAAGTCGCTGGTTGCATGTTTTTTGATCTTATTACTTTTTACAGCGCCTGCTATCTGGATGGCGCCTCCGAATAACAGCAATTTTTCCGTGAGGGTTGTTTTACCGGCATCCGGGTGAGAAATGATCGCGAATGTTTTTCTTTTATTAATCTCGTTTGTGTACTTCATAATTTCGAGCCGCAAAGGTAAGTGATAGTGCAGCCTTTTCAAAGAGTGAGGTTTTGGAGAGAAAGCATTAGACTTAGTTCTAAAGTTGCGAGTGATTAAAATTGTGTTCAACCTGTGAGGTTTCTAAAACCTCACAGGTTTTGAATGCAGGTTTGCTATCACAATGAGTTTGGAGATTCCCCCGCTCAAACCTGTGAGGTTTTCAGAAACCTCACAGGTTGAACACAATTATGAGTGCCCTCAACAAAACCGAATTCATCACACATCCGCCACCTTAAAAGGTTTCACATCAATGTGCTGCCATACATCACCTGTTATATATGGTTCATTATTCATCCATTGCTTTAAATCTTCTTCAGTTTCAAATTGCACGATCATGATAGAACCATTCATCTTACCTTCTTTATCCAGCGTAGCGCCGCCAACTACATAATTATTGTTTTCTTTTAGCTTACGTACTCCATCTAAATGTAAAGGACGAACAGACATCCTGCGATCCAGTGCTTCCGGGCCGGTACCATCTTTTCCTGTTATAACAAATTGTAACATATAATTTTATTTAAGTATTTTTTAAAACAGTTGAACATTCCATTTTGCTTCAAACTCCAGACCTGCCTCCAGCTTTTGAATCCCTTCCTTTTCAGGCAGTTGCTGGCTGCTGGTTACATTATCCGCAATACCATACCAGGGTTCAATGCATACAAAGTCTGCATTTTTAGCGGCCCAGATTCCAAGATAAGGAAAGCTGGCAAAGTCGAATGTAAGTCCATGAGTTGTTTTCTCACTCTTTAAAGAAACCTGGTGGGAAGTAAGGTGTTTAAATACAAGTGCGTCTTTTTGAAATAACTCCCTGGTTAGTTTTAAACGGTTGGTGTTTTCAAGTAAAGGTGCAGGTAATGACTCGATAAGGCCTTCTGGTGAAACTGGCCACCGGACTGCATTTTCTATTTTATCAAATTCAAGGAAATAATCTTCATAGTTGCAGTCATTCTCTAACGGCACTTTAAAAGCCGGATGGCCCCCTATTGAAAAAAAGATGAGCTTATTATCTTCATTAATTACTTTGTAAGAAACGCTTAAAGAATCTTCCTGCACAGTATATGTAACGATTATATTAAACGCAAAAGGAAACTTCGTAAGTGTATCCTCATTACTTTTCAACGACAGGCTTACTGAGTTTTCCGATTGCTGCATAACGATAAAGTCATGCTCTCTTGCAAAACCATGGCGACTGAGTTGGTAAGCCAGACCTTCATAATAATAAGTATCCTCTTTAAGTGTTCCGACTATAGGGAATAATAAGGGAGATTTTTTGCCCCAGACTGCCGGATCTCCGCTCCATAAATACTCCAGTTGGTGTTGCTTATGATAAATGCTATCAAGCTCTGCTCCTTTTAATTTAATATCGATTTTCAACAATTCGTTTTGAATGGTAAGCATGGAATAATTATTAATGGTTAATGTTTAATGATATATAGCAGTACATAGGTAACACTTTTTGGTATAACGGAAAGATTGCATGCAATTATTCTGATTCGTCAGGAATTGATGAAAGAAAAGCGGGCTTAGATGGGAGTCATTTCAATACAATATGAATTAAGTCTTCAGACTCAGCCTCTTTCGCCGACATGCAAAAAAAATCCCGGTTCATATTTGAACCGGGAAAGCATTTCAATATAATTAACCATTAAACGTTAACAATTAACCATTAATATCTGTACATATCTGTCTTATACGGACCATCCTTAGATATACCAAGGTAGGCACTTTGAGAAGAAGTAAGTTCATCCAGTTCAACACCGATTTTAACCAGGTGCAAACGGGCAACTTTTTCATCGAGATGCTTTGGCAGCACATACACTTTGTTTTCGTAATTGCTGTAGTTGGTCCATAATTCAATCTGCGCCAAGGTTTGATTAGTAAAAGAGTTACTCATTACAAATGAGGGATGACCTGTAGCACAGCCGAGATTTACCAAACGGCCTTCTGCAAGAATGATGAGGTCTTTACCTTCAACATTGTATAAATCAACCTGTGGTTTAATGGTGTCTTTGGTTTGGCCATAATTCTCATTCAGCCATGCCATATCTATCTCAATATCGAAGTGACCGATATTACAAACAATTGCTTTATCTTTCATCAAACGGAAATGCTGTTCAGTGATCAGGTCGCGGCAACCACTTGCTGTAACAATGATATCAGCTTCTTTAACGGCGTCTACCATTTTCTTCACTTCAAAACCATCCATCGCTGCCTGTAATGCGCAGATAGGATCAATTTCAGTAACAATTACCCTTGCTCCTGCACCTCTTAATGAATCAGCCGAACCCTTGCCCACATCACCATAACCACCAACAACGGCAACTTTACCTGCCATCATTATATCGGTAGCTCTGCGGATAGCATCCACCAGTGATTCACGGCAACCATATTTATTATCGAATTTTGATTTTGTAACACTGTCATTCACGTTGAAAGCAGGAACAGGCAGGGTGCCTTTTTCCATTCTTTCGTACAGACGATGAACGCCGGTAGTAGTTTCTTCAGATAATCCTTTAACGTGCTGGATCAGCTCAGGATATTTGTCGAATACCATGTTGGTAAGATCTCCGCCATCATCCAATATCATATTCAGAGGACGATCAGAGCCACCGAAGAATAATGTTTGTTCAATACACCAGTCGGCATCCTGCTGCGACTGCCCCTTCCAGGCGAATACTCCTATACCGGCAGCAGCAATGGCAGCAGCGGCATGATCCTGGGTAGAGAATATATTACAAGAGCTCCATTTAACTTCTGCACCAAGTGCCACAAGGGTTTCAATCAATACGGCTGTTTGAATGGTCATGTGTAAGCAACCTGCCACCCGCGCACCTTTCAAAGGTTGAGAAGCGCCATATTCGCTTCTTAATGACATTAGTCCGGGCATTTCTGCTTCGGCTAATCTTATTTCTTTTCTGCCCCAATCGGCAAGGCTCATATCTGCCACTTTATACTTCAGATCAAAGTCGATTGTTACATTTGTTACGCTTGACATTATTTATATTGTTTGATTTGGCGCAAATTTAAAACTATCCTTTAATATATACAATTATGTTGTTTCTGTTTGGAATTTTAATGTGAGTTTTTTTAACCACGGAGACACGGAGACACGGAGGCACAAAGAAGCACAAAGAGCTTTTTTGAAAAGTAAAACAAATGAACAAGATCTTTGTGCCTCTTCGTGCCTTCGTGTCTCCGTGGTTCAAAAACAACTAATGTGCACTGCGACTTAATCAGTTATCTTAACCTGATGTTTGAATTTGCAAATTCATCAAGGACTCCATGGTTATAAAAAGTTCCTCAACATCTTAGCTACCACTTTGTCAATCGGTAGCGTAACAACTTCATCAGAAAAATCTAACCAGGGAATGAACCGAAAAGTTTCAATTTCATTTTTTTCTTTATAAATAATTAACTGGTCCACGTCAAAGTCGAATGGTTTATCTCTTAAGGCGCAGGTTATGGGTTCAAGTGGTTTAGCGAAATAATATATTGAAATGATCTGGTGCCCCGGATTGAATGCGGAAATCTGGAAAAAGTCAGTGGTATAAAAATGATCGGTGACTGATACATCAAGGTTCATTTCCTCCTTAAATTCTCTTTTCAGGCATTCTCTGGTGCCTTCGCCAAACTCCAGTCCGCCACCTGGAAACTTGGTATAGTATCCCCCCCTTATATATTCATCACTAACAAGCACACTATTATCTTCTCCCAGCAAGATTCCATAAACACGAATATTAAATGACTTCATTTGTTAAAATAATTTTTTTCTCAGGAAGAACCACCCAATCACCAGGGATATGATCAACGATAACAGAACCGGTATGTAAAAAGCAAAGGGTGAATGGGCGTATGGAATAGGCACATTCATCCCGTAAATACTGGCCACTAATACGGGAAAAGTGAGCACAATGGTGATTACCGACAAACGTTTTAATACATCATTCTGATTATTGGCAATAATGCTTGCATAAGCATCCAGTGTGCTGCTAAGTATATTAGTATAGATGTTGGCCATTTCAAGCGCCTGCGAATTATCTACAATCAGGTCATTAAGAAATTGCCGCTCTTCTTCGTTTAATGCCAGGAAATTAGTCCGTTCCAGCTTCATCAGTAGTAGCTCATTGGAGCGAAGGGCCGTTATAAAATATACCAGGCTTTTCTGTATGCGCATCAGGTCGAGCAATTGCTCATTGCGGTTACTGGCATACAGTTTTTGCTCTAAGATATTTCTGCGCTGGTTGATTTCTTTAAGATAATCAAGGAAGTTCTGCACTACTTTTTCAAAAATTTTTAACACCATCATCTTACGGTTATCAGGATGGCGGTTTTGAAATGTGCTCAGAAATTTTTTGATAGCGGCATTTTCGAATGAGTTTACAGTCACTATCTGGTTATGCGTCAGAATGATACAAATAGGGATAGTGATGTAAAATGCGTCGCTTTCATTGAATGAATTATTCTCGGTCGGGGTTTTGATCACAATGAGTTTAACATTGTCTTCTTCTTCAAAACGTGTACGTTCATCAATGTCAAGGGAGTCAGTAAGGAAGTCTAGCGGTATATCTAAACCATTTGATAATTCAGAGAATTCTTCCTGTTTAAGTGGTGGCAATACGTTCACCCAGGCGCCTGAATCAGGACTGTCAATTGCAATAGTCTGGTGGTTGATATTTTTGAAGTACTGTATCACAGTGCAACAAATATAGTTTGAAACTAGTGAAGTGAGAAAATAGCAAATGCTGAAAATAAAGATAGTGCTATCAGCTATCAGATATCAGATATCAGGAGGAAACTTAATACACATTGATCTGCTGACTGTGATAGCTGACGGCTGAAAGCAGAACGCGTCACTTTAAAGTTAACTTAACACTAGGCTTCTACCAACTTTTCAATTTGAATAGTGCCTTCATAAACCTTTTGTGCCGGGCCCGACAACCAGATATTATGATAAGAGCCTGTATTAATCCTGTCGAACTCTACTGAGAGCCTGCCGCCTTTCGTGGTAACATCTACACTGTTATAGCCAGTTTCATTATGGTAACATACCAGGGCACTTGCAGTTACGCCGGTGCCGCAACTCAGGGTTTCAGCTTCCACGCCGCGCTCATAGGTTCTTACTATGATTTCATCTTCATCCTGTTGTTCTACAAAATTTACATTAATGCCCTCCGCGACAAAATGATGGCTGTACCGGATTTGCCTGCCCTTTTGAAAAACATCCATATCCATTACACCGGTTACTACTTTTACATAATGAGGTGAACCTGTATCCACAATGGCATCTCCGTAATAGTCTTTAATCTGGTCTACATCTTTCATTTTAACACTTACAATTTCACCATCTATCTCGGCTTCATGGTCACCATCAATGGCTGAAAAATGATAATTGTCTTTATGTATACCACAGTTTTGGGCAAATTTTACGAGGCAGCGTCCGCCATTTCCGCACATGCTGCTTTCATTGCCATCTGAATTATAATATTTCATTTCGAAAT
>JAABUK010010293.1_pt1 | contig 12521 bp, 8 predicted proteins | sample 5559141 | NCBI WGS metagenome assembly JAABUK01 (sample SAMN10711869, study PRJNA513367) | rock metagenome | isolation source: Antarctica rocks | place: Antarctica: Victoria Land, Pudding Butte nord | collected 2016-01-03
GGGCTCGGCGGCGCCTCCGGACTACTCACGACCTTCTCCTGTGCACTCCCCGACCGTATCGGGTGCTGGCTCCCGACTCGGCCACGTCGCTTGTCGGTGGACTGGCCTAACGTCGTCGGCATGAGCATTCCGGCACCGCCAGCACCCGCCGCTGCTGCCAGCGTTTCGGCCAGCGAGGTGCCCGAGCTCCACTCCCTTTCTCCGTCGCGTGCGTCCGACTTCATGACCTGCCCGCTGCTCTACCGCTACCGCGTGCTCGACCGGTTGCCGCAGCGACCCAGTCGAGCGGCTGCCCGGGGCACACTCGTGCACGCCGTACTCGAGCAGCTCTTCGACCTGCCGGCGGTCGATCGGACGCACGCGCAGGCCAGCGCGAAGCTCGCCCCGACGTGGGACCGGCTGCTCGACGGCGAGCCGACCCTGGCCGAACTCTTCGCCGAGGTGCTCGCAGGTGAGCCGGCGGGTGACGAGGGTGCAACCGTCGATGCCCCCGGTGACCCGGTGGCCGACGGCGCTACCGGCGACGGCGTGGCAGCATTTCTCGTCGAGGCAGAGGATCTGCTCAGCCGGTACTTCACCCTCGAAGATCCGAGCCGGCTCGAACCGGCCGAACGTGAGATCCGGATCGAGACCACCCTCGACTCGGGGCTGCAGCTGCGCGGGATCATCGACCGGCTCGACATCGCGCCGACCGGGGAGATCCGGGTGGTCGACTACAAGACCGGCCGCGCGCCCAGCGAGGTGTTCGAGGCGAAGGCGTTGTTCCAGATGAAGTTCTACGCACTCGTCGTGTGGCGGGTCCGCGGGGTGATGCCGACCCTGCTGCAGCTGATCTACCTGGGCGGCAGCGGCGAGCTGCTGCGATATGCGCCAGAGGAGCGTGATCTGCTCGCCACCGAGCGCAAGCTGATCGCCCTGTGGGCGGCCATCGAGCGCGCTTACGTCAGCGGCGACTGGCGCCCGAGTCCGAGCAAACTCTGCGGATGGTGCGACTACCAGGCGATCTGCCCGGCCTTCGGCGGCACACCACCCCCATTGCCGGCGGCCAGGCCGTCGGCAGCCCCGGTGAAGGACGAGATCGAGGACTGAATCGGTTGGCCCACACCGTCGACCCGTTCCGTGCACCGTTGACCCCGGAGACAGGTGTTCGACCCGTGCGCGGGGTCGGACACCAGCGGGCGGGGTCTATGGCGATGAACGGGGCCGACGCGCAGCCACCGACATCCCCGTAGCTCCGCCGAACGACCCCGCGCACCAGGCTGTCCATTGCCATGCGGATGGGCTAGGTTCCCGACGCGTAACAAAGTTGGTGATCGACGCCGCCGTCGTGCGGAAACTTTCCGGTAACAGATGGTCAGCAGTGTGGGATGCGCTACGAGAGGCTCGATCGCGAGCTGCATAACGATCCGGTGCGTGCCGGCCGGAGCATCCGCGACACGGCCCGCTGATCCTTGACCTCGGATCGCGCCGCGGGTAGCAACGCACCAGGGAAACGTCACGTCAGGCCAAGCAGCTCTGTCAGTGTCGACGGCGTCAGGTGTCCGGCGATGTCGCGTCGCCGACGCCCGTCCGAAGGAGAGCACCACATGAGCCTCGCCCTGCCCCATCCTCCGCACCCGCACCGCAGATCCGGACGTGGCGCGCTAAGCCCGTTCCGTCGGACGCTGGCCGCCGCCGTGTGCGCGGCACTCGTGATCGGCGCCGGGCTTCTCACCGCCGGGCCGCGCGCCGCGGCCGCGGGCGAGACGACGTTCACGACGGCGCTCGACACCCAGGTCTCGACCTTCAACCCGTTCATCGCCTACTTCGACGGCGAGCTCACCGCTCTGGGCAACATCTATCCGACGCTGACGCGGTTGGACGACAAGCTCGTTCCCGAGCCGTACCTCGCGACCTCGTGGACCACGTCGGACGACAAGCTGACGTGGACGTTCAAGATCAAGGACGGCCTCAAGTGGAGTGACGGCCAACCGCTGACGGCGAAGGACGCAGCCTGGACGCTCAACCTGATCATGACGAACTCGACCGCTGCGCAGGCCAACGGTTCGCTGGTCGCCAACTTCAAGAGCGTCACCGCGACCGACGACACGACGCTGGTCATCACGACCAAGAAGCCGCAGGCGAACATGCTCTACGTGAGCGTGCCCTTCAACGGCATCCCGATCGTCCCGCAGCACATCTGGGAATCGAAGGTCGGCAACCTCAAGAACTTCAAGAACACCGCCTTCCCGGTCGTCGGCTACGGGCCCTGGGTCCTCACCGACTACAAGACCGACCAGTACGTCACGCTCCGGGCCAACAAGGACTTCTTCCTCGGCGCCCCGAAGTACGACCAGCTGATCCTGCAGTACTTCAAGAACACCGACGCCTCGGTCGCCGCCTTGCGCGCCGGTCAGGTGAACCAGGTCGGCGGCGTGACGTCCACCCAGTTCGACGCGCTGAAGAACGACGCCAACATCAAGACGTATCAGACCGTCGGCAACAGCTGGACCGCCGTCGAGATCAACTCCGGGGCCAAGACCCGCACCGGTAAACCGATCGGCACGGGCAACCCGATCCTCGCGGATCCTCAAGTCCGGCTGGCGATTCTCCACGCGATCGACAAGGCCGCACTGGTGAAGAACGTCCTCGGTGGCCTCGGCGTCGCCGGCGCCGGCTACCTGCCGCCGGCGTACCCGCAGTTCTTCTGGACTCCCGCGGCCGATCAGCAGATCACCTTCGACGCGGCCAAGGCCAACTCGATCCTCGACGCGGCCGGTTACGCCAAGGGCAGCGACGGCGTCCGTGTCGATCCGAAGACGAAGAAGCCGCTCGAGTTCCGGCTGGGCATCCACTCCGACGACACCCAGGACGCGCAGATCGCGGGCTACCTCAAGGGCTGGCTGGCCGACGTCGGCATCAAGATCTCCACTCCCGCAATGAGCATGACCAAGCTCAACGACGACCTGGCCAAGGGTGACTGGGACATGCTGATGGACGGCTGGGGCACCGGGCCCGACCCGACCTACCTGCTCGGCATCCAGACCTGCGCAACCCTTCCGCTCGACGACGGGACCGGTGGCAACACCGACGCGTTCTACTGCAACCCCGCCTACGACAAGCTGTTCGACCAGCAGGTGACCGAGTTCGACGCCACCAAACGGGCCGACATCATCAAGCAGATGCAGGCGATCCTGTACCCGGCGAACGCCGACATGATCCTGTATTACAAGAACGGACTGTCGGCGATCCGCACCGACAAGACGACCAACTACGTGACCGGGAGCGCCGACGACAAGGGCTTCTATCCGTTGCAGAACGGTTTCTCGAGCTTCCTCGACGCCACTCCGGTGGCACCGAAGGCGGCGGCCAGCCACACCGGTCTTTACGTCATCATCGGGGTTGTCGTGCTGCTGATCCTCGCTGGCGTCGTACTGCTGCTGGTCCGCCGTCGCAGCACCGCGGGCGAGCGCGAGTGACGGTGCGAACACTGCGACAGGTGTCGGTGGGGACGGCGTGACGCTGCCTCCACCGACTCCGGTCGAACTCGACGCGGTCGCCGACGCCGCGTTCGACGCGCGGACCGGCGGCGGGCGCACCGGCCGGCAGGCGCCGGGATTCCTGCGTTACCTGGGGGCGAAGTTGCTGGCCGCGCTGGTCAGTTTCCTGGTGACGCTCGTCATCGGGTTCATCTTGTTCAGCCTCATCCCGGCCGACCCGGTGGCATCGCTCACCCGCGGTCGTCCTACCAGTCCGGCACAGATGGCGGCGCTGCGTGAGTCGCTGCATCTCGATGAGCCGGCGTGGCGGCGCTTCTTCAGCTTCGTCTGGGACGTCCTGCACGGCAACCTGGGCTATTCGTGGGAGTTCAACCAGTCGGTGTCGTCGCTGATGGCGAGCCGCTTGTGGCCGACGCTGCTGCTGATGGGCAGCTCGACGATCATCTCGATCGTGTCGGGGCTCTGGCTCGGCGTGCACAGCGGCTGGCGGCACGGTTCACTGTTCGACCGGATCGCGTCCGGGACCTCGCTGACACTGTGGTCGGTGCCGACGTTCTGGCTCGGATTGATCATCCTGGTGATCTTCACGGTCGGCGTGGGCCCGATCCCGGGTGGCTTCCCGGCGGGCGGCATGTCGACACCGGGCTACGACGGCGGGCCGATCGGGCACGTGGTCGATGTCGCCCGGCACCTGGTGCTGCCCTGCCTGACCCTGGTGCTCGTGGTGTTCGCCCAGTACGTGACGATCATGCGGTCGTCCATCATCGACGAGCTCGGTAGTCCCTACCTGCTGACGGCGCGGGCCAAGGGATTGCGAGACGACGACGTGCGTCGTAAGCACGCCGTGCCGAACGCTCTGCTGCCCTCGGTGACGGTGATATTCCTGCAGCTCGGTGGGGTCATCGGCGGCGCGATCACGGTCGAGACCGTCTACTCCTGGCCGGGCCTGGGCTATCTGACCTACCAGGCCCTTCGGATCCCCGACCTGCCGTTGCTCGAAGGCACGTTCATCTTCTTCAGCGCATCGGTGATCGTGATGAACGTGTTCGCGGACCTCCTGTACCGGTTCCTCGACCCCCGGGTGCGTGCCCAGTGACCGCGCTCGCCTCGCCACCTGTCAGTGCCGGAACCAGCCCGCCGCGCACCCAGGCCCTGCGCCGGTTCGGGCGGGCGTTCGCACACAGTCCGACCGGCGTCGCCGGGCTGATCGTGCTGGTCGTCTTCCTGGGCGTAGCGATCGCCGCGCCGTTGTTCATCGGCCCGGACCAGCTCGACGTCACCAAGGTCGACGGACCGCTGCTGAATCCGCCGACCTCGGGCTATCCACTCGGTACCGATCAGGCCGGCCGGTCGGTCCTGTACCTCGTGATCTGGGGTGCCCGGGCGTCGCTGGCAATCGGCATCATGGCCACCTTCCTGACGATGGTCCTGGGCGCGGCCATCGGCCTGATCGCCGGCCACTACGAGGGCTTCCTCGGGCGGGCGCTCATGCACGTCACCGACTGGTTCATCGCGCTGCCCGGGCTACCGCTGGCGATCTCGCTGGCCGCGGTCATCGGGCAGGGCCCGACGTCGATCACGATCGCGATCGCGGTGACGTCCTGGACGGGCACCGCCCGGCTCGTCCGTGCGCAGACGCTGGCCGTCGAGGCACGCCCCTTCATCGAGCGCGCGAAGGTGCTCGGCGCCGGCAACGTCGCGATCATATCGCGGCACGTGCTGCCGAACGTGGCACCGCTGATCCTCGTGTCGAGCACGTTGACGGTGGCCGGCGCGATCCTGTCGGAGACGACGCTGACATTCCTCGGCCTCGGCGACCCGACCGACGTCTCCTGGGGATCGATGCTGAACCAGGCGTTCGGCCAGGGCGCGGTCAGCCGGGGTGCGTGGTGGTACCTGCTTCCACCCGGTATCGCGATCCTCGTGGTCGTGCTGGGGTTCACCCTCGTCGGCCGCGCGGTCGAGCAGATTCTCAACCCGAGATTGCGAAACCGTTGATGCTTCTCGACGTCCAGGACCTCCACGTCACCTACCGCACCGGGGGCGTCGCCGTGCCGGCCGTACGCGGCATCGACCTCCAACTCGACTCCGGTCAGACCCTCGGGGTGGCCGGCGAGTCCGGCTCGGGCAAGTCCACCGTCGCGTTGAGCCTGTTGCGACTGCTGCCCGATGGCACCGACGTGTCCGGCCGAGTGCTCTTTCACGGCGAGGACCTGCTGGAGGTCGGTTGGGGCAAGCTCCGGGCGGTCCGCTGGGCGCAGGCCTCGATCGTCTTCCAGGGCGCGATGAGCGCCCTGAACCCGGTGCGCACGATCGGCGAGCAGATCCGCGAGCCGATCCTCCTGCACGAGAACGTCGGGCTGTCGGCAGCCCGTAAACGCGCCGGTCAGTTGCTCGACGACGTCGGCGTCCCGGCACGGCGGGCCACCGCTTATCCGCACGAACTCTCCGGCGGGCAGCGGCAGCGGGTGATGATCGCGATGGCGCTCGCCTGCCGTCCGCAGCTGGTGATCGCGGACGAGCCGACGACGGCGCTCGACGTCATCGTCCAGGCTCAAGTGCTCGACCTCCTGACCGAGCTCGTCCGTGAGTCCGGCATCGGGATGATCATGATCAGCCACGACCTGTCCGTGTTGGCCCAGACGTGTGACCGGCTGGCGGTGATGTACGCCGGCCGGATCGCTGAAGTCGGTCCGTCGAACGATGTGATGGACACCGCGGCACACCCCTACACGCGCGCGCTGTCACAGGCGTTCCCGGTGATCGGCGATCCGAGCTCGCGCTACTCCCCGGCCGGTTTGCCCGGGGACCCGCCGGACCCCACCTTCGAGGTTGCCGGCTGTCCGTTCCGGCCGCGATGCCCGGAGGCGATCGACCTCTGCGCGACCCTCGATCCGCCGTTGTGGCCGGCCGGTCCTGACCGCAGGGCCGCGTGCGTGCACGTCCTCCCGGCCGCCGACCTCGCCGCCCTCGAGGCCCGCGCTGCGGTGGATGCGCGGGCCGCATCGTGAGCACTCGCGTCGTCGAGGCCGCTGCGCGGGAGGCAGCGGCGCTCGAGGTCCGGAACCTCTCGGTCACCTTTCCAGCCGCTCGTGGACGTGGACCGGCACGCGCCGTCGACGGCGTCGATCTCGCCATCGGCGCCGGTGAGATCGTCGCCCTCGTCGGTGAGTCCGGGTGCGGGAAGAGCACTCTCGGGCGTGCCCTCGTCGGGCTGGTCAAGCCGACGACCGGCGAGGTCCGGTACCGCGGCGAACAACTCGTCTACCGCTCCGGCGCGCTCAAGCGGTACCGCCGCCACACCCAACTCGTGCTGCAGGATCCCGGCGGTGCGCTCAACCCACGACAGAACGTCTTCGACGCGGTCGCCGAAGGTCCACGGTTGCACGGGCTGCGCGACGGTCTGATCGAACGCGTACACAGCGCCCTGTCCCGTGCCGGCCTGCGCCCGCCCGCGCAGTTCGTCACCCGCTATCCACACGAACTCTCCGGGGGCCAGCAGCAGCGGGTGGTCATCGCCGGCGCGCTGGCGCTCGACCCGAGCGTCATCGTCGCGGACGAGCCGGTCGCATCCCTGGATGCGTCGGTACGAGGCGAGATCCTCAAGCTGATCCTCGACCTCCGCGACGACCTCGGGTTGTCCGCGCTCGTGGTCAGCCACGACCTCGGGCTCGCCTGGAACATCGCCGACCGGGTGGCAGTGATGTATCTCGGCCGCATCGTCGAGATCGGAACCGTCGACGAGGTGCTCCGCAATCCCCAGCACCCGTACACCAAAGCCCTGATCGCGGTACTGCCCGACCGTCATCGCGACCCGAACGCCGCGCGGACGCCGCTCGGCGGCGAGCCGCCCGACCCGACCGCGATCCCCCGTGGCTGCCGCTTCCATCCCCGCTGCCCGCTCCGCGCATCGCTGCCGGCCGATGACCCGCGCCGGTCCTGGTGCACCGACCGCGACGTGCAGATGCTGCCCATGCACGAGGTCGGCGGCCGGACCCAGGTCGCGTGTCATCTGGTGGAGGGCGCACCGACCCCGGCCTGAGCGGGCGTCAGCCGGGTGGCCGGATCGACCAGAACCGCTGGATGCCGGCGAGGTCGAAGCCGGCGGGGATGCCGGTGACCCCGGATCGGCTGACGACCGTGGATCGATCCTGGAAAAGCGGGAGGACCGGGCCGCTCAGCGCCCCGTCGCGTTGGATGCCGGCCAGCAGGTCGGTGCGGGTGGCGGGCACGGCGGCCTGACGGGAACGCTTGAGGTCCGCGACGAGGACGGCGCTGGTGAAGCCCGACCCGGCGACAACCGACGTGGAGCCGCCGGCGAACACCGGCACCAGGTACGCGTCGGCGTCCGGGTAGGCCGGTGTGACCGAGGCCAGCCAGCCGTCGAGGTCGCCGGCCCGCGCACGGCGTGCGATCGCGGCCGCGGACGCGATCTTGAGCGAGGCGGTGAAGAGCTTGCTCGCGTCGAGCTGGTCGGCCACCCGGTGCAGCGCCGTCGAACAGGTGGTGCCGGTCGCGCACCACAGCGTGAGCGGCACCGGCGCCTTCACCTTGGCGACGTCGAGGGCCGCCTTGGCGCCGATCAGGTCAGGAGCGGTGCCGAACGTCTCGTCGAAGGCGTCGACGTGGTTGAGCACATCGGCCGGGACGACGGAGGTCTGCGGCACTCCGGCCGAGGTCTGCACCGCGGTCGCGACCGCGCGTCGGTCCACCGTCCTCGCGATCGCATCGTGGATCGCGTGGGCACGAGCGCCGGCCGGCATCCGCAGCACCAACAGGTGAACGGTGCGCCCCGGTGCGCTGGTGACCGTGACGCGCTTGGCGGCGGCCGCGGTGCCAGGGACCGGGACGGTGGCGAGCTCGCCGAACGCGAGGTCCGCGGTGTCCGCCGCGACGGCTGCGGCGGCCTCTGTGGCCGACGCAGACGCCGTCGCCTCGTGCACGACGGTGATCGCCACCTGGTCGTTGCGCGCCGTGGTGCGGCCGGCGTACGTCTCGTTGCGGGACAAGACGATCTGCGAGTCCGGAGCGAACCGGGTGACGACGTAGGGGCCTGATCCGAGGTAGGCAGCGGGATCGGTGGCGGCGCCGGTGCGGGCCCCGGTACCGACGCGGACGACGGCGGCCCTCGGCGTTGCCAGGAGATAGGGCAGAAGAGCGTCGTAGGTGTGCATCGTGAAGCTCACCGAGTGCTCGTCGACGACCTGGACGGAGGACACGATCGCCGTCAGCTCGGCCCAGGCGAGCGGGCCGCGCAACAGCCGCTGGTAGGAGGCCTTCACCTGTTCGGTCGTGATCGGCGTGCCGTCCGACCATGCCTCCTTATCGCGAATCCGGCAGCTGTAGACCGTCGGCGAGCTGAACTTGCACGCCTCGGCCAGGTCGGGATCGGGCTGGGTGGCGCCGGCGGCCACGGCCAGCATCGTCTGATAGACGTTCGCGATCAGGGTCGCATCGCCCGATGTGCGTGCCCGGGCCGGGTCGAGGGTGGTGAACGTCGACGGCGTCGTGGCGCGGACCCCGTTCGTGGCCACCGTCGTTCCGGCCGGGGTCGGACTGGGCGACGGTGTCGCGGGGTGTGTACAGCCCGCCGCGAGCACGAGGACGAGACCGCTGACAGCGACCGCCAGGATGCGCAGGCGTGCCGACATCGCACGTGCGTACCCGCCGGTCATCAGGTCTCCCGTCCGCTCGCCTCCCCGAGGTTCCCGCCGGATCCGGCGGCAGCCGCCCCCGCCGGAACATCACGGAGCAGACGGCGGAAGTCGTCGACCTCGATGCCAGCCAGGCTGGCGACTACCGTACGACGCGGCGCCGGCGGTGGTGACACAACATGCGGGACGGCCAGGACGTAACAGCCGGCCGCTTGTGCCGACGCGGCGCCGGCCAGCGAATCCTCGATGGCCACACAGTCATGCGGATCGACGCCGATGGCCGCCGCTGCCGTCAGATACGGCTCGGGATGCGGCTTGCCGTTCACGACGTCGTCACCGCTCACGATCGCCTCGAAGTTCGCGTCCGGCAGGTGCGTGAGCAGTGCTTCGACGAGATTCCGGTACGACGCGGTGACGATCGCCATCGGGATGCGGGCGGCGGTCAGCTCGGTCAGGAGTCGCAGCACACCGGGTTGCCAGATCACGCCGGCGCGGAAGTGCCGCTCGACCCGGACGACCATGTCCGCGACGAGTTCGTCCGGATCCAGGTCGTTGCGGTCGAACATGGCGATCAGGTGCCTGGCCGAGTCCCGCAGGTTGTGCCCGACGAGCGACTCGGCGAGCTCCTGGGTCCAGACACCACCGTTCTCGGCGAACAGCTCCCGCTCGACCTCCCACCAGATCGGTTCGGAGTCGATCATCGTGCCGTCGAGGTCCCAGAGCACGGCGGCGAGCTCGGGGAGTCGAAGAGCCGTGCGTCGGGTCGGGGGTGACGAAGGTGTCAGCGGGCGTTGAAATAGTTGGCCTCGGGGTGATGGACGATCAGGGCGTCGGTGGACTGCTCGGGGTGCAGCTGGAACTCCTCGGAGAGCTCGACGCCGATCCGCTCGGCCCCGAGCAGGTCGACGATCACCCGCCGGTCGTCGAGGTCGGGACAGGCCGGGTAGCCGAAGGAGTATCGGCAGCCGCGGTAGTCGACGTCGAACAGGCCGGTCACGTCGGCCGGGTCCTCGGCGGCGAAGCCGTAGTCGGCGCGGATGCGGGAGTGCCAGTACTCAGCGAGCGACTCGGCCAGCTGGACGGACAAGCCGTGCAGCTCGAGGTAGTCACGGTAGGCGTGCTTCTCGAAGAGCTCCGCCGTGGCGACGCTCATCGCCGGGCCCATGGTGACCAGCTGGAAGGCGATGACGTCGAGCTCGCCCGAGCTCTTCGGCCGGAAGAAGTCAGCCAGACACAGGCGCCGGTCGCGACGCTGCCGCGGGAAGGTGAACGTCTTGATCGGCCGGTCCGGGTCGGGGCTGGCCGGGTCGAGGACGAGCAGGGAGTTGCCCTCACTGACCGCCGGCCAGTACCCGTAGACCAGGCTGGCCTGGGCGAGCCCGTCGGTGGCGATCCGGTCGAGCCAACTCCGCAACCGGGGCCGTCCCTCGGTCTCGACGAGTTCCTCGTAGCTGGGTCCGTCGCCGCGGCTGCTGCGCAGGCCCCACTGACCCATGAACGTGGCGCGCTCGTCGAGATATCCGGCGAACTCGTTCAGTCCGACGCCCTTGATGATGCGGCTGCCCCAGAACGGTGGCGTGGGCACCGGGTTGTCGGTAGCGACGTCGGAGCGCCGGATCGGCTCGGGTGCCGCGTCGACGGTTCCACCGGCCTCATTGCCACTCCCGGCCCCACCGCCGACGCTCGCGCCGACCTTGGCCGGCACCCGGCGTTTGCGCAGCTCCGGCAACGCCGCACCCGGCTCGCCCTTCTGCACCGCGCGAACGGCGTCCATCAGCTTCAGACCTTCGAACGCATCGCGGGCGTAACGCACCTCGCCGGCGAACATGCCGGCCAGATCCTGCTCCACGTAGGCGCGGGTGAGCGCCGCGCCGCCGAGCAGGATCGGCCAGTTCTTCGCCAGCCCACGGCTGGCCAGCTCTTCGAGGTTCTCCTTCATCACCACCGTGCTCTTGACGAGCAGCCCGGACATGCCGATCGCGTCGGCCTTATGCTCCTGGGCGGCGTCGATGATCGCGTTGATGGGTTGCTTGATGCCGAGGTTGACGACCCGGTACCCGTTGTTGGAAAGGATGATGTCGACGAGGTTCTTGCCGATGTCATGCACGTCGCCCTTGACGGTGGCGAGCACGATGGTGCCCTTGCCCGCATCGTCGGCTTTCTCCATGTGAGGTTCGAGATATGCGACCGATGCCTTCATGATCTCAGCACTCTGCAGCACGAACGGCAGTTGCATCTGGCCGGAGCCGAAGAGTTCGCCGACCGTTCGCATGCCGGCCAGGAGATCGTCGTTGATGATCTGCAGCGCGGGTTTGGCGGTCAGGGCTTCGTCAAGGTCGCCTTCGAGACCCTTGCGCTCGCCGTCGATGATGCGACGGCCGAGCCGTTCGCTGACCGGCAACGCGAGCAACTCAGCAGCCCTGCCGGCCTTCGTGTCGGCGCTGGTGACACCGGCGAAGATCTCCAGGAACGCCACCAGCGGGTCGTATTCACCGTCGGGGTGCTCGGCGTTGCGCCGCCGGTCGTAGACCAGGTCGAGAGCGATCTGGCGCTGGTCCTCGGGAATCCGGTTCATCGGCAGGATCTTCGCGGTGTGCACGATCGCAGAGTCCAGGCCCGCCTGCACACATTCGTGCAGGAACACCGAGTTGAGCACGACCCGCGACGCCGGGCTCAGCCCGAAGCTGATGTTCGAGAGTCCGAGCGTCGTCCGGACCAGCGGATGCTTCTCCTTCAGCAGCCGGATCGCGGCGATGGTCTCGAGGCCGTCCCGACGACTTTCTTCTTGGCCGGTGGCGATCGTGAAGGTCAGGCAGTCGATCAGGATGTCGCCGACGTTCATCCCCCAATCGCCGGTGAGCGCCTCGATCAGCCGGGTGGCGATCTCGACCTTGTGCTCCGCGGTACGGGCCTGACCGGCCTCGTCGATGGTGAGCGCGATGACGGCCGACCCGTACTCGCGCACCAGCGCCATCGTGCGGGCGTAGCGGGATTCGGGCCCGTCGCCGTCCTCGAAGTTGACCGAGTTGATGATGCTGCGACCGGCGAGTGCCTGCAGGCCGGCCTCGAGAACGTTCGGCTCGGTCGAGTCCAGCACGATCGGCAAGGTGGACGCCGTCGCAAGCCGGCTTGCGACTTCGCGCATGTCGGCCGCGCCGTCGCGGCCGACATAGTCGACGCACAGGTCGAGGACGTGCGCGCCATCGCGGGTCTGACCGCGCGCGATCTGCACGCAGTCGTCCCACTTCTCCGCGAGCATCGCATCGCGGAATGCCTTGCTTCCGTTGGCGTTCGTACGCTCGCCGATCGAGAGGTAGGACGTGTCCTGGCCGAAGTCGACGTGCTGGTAGAGCGACGACACACCCCGGTTGACCTCCGGGGTCCGCGC
>JAABUK010010295.1_pt1 | contig 12521 bp, 9 predicted proteins | sample 5559141 | NCBI WGS metagenome assembly JAABUK01 (sample SAMN10711869, study PRJNA513367) | rock metagenome | isolation source: Antarctica rocks | place: Antarctica: Victoria Land, Pudding Butte nord | collected 2016-01-03
GATTATGGATCGTGCTCGAAGCGCACAATCAACTCTGCCTCCACAAACTGGAAAAACAACTCAAGACAACAACGCACTAAAAGCCAATACCGTTTTTCGTTGCCCGGACGATAACGGATTCAGCTCTTATGCTCCGGCTGTGGCGACCGCAGGCGGCTTTCCCATTCCCGGCGGCACCAGTGTTTTCAACGCGTATGGCACATCGTATAAGTTCACCAAAGAGAACTTTTCGCTGTTTCCCAACGGCACCACAATGACGGGAACCTACAAATACGGCGTAGCGAAATCTCCCGACGGCATGTTGGGCGGTGCGCCTTACACGACCGGAAGTTTCACGCAGAACCCACCGTTTCCGATGCCGCTGTCGTTTTTCGCGCGCCCTTCCGACACGCGCGTCATGCGCTGCTTCACCGCGGGCTGGGAAGTTCCCGATGCGGCCAAAGCCGATCCTTCGCGCATGCACCCCGATGTCGATGTCATTGCATTCGCCGATGGTCATGTCAAGACGATCATCAACAAAGCGCAATACGATAGCTTTTGCGATGGCCCGACGCTTTCGCCCGCCCGCAAAGCCGGCGGCCCAGGCGACGGTTCATGCAACACGAGCGGTCTCGAACGCGGCAAAGCCTGAACGAACGTCGCTGACACTGACCTGTCAACCGACACACACAAGAGCCGGAATCGAGTACTCGATTCCGGCTCTTCACGACCTATTTCCGTCTTCAACTTTATGACAAACACCGAAAAAGACACTTCGCGCCGCCAATTTCTGCGCGCTGCCGGTGGCGTGACATTTCTCGCCTTCACACCGGTTGGACGCGGACTTTTCGCCTCTCGCCTTCACACCGGTTGGACGCGGACTTTTCGCCTCTCGCCTTCACACCGGTTGGACGCGGACTTTTCGCCGCAACGCCCGATGCTTTGCCTTCAACCTCAGGTCACGCCGCGAGCGCAAACAACGCGGTTTCCCATGTGCCGCACAAAGCTTTGCCGCTCTTCACGGCTTTGCCTTACATTCAGCCCGGAAGTGCCAGCAAATTAGTCGAAAACCAGGAATCGATTGTCGTCGCCTGGCAAACCGAAGGAATTCCCGCCGACTTTGAATTGACCTTTGGCGTGGGGAAGAAATTGGGACAGCGCGCCCAAATTGTGCGCACAAGGCGCGGTTCGGGCGGTGCCGATGATGGCGAAGATCGCCTCAATTATGCCGCGACACTTTCCGGCTTGAAGCTGGGCCGCGAGTATTCTTATCGCGTGCGAGGCAACGGCCAGACGATTTTGGAAGGCTACTTCACGACGCGCAAGCCGCGCGGATCGAGTACTCGATTTGTGGCTTTTGGCGACAATTCCTTTGGCGACATCAGCGACCGCGCGATTGCGCATCAGGCCTATCTGGCGCGCCCCGATTTCGTGATGAATACCGGCGACAACGTTTATGACGGTGGCCTGGACAACGAATATGCGCGCTACTTTTTTCCGGTCTACAACGCGGATGTCGCAGGGCATCGCATCGGTGCGCCGCTGCTTCGTTCGGTTCCGTTCTACACGGTGCTGGCGAACCACGACGTGCATGACAAAGACGCGCAAAAGCATCCAATCGCCGACTTCGACAAGAATCCCGATTCGCTGGCCTACTTCACCAACATGCACTTGCCGCTGAACGGCCCAACTCCTTCACAGCCAACGCCGATTGTGGGCGAAGAGGCGCGTTTGGCCAATTTTCGCGCTTGCGCCGGCAAGCGTTTTCCAGTCATGGCGAACTATTCGTTCGATTACGGCGACTGTCATTTTCTGTGTCTGGATTCCAACCTTTACGTCGACCCGACCGATGCCGCAATGCAATCGTGGATGGCCGACGACCTGGCGCAAACCGATGCGACCTGGAAGTTCGTGATTTATCATCATCCGGCGTTTAATGTCGGCGACGATCATTATACCGAGCAGCAGATGCGCGTTTTGATGCCTTTGTGGGAAAAGCACGGCGTCGACATCGTCTTGAACGGCCACGAGCACAACTACCAGCGTCCGCAGCCGATTCGTTTTCAGCCTTCTGACTTGAGCGGCGCGCGCAACCTGGGGACGAAAAACCGTTTGGTGCCAGGAACTTTCACGGTTGATCGCGCTTTCGATGGCCACAAACAAACGCGCGCGCAGGGCGTTTTGCACATCGTGACGGGCGCGGGCGGCAAACATTTGTATGACTCGCAGCAGCACCAGAACCCCGCATCGTGGCGCCACGCGGAAGACGGCAACATCGATTATGTGACGCGCATGATTTCCGACCGCCATTCCCTGACGGTTTTCGAGGTGGACGGGCGCTCGCTGCATCTGAAGCAAGTCGACGAAAACGGACAGACCATTGATGTGCTGCACATCACCAAAGCCTGAAGCACTTGGGGAAGTAGAAAATAGAAAAGCGGCGCTATCGAGTACTCGATAGCGCCGCTTTTGCTGTCGCAAGACCAGACACGATGAAAGCTCGCACTTCCGGTGCAATGCGAGCCTTCATCGGCCCGAAGGTTACTGTTTTTTTGTGTTCGGTGCCGGAACGCTGCTCTTGCTGCCCGCGCCACTCATTTTGCTTCCTGCGCCGCCTGCAGCACCATTCTTTTTGGCGGTCGTTGCACCATTGCTCATCGCGCTGTTGCCGGTGCTTGTGCCGGTGCTGTTGCTCATCGCGCTGTTGCTGGTGCTTGCAGTGCTGTTGCTTGTGCTGTTGCCGGTACCGGCGTCGCTACCAGCCAAAGATCTGTCGTTCGCCTTGTTCATTATTGGCGATTCAATGCTGGGTGACACACCGTTGTCAGTACCGTTGCCGTCACCTTTGTTGCAACCTGCCAGTCCTGTCAATGCAATCGCGCCCAATCCCGCATACATCGCCCACTTTGAAACTTTCTGCATCACTCCATCCCCCACAGCCGGTTTCCCAGTTGAAATTAATTTTCGCTCACGTAACCGCAAGTCCTGTCCTATATTAACACATCGATAGTAGTTTGGTACGGCGCGAAAAAGTTTGCGAAACGTCCCAATAGCCACAATTTCCAGTTCCTCTGAGCAATACCAGTCGAGATGGACTTGAACCTCGACAATCAGGCAAAAGGCTGAACCGAGTTCATCATCTACGATGCGGAATAAGCTCGATGATCGTCAGTAAAAATGGTGGCAGGTATGACAAAGACCTTCATAGCAAAAGCTATGAAGGTCTTTGTTGGCAGTTAGGTAGCTCACCATTTAAGAATTTGTCAGCCGCCCGGCGCGTTTGCTACCCCTGGTGAGGTGGTGGGGTTGGTGCGCTTGGTGCGCTTGGTGCGCTTGTTACGCCTGGTACGCCTGGGGGAGTTGGTGTGCCTGATGGTGAGTCTGCCGGTGGCGTATCGTCCGAACTACCGCCGCAACCGGTCAGTCCAGCCATTGCAATTGCGCTCAAGCCCGCACACAACATCAACTTTGAAAACTTTTGCATCTTCCATCCTCCACAGCAGCTTTTCCTGCTGAATTCAATCGTGCTCGCATCAAGTGCAAACCGCGCCCTATCTTAACACAACCGCAGCCTTCGAGAAATACAACAAAATGATGCAACTAAAGAAATTATCGAGAACTTGGCCGGCATGGATGCAAGCGTTGTCGATACGATTCCAAACTCTAATCACAGCAGGAAGCACTAACATCAAAGACCCTCACAGCAGAAAGCCGTGAGGGTCTTTAGTCGCGGTCAACAGATTACCACTTGGCGGCTTATCAGCCGCCTGTCTTGGGTGCTGACGCACCAGGGTACACCTTGCTTGACTGGCTCTGTTGTTCCGATGTCACTCCATTGGCAGGCGTCGAACTATCGTCCGAGTTGCCGCCGCCGCAACCAGCCAGTCCTGCCATCGCAATCGCGCTCAAACCGGCGCACAAAATCAACTTTGAAAACTTTTGCATCTCCATCCTCCACAGCAGCTTTTCCTGCTGAATTCAGTCGTGCTCGCATCAAGTGCAAACCGCGCCCTATCTTAACACAACCGCAGCCTTCGAGAAACACAACAAAAATAATACAACTAAAGAAATTATCGAGAACTTGGCCGGCATGGATGCAAGCGTTGAGCAAGAGCATTGAAAAGATGCGTCATTCCAACTATAATGCGCAACGCAACTTAGATCTGCTTCTCAAGGTCGATGAAAGCCCGTTTGGTGTCCGATCCATCGGTCGCACAGCACGCGGAAATAGCTCAGTTGGTAGAGCATCAGCTTCCCAAGCTGAGGGTCGCGGGTTCGAATCCCGTTTTCCGCTTTTAGGTTCTCGCCAAGACATTCCACATGAAGTCGTTCGCGCCAATCGTTCCGCGCTGTCCCCATGGCATTGTCTCCAATGAAATAAAAGCCGCATTCGAGTACTCGAACGAGTCTCTGAATGCGGCTTTTTCGCCTTCTTTTCTCGCTAAAATCGTCGCATGTTGCAACGAGGTTGCCGTTTGCGCGCGCGCCCTTTATACTTGACACTTCTCAAGGCTTCTGACCGGTCACATCGAAAAAGGTCTTCAAGCGTTGGGGCATCTCTGTTGAACTACCTCAGAAAACGCCGTTTAAGGGACATTTTCATGCGTAACACTTCGACGCAACGCACTTATCAGCGGGAAGACATGTCGCTGCGAATGCGTCGTCCTCCCGAAGAATATGTCGCGCTTTTATCGCAAAACGAGCAGGAGTTTCGGACTTATGTCCATTCGTTCGAGAACAATCCCGCTTTTGACCGCCTGATTAACGATGGCGTGGTTCACAAAGTTCGTTTGCGCGGCAAAATTCCGCGCGGCAAATACGAAGAGTTCATGGACACGCAGCTGTTGGCGTTCCTGAAAGAGTATGACATCGAGTCGCAAGAAGGCTGGGAGCGCGATTTTTTAGCGCCCGATTCCACACATCGAGTACTCGAACTGTCGCAGAAATATCAGATTCCCGCGGGAACTTTGCTGCGGCAGCTGCGCTACATCCGTTCGTCGGCGCACGGCGCGCTGCCTTTGTCGAACCTGCTGAGCGAGCGCGGCGGCAACAGCGGCGGCGATTATGATCGCGTCGATGCCACAGCGGGCGGCGAAATGGTCGACTTGAGCGAAACGATTGAATCGACGCGCGAATTTGTCGAGCGCTATTCGGTTTCCGAACAGGATTTTCTGGACCTGATTTTAGGTGGCGAAGCCACAGCGCAGGAACTGACCGAGCGCTTTGGCTGTTCACTTCTCGAAGCCGAACAGCTGCTCGAAGCCACCGACCGCGTTTATCTGGCACAAACCTATGAAAACGATGGCAAAGACACTGCAAGTTACGCGAACACGAATGGAAACAGCAGTCGCGTCGGCGAAGAACCGGTCGCGTTTGTGCAGATTCTGGAAGGTAAGCTGGCGATTCAATTCGATCACGATTCGATTTACGCGCAGCGTTATCGCATCAAGCGCGACGCCAAAGCCGATGCCGCTTTGCCGGCTGCCGCGCGCGATTTATTGACTCGCGCACGCTTCATCAACCAGCGACTGTCGGCTTTATCGCGCTTGATTACAACCTTGTGCGGCGCGCAAACCGAATATTTGTCGAGCGGCGATTTGCGACATTTGAAGCCCTTGGCGCAGGCCGACCTGGCGCGCCAACTGGGCGAACATCCGTCCACGGTTTCGCGCTTGATTCGTGGCAAGAATGTTGACACACATTGGGGCAAGCTTCCTTTGTTGTTCTTGTGCCAAAGCAAAACCGATGTCGTGGCGCGCTTAATCGCGGAGTTTCCAAGTCTCACCGATCAGGCCGTCGTGGGGCGTTTGCGCGAAGAATACGATTGTCAGATCGCGCGCCGCACTGTCGCTTATCATCGGGGAAAGCGCGTGCGTCGCAACAAGCGTCACCAACCCAAAGACGATTCGTCGTCGCCGTCATCATCATAGAGTTGTTCAACCAAAAGATGTTTGCAGGAAACCGCTTGTCGCAGTCGCCGTTTAAGAAACCAAAAGGCGTTTGGAGACCTGTTGAACCCAATCGATACCCAGTTCGCACCAAAGTTCGTCGCCCGCAGACAACTGCAACGCAGTGTGCTGTTGCTGGTGTCAATCGTCGCGGCAACTTTGACGCTTTCCTTTTCCTTTGCAGCGGCTGCGGCACCTGTTCGCCCGCTTGTCGCGCAGCCGTTTGTCGCGCAGCCGCTTGTCGCTTCGCGCGCCTTATCGAGTACTCGATTTGCGCAAGCCGTGCAGCCATTGCCGCCGCCCATTGCGCGCCCCGCAACACGTTCTTCCGTTGCTTTGCCGCCGCCTCCTCGCCCGGCAACCTCAACGTCTGCTTCAACGCCAAATGCCACGTCCAGAGTCGTTGTCGCCAACAACTTGATTTCAAATGCCACGCCGCAGGAATTGAGAATTTTGTGGCTGCGCCTGACAACTTTGGCGAACTTGTTGGCCGCGCGCGACGCGAATGCGCTGCAGATTTTCGGTTTGCAAGCGGGGCAGGCGACGCCAATCGCAGCGACTTCCAAAGCATTGGCGACGATGGCACAGCGTGGAACGAAAGCTCCCGTCGCACCGGTTGTCGCGTCTCTCGAATCGCCGCTTACGATCACGGTTTCGCGTTTGGCGATTTCACCGACCGGCGCTTTGCTGCGTCTGACATTGGAGATGCCGCCCGCTTCGCTGCTGCGCTCGGTTGCGTCTTCAGGTGCTTCCGATTCGCAACCGGGCGCCGCGAACTCGCCGGTTTTGGGCGTGCCTTCGCTGCTTCGCTCGTATGACTTGTGGTTTGAGCGCAATCAAAGCGAAGGTTTCGTGCTGACCGGCAACGTTTGGCCCATCGCGCGCGACGCGGCAGACGTGATGAGCGAAGAAGCGGACAAACACTGGAACGCGGCTGCGGACGACACGCTAAGTAAAATCGGCGACACGACAAGCGCCACGTTCACTCAAAACGCTTCTGCCAATGGCGATGGCAATGCCGCGGGCTTCGCTCCCGTTTCCTTACCGACGGCAGGAACGCAGACGGTGGGAACGTCCGCGATGGACGGCGATATTCTGGATCTGGTGGCCGAATATCGCGGCGGACAATGGCTGCCGTTGCGCGCCAGTGCGCCTTGGCACGGCGCGTTGCTGGACAACAAATCGCTGGCGCGCGCCGCCCTGCAAATGCAGCAGTTGCAAGCCTCCGCGACAACTTCAACCGCGACAACTTCCAAGAATGGCAACTCGGCAGACGAAGCAGCCGGCAACTCGTCCAAAGGCGCAGGCAACAATTCCACACCATCATCGAGTACTCGAATTGCAGCTGATGGCCGCACCGTTTCGGGTGCAGCAACTCCGGGTTCGACCACAAAGAATGCCACGTCGCCGCGCAACGCCTTGAAGGTGCGCGAACAGACGACGGCTCAGTTCGGCAACCTGGGCAAGGTGTCGAATGCGCCTTTGTGGAGCGTGCGCCCGTGGCTTTTGACGCAGATGAATCGTTATCGCAAGCGCGCGGCGGGCACGGCGCACTTCATTTTTCAGCGCGGCGCGGGCGGCTGGGTCGGCGTCGATTCGGTGTTTGAAGCGGCGCACGAAGCGACCGATACGTCTTACAGCGTCGATGAAAACGCGGCGCGGCGCCTGCGAACGCAAATGGACGGCGAGAGCGCACTTTCTCCGGTCGCTCACCGCGATTTTGGCCTGGCGCTTTCGCGCGTGTATTTATTGTCCGAAGCCGCCGACGAAATCGCCAAAGCGCGCTTGATGCAGCCCGATTTGGTTTCGGACAAGCAGTTGCGCGATGTTGTCGCCAAACGAGTACTCGATCCGCAAATGCAGGCGCAGGCGCAGCGCAACGCACTCACGACAGTCGGTTTTGCGCCCGAGCATCCTGTTTTGCGCGTGCCGCAATTGCTGGCGCAGTTCCGCGAGCAGCCTTCGCCTTTGACGGCTTTGCGATTAGGCCTGGAATATTCGCGTTTGGGCTACGAGCGCGAAGCACAGACAAGCTTGAACTATGGCCTGACCAACGCCGCGTCGTTCTGGTCGCTGCAAACCACAACTGATGTTGACCGCGCCTGGTTTGGCGTTTTGCGCGACCAGCTAAGAGCTCGATTGGCGCTGGCCGCATCCAAGCCGCCGAACACCGTCCGCTCGGATTTATTTACGGTTCGCTGTTCTCTCAATGACCCGAACGCGCCGCAGCTTTTGGCCGGATTGGAAGCCGCGCAATACAAAATTTATTCCAGTTTTGGCGTGCCAATGGGCAACACCGAAGTCATTTTATGGAGCAGCCAAAGCCAGTTTCAAGGTTATACAACGCGCCAGGCCGGACGCGACACATCCGAATTTGTGACGGCTTTGACGATCACGCAGCTGGTGAACGCCGATGTCGGACCGGTCGTGCTGGGCGAAGAGATCAACTTCTTCGCCGACCCGCGCGCTGACTCGATTTCGACAATCGCGCACGAATATGGACACATCGCGGTGCGCGCTCTGGCCAAAGGACGGCAGGTTCCCGATTGGCTCAACGAAGGCATCGCCACTTACACCGAAGGCGGTTACGAAAACTATCTGCGGCGCGTGCGAGCCGCGAAGCAAAGCGGAAAACTGTTGTCGATGCGCGAACTGCAAGCCTGGAATGTGGACGGCGACCGCGCGTTTTTGGCCTATTCGCAAGCCAATTCGATGATCGATTTCATCGTGGCGCATTGGGGCAACGATGCGGTTTTAGAGATTTTGCGCCAGGTCGGGCGCGACATCGCTCCCGATGTCGCGCTACGCCAGGTGCTGCACGTCACGCCGGACGGCTTTTATGCGCTGTGGCTGCAAAACGGCATCAAATAAAAGCCAATCGAGTACTCGATAAAGGCTTTTACACACCAGAAAATCAAAATAGTTTACAAGTTGGGTATTTGTCATCTTGGAAAGCGTGTGTTGGAAGTCTGCGTAACCGCGAGCAACGAACTTTCAAGCAAGAAAACAGTTTGTCATCCTGAGCGAAGCGAAGGATCTTGTAGGGTGCTTAATGGTACAGAGACTACATCCTCAGATGTGATTCACCAACCGCAAGCGGAAGCGCGCGGGCCCTCTTGTCTCAACCCGCTCTCAGCCCGCGCGCTTCCGCTTGCGGTTCTTACTGTCGCCTTCAACTCGTTAACTGCCATAGATAAGAGCGTAGTTAAACTCTCAGCGACAAGATCCTTCCGGGCGCCCTTTGGGCAGGTTCAGGATGACAAACTGTTTTCTTCAACGTTTGGTGAGACTTTCGATGCAATTTTTCAAGACGACAAGCATTCCAACTTTCCAGAAAGTCTTTCAAACTTCTTAAGAACAATGGCCATTCTTCCAATTCGCATTTGGGGCGACCCGATTTTAAGGCGGCGCGCTCAAGCCGTCGACCGCGTGACCAATGTCGAACGCAAGCTCATCCGCGACATGATCGAGACGATGGAAGCCGCTGACGGCGCCGGTTTGGCGGCGCCGCAAGTCGGCGTCTCGAAGCGCATCTTCGTTTTCCGGCGCGGCGACGAAATTCACGCGCTGATCAATCCGCGCATTATCCGGCGGCCCGGCGAGCGCCAGGTCGGCAGCGAGGGTTGCCTGTCGATTCCCGGCGTGCAAGCCAAAGTGTCGCGCCATGCACAAGTTGTGATCGTCGGGCGCGACGAAAACGGCAAAGCCGTTGAATACGAGTGCGCCGATAACGACGATCAAGGCCGCGCCGCGACTTGCGTGCAGCACGAACTCGACCATTTGGACGGCGTGATGTACGTCGAAAAAGTCGAGCCGGATACTTTGTCGTGGCTCATCGAAGCCGTCGATGAAGACGGCGAAGACGACGTAATTTTGCGCAAAACCACAATTGAAGCGATTAAAGCCGCTTACGCCGCGCGCCAACTTCCGCCCGATTTACATATTCTGGATCAACTGCGCGAACGCATCATGAAGAAGTGAACGCGCGAACCTTTAACCAACCGCGCACGCAGCACAGCGGAGTAAGCGGGCTTGTATTGTGTGAGAGTCAAAGCCCGCTTACTCCGCTGCGCTGCGTGCGCAGTTGGTTTAGCTTTCGAGTACTCGATTTCTATTTCTATGGAAGCCGTTCTTTTTTGTGGCGTGCAGGCGAGCGGCAAATCGACGTTTTATCGGCAGCGTTTCGCGCCAACGCACGCACACATCAGCCTGGACGTTTTGAAAACGCGAAAGCGCGAAGCGTTGGCGTTGCGGGCGTGTTTGGAAGCGGGAATGCCGTTCGTGGTTGACAACACAAACCCGCAATCGAGTACTCGATTGATGTATATCAGCGCCGCTAAAACGTTCGGTTTTCGCGTTGTGGGCTTTTATTTTCGCTCGAATTTGCAAGACGCATTAACTCGCAACAATGCGCGCCAAGGGAAAGAGTGCGTTCCCGTTCAGGGTGTTTTGGGCACTTACAAAATGCTGCAAATCCCGCAGATAAGCGAAGGTTTCGACGCGTTGTTTGGTGTTCAAATCGAGCCGGACGGCGCTTTTTCGGTTCACTCCTGGAACAATGAAATGTGAACTGTCGCGCACAGAAGGAACGCTTATCCGCTGAGCGGCCACGAAATTGCATCGGGCTTCGCGGACTAAAAAGTTCAGGAGAAAAACAATGAAAAATTCGCCCTTTATTTTGTCTGCTCTTGCCATTGCGATGACTTTATCGATCGGCCAGGTTTCATTCGCGCAAACCGGTAACGATGGCAGCACGAGCAACGGAACGACAACCACGGTGCGCACCGAAGAGCACGACAATGGCCCGGACCTGGGTTGGCTGGGGTTGCTCGGTTTGGCCGGTTTGGCCGGCTTGCTCAAAAAGCCCGAACGCCAGGTCGTTCATGACACAACCGTCCGCACGCCGAACCCGCCCAACATTCAGAACCGCTAACGACATCGACGCCAACAGAACAGCCTTGCATCTCATAGATGTGGGGCTGTTTTTTTGCGTCAGTTTCAATTGTGCAGCGGTCTGCGTCATACTAAATGGCAACTTTATGAAATTGATTTTTATGGGCACACCGGCGCTGGCCATTCCGTTTCTGGAACGACTGTATGAGGAACACGAGATAATCCTGGTCGTGACGCAGCCGGACAAACCGGCGGGACGAGGCCGCACGCTGCAAGCTCCGCCGCTCAAAGCGTGGGCGAACGAGTACTCGATTGCCGTCGCGCAGCCCGAACGCGCGCGCAGCGAAGACTTTATCGCACACCTGCAAACCTTTCAGCCGGACGCCATTGCAGTTGTCGCTTTCGGCCAGATCTTGCCGCGCGCGATTTTGGAAATGCCGCGGTTGGGCTGCCTGAACGCGCATTTTTCGCTGCTTCCGCGTTGGCGCGGCGCGGCGCCGGTGCAGCACGCGCTGATCGCGGGCGACACCCAAACCGGCGTCACGATTCAGCACATGGCCGAAAAATTAGACGCCGGTGACATCGTTTTGCAGCGCGAATATTCGATTGAGCCACACGAAACGACCGCAGATTTGTGGCAAAAGCTGACGCCAATTGGCGCCGACGCGCTGAGCGAAGCGCTGCAACTGCTGGAAAACGGGCTGGCCACGCGCACGCCGCAAGACGAATCGCGGATCACGCTGGCGCCGCAACTCAAGCGCGAAGACGGGCATTTGAACTGGCGCGACGAAGCGGCTTCAATTGTCAATCGCGTGCGCGGCACCAATCCGTGGCCGGGCGCCTGGACGACATTCGCTGATTCCACGATAAAAGTGTGGCGCGCGCAAGTCGAAGAGATGTCCAATGCAGCAGCTTCAGGCGCAGCAGGCAAAGTTCTGGCGATTGACGCGAACGGCATTGTCGTCGGTGCGGGAAATGGCGCCGTGCGCTTGCTCGAAGTTCAAAGCGAAGGCCGCCCGCGCCTGAACGCCGCCGCTTGGGCGCGCGGCTCACGCCTGGAACGCGGCCAGTTTCTGGGCGAAACCATTCCAAGAGGCGAAAACGCACAAGGCATCGCCAATGTCTGAAATGCCGCGCAAAATTGAAGCGTCGCGCCAAGCTAAAGCGCCGCGCCAAACCGGAGCACGACGTAAAGCCAGAGAATCGCTGGAAGCTCAAGCGTCACTTGAAAGCGGAACATCGCGCCAGACTGAAGCAACGCCAAAACATGAGACGGCGCACAAAACTTTGGTTGGGCGTGCGGCGGCTGGGCGTGCGGCGCGTTCCGAGGGCGACGCTGCGCGACAATCGAGTACTCGAAAAGCGGCGCAACCGTCGAAAGTGAGCCGCAGCGCAAAAAACAGCAAGAACGCAAAAACACGCGAAAACGCGAAAATGGCGGCTTCTCTCAATTCTTCCTTCCCCAATTCTGCTGCCGCGGCGCGCACGCAGGCGCGACAGGTGGCTTTGCGCGCGCTGTCGCAAATCGAAGCCGTTGACACGCCGCTGTCCGCCCTGCTCGACTCGCAAAAACTGGAAGGCGCGACGCGTTCTTTTGCGCGCGAACTGGCGACCGGAACAATTCGGCAACGCGCGCGCCTGGACTGGACCATTGAGCCGCTTTTGAAGAAATCGCTGTCGAGTTTGGATGCGCCGGTCCGC
>JAABUK010010296.1_pt1 | contig 12521 bp, 7 predicted proteins | sample 5559141 | NCBI WGS metagenome assembly JAABUK01 (sample SAMN10711869, study PRJNA513367) | rock metagenome | isolation source: Antarctica rocks | place: Antarctica: Victoria Land, Pudding Butte nord | collected 2016-01-03
TCTCTTGCAACCGTAGTGACGGCACGGGCAAGAAATGGCTTAAACCCGGGCGTAGACTCTTCGCAGGCTAATGCGGAAGTCTCTAATGCTAAAATACTGCTGACCAGAGCAACAGACAACGAGCAGGAACAGAGTAACCAGCTTTCTACATTAATTGGCATTGCTACACGAAACTTTGCCCTCGATACCGTTTTCATTACCACGATACCCGCCAACATTGATACTTCTGTTCAGACAATAGAAAGCGATCATCCAACCTTGAAATATTACCAGAGTCGCGTTGATCTCAGTAATGCGCAGGCAAGATATTATAATACTTTTAAATATCCCACTATTTCGGCATATGGCGTTTTTCAGGGAAGAGGATCGGGGTTCAATTATAATTACAATTTGTCAAATCTTGACGGTTATACTAAAAATTATACAGAAGGCGTAAAACCAACGCGGATAAATTATCTGATCGGAGCCGGAATAATATGGAACTTATCTGGTTACTTAAAAATAAGTGAACAGGTTCTTTCACAAAAATTTACTTCACAGGGATTAAAAGAAGAATACAACGTTGCTGACCAACAGTTAAAAAATGAAATGATCCTTGCGGGAACAAAAATAAAAAATGCACTGCAAAATTATTATGAAGTACCTGCCGAAGTGAAAGCAGCATCTGATGCATACCTTCAAAAAAGTGTTTTATATAAAAACGGATTAACAGGTATTATAGATGTCACGCAGGCTTTATATGCTTTGAACCGGGCAGAAACCGATCGAGATATTACCTATAATAATGTATGGCAGGCGCTCTTGTATAAAGCTGCCGCTGCGGGAGATTTTGGCATCTTTATAAAAAAATTGTAAATCATTGTTTTAATTGTTCATTTAAATACATGGGATTAATCAGAAGCGCATTAAGAAAACCGATTACTGTTCTTGTAATAGTTGCAGGTGTATTTTTCTTTGGAATTAATGCTATACGCAATATAAAAATTGATATTTTCCCAAACCTTAACCTGCCTGTAATTTATATCTCTCATCCTTTCGGCGGATATACGCCTTCACAAATGGAAGGTTATTTTGGCAAGCAGTATGTAAACCTTTTATTGTATGTTTCCGGAGTAAAAAGCATAGAAACCAAAAATATACAGGGATTAACTTTGATTAAGCTTTCTTTTTATGAAGGCACAAACATGGCACAGGCTGCCGCAGAGGTAACTGCATTTACAAATCGTGCGCAAGCTATCTTTCCGCCTGGTACACAACCACCTTTTATTATTCGTTTTGACGCTTCTACCCTTCCTGTCGGGCAGTTGGTATTAAGCAGCGCTGTACGTAATAATAATGAATTGCTTGACCTTGCTAATGTTTACGTGCGTTCTTCATTTACTTCTATTCCCGGTTTAATCTCGCCCGCTCCTTTTGGCGGTAACGTGCGTACGGTAGTGATAAAGGTTGATCCGGAATTATTAAGGGCGCATAACCTTACTCCCGATCAGATCGTACAGGCGTTAAGGGATAATAACCAGGCTTCTCCTGCCGGTAATGTCAGAATAGGAAATTTTAATTACCTGACGCCTGCCAACACAGCAATAAAACAGATTAAAGATTTTGAAGAAATCCCGCTGTTTAAAGGCAGTGCACAAAACTTATATCTGAAAGATGTTGCAACTGTAGAAGACGCTGCTGATATTACGAGCAGCTACGCTTTGGTAAATGGCCGCCGGTCTATTTATATGCCTATCACCAAATCGGCAGACGCTTCTACCTGGGAAGTAGTGCAAAACCTGAAAAAAGCTATTCCCCGCTTTCAAAGTCTTTTGCCGCCTGATGTAAAACTTTCTTATGAATTTGACCAGTCTGTTTATGTGATAAATGCCGTAAAAAGCCTGGTAACCGAAGGAGCTGTCGGCGCTGTGCTTACGGGTATAATGGTTTTGTTGTTTTTGGGAGATAAACGCGGAGCGCTCATTGTCATACTTACTATTCCGGCATCTATTATTACAGGCGTTTTATTTCTGTATCTTTTTCATCAGACCATTAATATTATGACCTTAAGCGGGTTGTCATTAGCCATTGGCATCCTGGTAGATGAATCTACGGTAACGATAGAAAATATTCACCAGCATTTTGATATGGGCAAGCCCAAAGCGCTTGCCATCTGGGACGCTTGTAAAGAAATTGCTTTCCCAAAGCTGCTCATTTTATTTTGTATTTTGGCGGTTTTTGCCCCTGCATTTACTATGAGCGGTATTCCGGGCGCTTTGTTTCTGCCGCTGGCAATGGCTATCGGCTTTTCAATGATCGCTTCTTACTTGCTGGCGCAAACCTTTGTGCCAATACTGGCAAACTGGCTAATGAAAACGCCTCACGAACATTCGGGTTCATCAGCAGGATTAACAGACAATGAAGAATTTCTGGCTTCTCATTTAAGCGCTGATTCAGAAAAGAATACCTGGGATCAAAAAAAGGTTTTAATACAACATCCTTCAAATACCAATAAAGCAAGTCTTTTTGATAGATTTAGAAACAGGTTTCTTCGTTTCCTAAATCGCTTATTTCCTTATAGAAAAATTATTGTGGCGTGTTATTTTGTGCTTGCCATTTTTTTGGCAGGTTTTCTGCTTGCTTCCATAGGACGTGATGTTTTGCCTAAAGTGAATGGCCGCCAGTTTCAGGTAAGGATACGCGGCGCCGAAGGTACAAGGCTTGAACGTACTGAAGAAAGTATGGTCAAAACGCTTCGTATTCTCGAAGAGCTTACAGGCAAAAAAAATATAGCCGTTACCTCTGCCTTTGTCGGCGTGCATCCTTCTCAGTTTTCGACAAGCCCGATTTATTTGTTTATGAGCGGAACGCACGAAGCCGTTTTGCAGGTGAATCTAAGCGAGGATTATAAAGTCAATCTCGATGATCTTAAAGAAAGATTCAGACAAAAAATGAAAGAAGAACTGCCAGGATTGAAACTGTCTTTTGAGCCGATAGAACTTACCGATAAAATTCTCAGCCAGGGTTCTCCGACTCCTGTAGAAGTAAGAATAGCAGGAAAAAATAAAAAGCAGAATGAAGAATATGCCGGTAAAGTATTAAAAAAGCTTCAGCAAATTTCATATTTAAGAGATGTTCAGCTTGGTCAGTCAACGAAATATCCTGCTATAAACATTAATATTGATCGTATAAAAGCAGCACAATTAGGGGTTGGCGTATCTGATATTTCGCGGTCGCTTACAGCATCCACTTCTTCATCCAGATATACAGAAAAAAATGTCTGGCTCGATCAAAAAGCAGGACTGGCTTATAACGTTCAGGTGGAAATACCGGAATATAAAATGTCAAGCATAAATGATATTGGTGAGATACCTGTATTAAGCAATTCACCGCGACCGGTTTTAAGTGATGTTGCAGACATTACCCCTGACACCACTTATGGTGAAAACGATCTTATTGGCGCGCTTCCCATGCTTTCTGTAACTGCTAATCTCAACAAAAAAGACCTTGGAACGGCGACCAAAGATGTGGAAGCAGCGGTTAGATCTTTAGGAGAATTGCCACGGGGACTTACCATAGAAACAAAAGGTTTAAGCGAGATATTAAACGAAACACTCGGCAGTTTGCAAACAGGTCTGATAGTAGCGATTGTAGTAATTTTTCTTATGCTCGCCGCCAATTTCCAATCGTTCAAAGTTTCATTAGTAGTGTTGTCAACAGTTCCTGCGGTTATTGCCGGTTCCCTGCTGTTGCTTATGCTTACAGGTTCTACACTCAACCTGCAGTCTTATATGGGAATGATTATGTCTGTCGGTGTTTCCATTTCCAACTCTGTTTTATTAATCACCAATGCAGAACAATTCAGAATGCACAATGGCGATGCAACAGAGTCTGCAAGAGAGGCCGCAGCTCTGCGTTTGAGACCAATACTTATGACAAGTGTGGCGATGATAGCCGGCATGATACCTATGGCATCGGGATTGGGTGAAGGCGGAGACCAGGCATCGCCTTTAGGACGCGCAGTGATAGGCGGATTAATCGTTTCCACCTTAGTTGCCATCACCATTCTGCCGCTTGTATTTGCCTGGTTGCAGGGAAAAGCGTCAACTCAATCTGTTTCTTTAGACCCGGAAGACAAAGAAAGTATTCATTATATTTCGTCACTTTATGAGCATCATGAACAAACATAGCTTTTTAAGATTACCGGCTGTTTTTTGTTACTCCCTGACTTTGTGCTGTTCAGGCATTTCGTGTCAGACCAAAACAGAAAAACAAGCTGAAAATACGCCAAAAGAAGATTCTGTTCCGCCAACAGAAGTGATCAGTCTGCAAAAAGGAAAACTCTCTTCATCGCTGCAAATTCCCGGAGAATTGCTTCCTTACCAGCAAGTGGATATTTATGCAAAAGAAAACAGCTTTGTAAAGAGTGTTTATGTTGATGTTGGTTCGGAAGTCAGGCAGGGACAGTTGCTGGTAAGTATGGAAGCGCCGGAAATAAATTCACAGCTTTCAGAGTCACAATCAAATCTGAAATCAATACAGGCCATTTATATTTCTACCAAAGCGCATTACGACAGGTTATTGGAGACCAGCAAAACACCGGGCACTATTTCACCCAATGATCTTGATGAAGCTTTGGCCGAAGTAAACTCTCAAAATGCAAGGCTGCAAGGCGCTAAAGCTGCTTATGGCTCGATAGCTGCTACGCGAAATTATTTAAACATAAAAGCGCCTTTCGCCGGCGTGATAACGCAGCGCAATATAAATCCCGGAGCCTATGTAGGACCTTCAGGAAAAGGTTCTGACATGCCGTTGTTTGTTTTGCAGCAGCAGAAAAGATTGCGTCTCGTTATCTCAGTTCCGGAAGTATACACGGGTCTTTTGAGTCAGCAGGATGCAGTTTCTTTTAATGTAAAGTCTTTACCTAATCAAAAATTCAATGCTAAAGTAAAACGTATGGCCGGAGCTCTTGACGAGCATTTACGCTCTGAACGTTTGGAAATGGATTTTATTAATAATGATAAGAAATTACTGCCGGGTATGTATGCTGAAGTCAACATACCGCTGCCATCTAAAGACAGCTCTTTCGTAATACCTAAAACAGCTCTGGTATCCTCAACAGAAAAGGTTTTTGTAATAAGAGTGGTGAACCAAAAGGCAGAGTGGGTAGACGTAAAGAAAGGCCGTGAAGCAGGTGATAAAGCAGAAGTATACGGAAACCTGAATGCCGGCGATCAGATTATAAAAACAGCTACAGACGAAATCAGAAACGGATCGGAGATACGGAATGTAAAGATGGCGGAAGGATTTAGAATGTAATTATTAATTATATTCCTTCCATCTCGAAATCTCATTCAGTTTTTTAATTTTATAGCTATCAAAATCCTTTGATTTTATCATCAAACTATAGTTGTAATAAATATTTGCTACGTTTTTAAAGATTGGAATAAAGCCAGCTCCAATAAAAGCATAAAACGAGTACTCAAAGTATTTGGCTGTGTAGTATAAAATACTATACGCAATAATGATTAAAAGCATAAAAATAATATTCATCATATAAATTTTCTACCAGCATAGATAGCTCATTTGGGTCTTTATTTTTAATTTTTTCTACTCGTTCTATTTCTTTTTCATAAAGATCAATTAAAATATTTACTTTTTTTACGGACCATTTATCCGTTCGTTTTGCAAGATTAATAATGAGGTATAACGAAATTTTTTTAAAAAATATCTGTTGCTAAATTTCCAATAATTGCAAGAGCGATTAAAGAAAGAAACGAATTTTCTTTTGCAAATTCGTTTAGTGTATTGATTACGCTTCTCATCATTACATTTATCTCACTTAATCAGCAGGATACAAAGTTGTAATGTACTTTAGCCGTAGTCTTTTTTAATACATCATTATTAAAAACGGCCAAAGATTAGTTATCATTCTGTACAAAATGGAGTTTCATACCTCTACAGAGTGTTCTTCACTTGCAAAGGCTTTTTAAAAAGCAATCCAAAAGAGGCAAGCGAATAAAATCTTGTAACACATACTTTGATCCATTACTAATATTATTGGTAAAAACACGAGTAAAAGCGCTATATCTTATCAAATACAATAACAATACAAATGTTTGCGTTAAACATAGTAAAATAAGTAATGAGTCCAATTCGAATTATCGGTTATGAATTAAAACTCGCAGGCCTAATTATAAAAGAAATAATTTTTCTTGTTTGCCTAAATTAAACTAAATAAATGAAATTAAAAGATATATTATCTTAATATACTATTAGTTCATTCAACTTTTTATAATTTCCTGAACTCCTTCTGCAATATTTATTGCTAAAGAACACTCAACAATAGCAGTGAAAGAATTAAAATTAATTATTACTTTCCTGTAATAACTTGTCAAAAAGGTCATATCCTCAAAAAACAGGACCTTGATGAGATGTAAAGGTCGGCTCTGAATTCTCTATTACCGGCCATCCTTCTTTCCAGTCAATTTTATCTAATAACATCACTCGGCGTGTAGGTTCTTTTTTATCAAAAGCATGATAAATCATCCAGGTCTGTCCGGCTTTATCAGTAACAATATCACCATTATGACCAGGGCCGATAAATCCATCCTGTCCGGGGTCTTTTTGCAGTAACAATGTTCCCCCGTTCTCCAATAAAGATTTGCCTTCCTTATCAACATAAGGACCTTTAAATGTTGCAGATCTTGCTACTTTAACCTTGTAAGTGCTTTTTTCACCTTCGCAACAGGTGCCGGTTGATCCCAAATAATAATAAAACCCGTCTTTCTTATAAATAAATGATCCTTCATAAGCATTTCCGCCTATCTGAAATTTATCGCCTTTTATGTGCAGGCCGTCTGCAGTTAGCTCTACTCCGTATATACCATGAAAGCTGCCCCATATTAGATAGGGTTTTCCTTCTTCTTCATATAAAAAAGGGTCTATAGAGTTATCCACCCCAATTTCTTTGCTAAAAAATAATTTGCCATGATCGGTAAAAGGACCTTCGGGTTTTTCTGAAGTCGCCACTCCGATACCCGGGTTTGGATCGCCCCAGGTGGAATAAGAGTAATATAAAAAATAGGTATTATTATAGAAAGAGGCGTCAGGCGCCCATATTCCGCCAGCTGACTTCCAATCCGGTTTTTTAGTCAACGCATCTCCAACCACCTGCCAGTCAACTAAATTTTTAGAACGAATGATTGGGAGAAAGTAATCTCCGCCGAAATTTTCTTTTTTCCAGCTTGCCTGTGTAGAATAGACATAAAAAAAGCCATCTTTTGCCTGTACTAAATTCGGATCAGGAAAATCGTGGTTAAAAACAGGGTTTTGATAAGTGAGTATTTTCGTGTTTGCGGTGTCCGTACCAGCATGAGCGATTACTCTTTCATGATTACACGAAACAGATAAGATGGTAATAAGAATAAGGTAAAATAACTTCACCGGATGGTTTTTTTAAATGTCAATATATACTGTTGAACGAAAAAATTGCTGACAAGTTAAAGATAATAATATTACCAATAATTGTAAATTGTCGTTTACATTCAATTTATTTTCTCACTTGTACCATTCATTCAATACTTGTAATCGTATCGTTTAATTAAAAATATTAATAAAATATCCTGCATCCGCAATTGTTTTATCGCACACATTCCTTTAAAAATAAGTTTGATACCAAGAACGAATTATAAGAATAATTCGATGACTTAAAGTAAAGAATTGTATTCTTTTTCCCCATCTTAAACTTTTTTTTCTACAAAAGTAATGGCAGGGAAATTGAATTATTAAGATAAGTCAATATATCAGGACCATCAAAAATTTAATCATTAAAACAAGAAACATGAAGAAAGTAATTTTTGGAAGTGCGCTGCTTTTAGCCTTATCTGCCTGCAATTCGGGCGGCAGCAGTACCAGCACTACCGACAGCACTGCTGCTAACAGCTCAAGTATGAGCAGCGGAAGTGGAACAAGCGGAACAGACACAGGATCAGCTATGACTGACTCTTCGGGAATGAATCAATCGGGAGCGACCGGAAATGGCGGAATAGGAACCGGTACAACAAATGGAACGGGCTCTTCAAGTGGTTCTGGTACAGGTAGCGGATCGGGGTCTGCAGGCGGATCCGGGTCTACAGGTTCTGGAAGCGCTACCGGCAGCGGCAGCGGAACCGGCGGAACAGGTACTGGCGGAAGTAATACAGGAAGCGGTACAGGAACGAGCGGAAGCGGCTCCGGCACAAGCGGAAGCGGCTCCGGCACAAGCGGAAGCGGCTCTGGTACAAGCGGAAGCGGTACACATAGCGGAAGCGGAATGCATGGCGGCGGAACAGGAACGCACAGCGGAAGCGGAACAGGAAATAGTGGAAGCGGAAGTCATAGCGGAAGCGGAACAGGAACCAGCGGATCCGGCACAAGCGGAAGCGGATCGGGCACAAGCGGAAGCGGTACAGGATCAGGAACCAGCGGAAGCGGTACAAGTGGAAGCGGCGGCAGCGGAAAACCGTAATAGAATAAATTATTGCTGAGGCTGTAAAATAAAAAAGAAGCTTTTTCCCTGGAAAAAGCTTCTTTTTTATTTTCTATTTTTTACTAAAATATTATTGTATACTTTTTTTATTTCATTACTTAACTGTCAAATCTTTTTGGATTACAAACCTATTTTAATTTCCCCCTTGGCTTCTTTTGTAAAGATTAACTGCTTGCACTCAGAAACATAAATAAAAGCAGGCTTAATAACAATCTCATTACCATCTGCCGCTTAGGCTCGTTTGGACAATTTGTCTTTAATCTTAACTAAAATAGTTGTTGAAGATTGGTTTGTATAAAACACAATGGCAGCTAAATTGCTGCCATTGTGTTTTTATCTCTTTTTATTAATGATAATAAAAAAATACAGTTTTAAAAATACCGAACAAAACTGCATTGCTGCTGCAAAAAATTAATCAAAAGTTTTTTTAATACTGTCTCCGACATCTTCTGCTTTGTCTTTAATATTTTCCCACATACCTTTTGACTTGTGCTTAACATCATCTGCTGCGTCTTCAGTACTATCAGCAATGTCGTGTGAGGCATGTTTTATTTTATGGCCTGCAACGTCAGCATCATCTTCTAAATCATTTTTTACTTCCCTTGTATCGTCAGACATATCGTTCATTGTATGACTTACGTTTCTTTTAGCGTTCGATGTACCGCTGCTGAGGTCTTCGTTTAATTCATCATCTCTTTCTAACATAAAAAAAATTTATTTAGTTAATATTTAAACATCTCAAACTTAATATTCAAATAATCATACCATCGCTTAAGCTTTATCTTACATTGAAATATGGAAATATGGAAGTACTGCAAAAAGTTTATTAATATCAGCAGAATTAATATCAGGCTGCAATGCTGAGCGGCAATGTGATGTAAGATGTATTATATAATTATAAATCCGATCAAATAAAAAACTATCAAGGAATTACTGCCTTATTGGTATGATTGAGATTCCAGACCAAAGTACTTGCACCCAGTATGGCGGCATCCGCTTCGTTTAGCTCACTCAAGATAATTTTTACTTTATTTTTATAAAGAGGAAGCAGATTTTTCTCCATATGCTCTCTTGCAGCTTTCAAAAACAAATCTCCTGCTTTTATCACGCCGCCAAACAAAATAATGGCTTCCGGAGATGAAAACATTACAAAGTTAGCAAGCGCTTCTCCGAGTATTTGCCCGGTAAACCTGTACGTTTCCTGCGCTATTTTATCACCTTTTAAAGCACATTCATACACTAATTTTGAATTAATTTTATCGGAATCACATTGCCGTAGCAAACTTTCCTCATTGCTTGTCAGCAGCAATTCTTTTGCAGTAAGCATAATACCTGTGGCAGAACAATACGATTCTAATGAACCTTCAAGGTCAGTTTTCCAGTGTTTTCTTCCGCCATGCCTGATAATGGTATGTCCTAACTCGCCTGCGTACCCGTCGTGCCCATACACCATTTGCCCGTTGCAGACAATGCCGCTGCCCATACCTGTACCCAGCGTAATCATAATAAAATCTTTAAAACCTTTGGCCGCTCCGTACGTCATTTCGCCAACTGCGGCGGCATTGGCATCGTTGGTTAAAGTACAGGGTAAACCAAATTTGTCCGTTAATAATTTTGCCAGCGGTATAGTGCCGTTCCAACGTAAATTGGGTGCATATTCTATTAGTCCCGTGTAGTAATTACCATTAGGAGCCCCTACACCAATACCTGCAATATTGCCGGTTTTTTGCCAGGCATTAATGAGAGGCATTAAATTATCATACAATTCCTCCAGATAAGGTTCGATAGTGGGATAAGTATTGGTTTTTATTTTACCTTTTTTCAGAATTTCCCCGCGGTGGTTAACAATACCAAATTCGGTGTTAGTGCCGCCAATATCAATTCCGATTGCATAATTTGGAGAAGATTCATACATAGTTTTTTTCTTTACCGGAGGTCAAATGTATACAAGTTATCAATAATTACAGGGGCATTATGTTAGAAAAATTAAAAGCATTTAAAATGGATTTATAACCAGAAAGAAAACTCCTTTCCGGTATTACGCCCTTTGTTTATTTCTGCCGGCTGCCTGGTGCTGCAGAGCATCTCTCAGTAAAGCTTTTGCTCTTGAAAACTGTGATTTGCTGGTGCTTTCGGTAATGCCTAATTTTTGTGCAATCTCTTTATGAGAATATCCTTCAACAGCATACAGATGAAAAACAGTGCGATAACCTTCACTCAGCTTCATAGATGTTTTAAGGAGGTCTTTTTCGTAAAGGCAGTCTAATGCATTCGTATGTTTATCAGTCAATGTATTTTCAAGACCATCGCTTTCTGAAAATTTTACATTATTACGTCTTAAATGTTCGATAGCAGTATTAACAAAAATTCTTCTTACCCAGCCTTCAAAAGAACCTTCGCCTCTGAATTTGTAAAGATTGGTAAATAATTTTACGAAAGCATCCTGCAAAATATCTTCGGCATCCATTTGGTTTTTGGCGTACCGCAAACAGATAGCATACATTTTAGGAGAAAACATATCGTACAATTCTTTTTGGCTTTTTCTGCTTCCGCTGATGCAGTTTTCGATAAGAGATTTTTCAGAAAGGATAGAGGTGGTAATCATAGTTATTTTTTTTACTCTTACCTTTTTACTACATTGGTGCCAGAGTATAACTAATTGATAATCAAACTGCTTCTTCTTTTAATACGGCTTATTTTTTCCCTTATCAGGAAATTGATGTCAGATTTAGGAATATAATTTATTTGTAACGATTAATAATTCAAGACCCGCGTTTAAGTTGCTGCTCCCGAATTGGTCAGAATTGTTTAATACATAGCCTATGGTTTAAACCACAGGCTATGCAAGAAGCCATCAGAAGAGAAATTGTTTTAATGATTTTAATATCGAAAAATAGTGAGTAAAAGATTAGAAACAACAAATATGAATGCTGCTTTTTTTTTTAAAATTGCAGCACAAAAGATGTCCCTTTTCCTTCTATAGATTGCGCATGAATGTTTCCATGATGAAGCATCATTATTTGCTTGCAAAGGCTGAGGCCAATGCCGCTGCCACTTTTTTTAGTAGTAAAAAAAGGAATAAAAATTTTGTCCAGCACTTCATCACTCATGCCAGCGCCATTGTCGGCAATTTTTATAATCACTTTTTTATTAATGGTTATATCAGCCGTTAGTAAAATTTTGGGAGCGGCCTGGTCTTTTACAGCATCTATGCTGTTTACAATAACATTTATCAATACCTGTTCAATAAGGTTGGTATCGGCTTCAAGAATTAAATCAGTATCCTTGAGCACTATTTCCATTTCTATGTTCTTTTGATCGAGTGTAGGCTCCATCAGGCTGTAGAGGTTTTCAAAAAGATCACGAACGTATATTTTTGACAGGTTGGGAGTAATGATCTTATTAAGGTTGCGATAAGTTTCGGCAAATTTTAATAGTCCTTCGCTCCTTCTTTTGATTGTTTCGATGCCTAATTTCAGGTCATCTAAGCTGCCGCTGTTATTATCTAAATTGGCAACAGACTCTTCGAGCCTGTTTTTTAAGGTATCTGCCAGAGAAGATATGGGCGCAATGGAATTCATGATTTCATGTGTCATTACGCTCAGCAATTTTTGCCAGGCCTTCGACTCCGTTTCATCCAATGCTTCGTCTACATTCTGAAAAGCGATCAGCTTAAATTTCTCCCCTTCCGTCTGAAAAGCTGTGGCGGATAACAGTATTTTAAAAGATTTTCTTTCTGCGTGAGCAGTAGCAATTCTTGTTTCTCCCGGTTTTAATGCGATGACCTGTTTATACAATTCTTCATCACGTTTGCTGAGCGAATGAATAGTTTTTAAATAAGGCAAACCAAGCATTTTTTTAAGCGTTTCATTCATCCATAATACTTCGCCGCCTTCGTGTTTGTAAGAAAGTATGCCCGTATCTACCAGCTCTAATATTTTTTGTAAATACTGGTACTGAGTTTCTTTTTCTTTGCTGATTACTTTAAAAGTGCTGTTGATTTCATTAAATC
>JAABUK010010297.1_pt1 | contig 12520 bp, 14 predicted proteins | sample 5559141 | NCBI WGS metagenome assembly JAABUK01 (sample SAMN10711869, study PRJNA513367) | rock metagenome | isolation source: Antarctica rocks | place: Antarctica: Victoria Land, Pudding Butte nord | collected 2016-01-03
AGCTTGTGGGCTGAAAACCGGCAAGATGCTGATAGAATTGGCTTTTGTTGTTATCAAACCGAGATGATAGAACTCATTTCGGACATGTGTGACCACCGTAGCCCGGAGGGAGAGGGAGCAGGCAAGCGCCCCCCGGCACGCGCGGCCATCCCGTGTCCCGCAATGACGGCGCTGCGCGGCCAGCCCGGCGCTCCTGCCGGAGCGGTCCTTGAGGTCGAGGGCCTTTCCAAGTCCTTCGCCGGCCTCCCCGCCGTGTCCAACGTCTCCTTCACCGTCGCGGCTGGAGAGATGCTCGCCCTCATCGGCCCCAACGGCGCCGGCAAGAGCACCACCTTCAACATGGTCGGCGGACAGCTCCGGCCGGGAGGCGGCAGCGTCCGCCTGAACGGCCGCTCCATCACCGGCCTGCGCCCGCGCGCCATCTGGCGGCTGGGCGTCGGGCGCACCTTCCAGGTCACGGCGACCTTCGCCTCCATGACGGTGCGGGAGAACGTGCAGGTCGCGCTGCTGTCCGCCGCGGGCGGCATCCTGAACCCCTGGCGCGCGGCCACGCGCCGCATGGTGCCGGAGGCCGACGCGCTGCTGGCGCAAGTGGGCCTGCAGGACCAGGCGGAGCGCGGCGCGGGCGTCCTGGCCTATGGCGACCTGAAGCGGCTGGAGCTGGCCGTCGCCCTGTCCGGCGCCCCCCGGCTACTGCTGATGGACGAACCCACCGCCGGCATGGCGCCTGCCGAGCGCACCGGCCTGATGGCCCTGACCCGGCGCCTGGCCACCGCCCGCGGCTTGGCGGTGCTGTTCACCGAGCATGACATGGACGTGGTGTTCGGCACCGCCGACCGCATCCTGGTGCTGAACCGGGGCGAGGTGATCGCCGCCGGGCCGCCGGCGGCGATACGGGGGGACGCGCGGGTGCGGGAGGTTTACCTGGGCACCGGCAGCACGAGCGGGGGGCATTAGTGCTCCAGGTCTCCAGCCTCGACGCCTACCTCGGCCGCGCGCACATCCTGCACGGCCTGACCTTCGGCGTGGCCGCCGGGGAGGTCCTGGTGCTGCTGGGCCGCAACGGCGCGGGCAAGAGCACGACGCTCAAGGCGCTCATGGGCCTGGTGCGCCCCGCCGCCGGCAGCGTCCGCTTCGCCGGGCAGGAGGTCGCGGGATGGGAGCCGCACCGCATCGCCCGCGCCGGGCTGGGCTGGGTGCCGGAGGACCGCCGGGTGTTCGCCGACCTGACCGTGCTGGAGAACCTGGAGGTCGGCCGCCAGCCCGCCCGGCCCGGCGCCGCCGCCTGGACGCCGGACCGGCTGTTCGCCTTGTTTCCCAACCTCGGACGCATGAAGGACCGCCCTGGCGCCCGCATGAGCGGCGGGGAGCAGCAGATGCTGACCATCGCCCGCACGCTGATGGGCAACCCCCGCATGGTCCTGCTGGACGAACCCGGCGAGGGCCTGGCGCCCGTCATCGTGGAAGCGATGGCCGCCGCCATCCTGCAGCTCAAGCAGGAGGGCCTGACGGTCCTGCTGGCGGAGCAGAACCTGCACTTCGCTGCCCGGGTCGCCGACCGCGCCGTGGTGATCGAGAGCGGGCGCGTCGCCTGGTCCGGCACGATGGCCGCCTTGCAGGCGGACGACGCGGCGCGGGCGGCGCTGCTGGCGGTGTAGGAGGCAAGGCCCTGGCCCGGGTTGATGCGGCCTTCACGCCTTGGCGGGCGGAACAGCGGAGCGCGTTGCGCCAAAGGTCAACGCCGCCGTCGTAGCCGGGTCCGATGCCCATGACGCGGGACGCTTCCTGCTCCCTCTCCCTCCGGGAGAGGGCCGGGGTGAGGGAAGCCGCAAGCGCATCGTGTCCCGACGGCAGGCTGGTTTGCGCCAGGGTTGGCATAGCTGGTCCTTGCTGCCTCCCTCACCCCGACCCTCTCCCGGAGGGAGAGGGAGCAGGAAGCAGCTTGCATCCCATGTGCGGCAGCCCTGCCCCGAAGGACAAGCAGGCGGCGGCACGCCAACCGCGGACGCCCGGACCCGCCCTCCGTTACACCCCTGCAACCCTTCGTCACCTCCGGCGCCCCCGCCCCATGCTACGCCACCCCTCATGGACAAGCAGACCGCACAAGCCATGATCCGCTTCGGCCTGGGACGCCGCGGCGCGGAGGCGCTGCCCGGCGATCCCCTGGCCTGGCTGGCGCAGCAGGTGGACGCGCCGGACCCCGCCGCCTTCGACGCCGGGCTGCCCAGCACGGCGGACGGCCTGACGGTGCTGCGGGAGCAGAACAAGCTCAAGCTGGGTCGCGACGCCTCGCTGGTGCGCCCGCTGCTCGATGAGGACGTGGAGGCCCACACCACCCAGATCCTCACCACCCCGGCGCCGTTCCGGGAGCGGCTGGTGTGGTTCTGGGCCAACCACTTCACCGTCAGCACGCGGGCGAGCGGCGTCGGCGCGGTCATCGGGCCGTACCTGCGCGAGGCGATACGTCCGAACGTCACCGGCAGCTTCGCCGGGCTGCTGCTGGCGGTCATGCGCCATCCCGCGATGCTGATCTACCTGGACAACGCCGCGTCCGTCGGCCCCAACAGCGCCGTGGGCCGCAACGGCCGGCGCGGCATGAACGAGAACCTGGCCCGCGAGTGCCTGGAGCTGCACACGCTTGGCCCCGGCGGCGGCCAGACCCAGGCCGATGTGACCGAGTTCGCCCGCGTCCTCACGGGCTGGTCGGTGGACCAGCAGCGCCTGTTCCCCGGCTGGCTGTTCCGCGACGGCACGCACGAGCCGGGCAGCAAGACCGTGCTGGGCCGCCGCTTCGGCCCCGGGGAGGCCGGGGGCATCGCCGCGCTGGACTTCCTGGCACGCCACCCCGCCACGCACCGGCACTTGGCGACGAAGCTGGTCCGGCACTTCGTGGCCGACGACCCGCCGCCCGACGCGATACGCACCATCGAGGGCGTACTGCGCGATACCGATGGCGACCTCGCCGCCGCCAGCACGGCGCTGCTGCACCTGCCCGCCGCCTGGGCGCCGCTGGGCAAGCTGCGTGCGCCGCTGGACTTCGCCGTCGCCGCCCTGCGTGCGCTGGACCTGCCGGAGGGGCAGCGCCTGCCGCTGCGGGGCGCGCTCAACGCGCTGGGCCAGCCGCTGTGGAACCCGCTGCTGCCCAACGGCTGGGCCGACACCGCCGCCGAGTGGGCGGCGCCGGAGGCGGTGATGCGCCGCATAGACTGGTCCCATGCCGTGGCGGGCCGCGCCAAGGACCAGGACCCGGCTGCGGTGGCGGATGCCGCGCTCGGCCCGCTGCTGCGCCCGCAGACCCGGGACGCCATGCGTGGCGCCGGCAGCCGGCGGGACGCGATGACCCTGCTGTTCACCTCCCCCGAGTTCCAGAGGCGCTGACATGACGCACCCTTCCATGCGCATCACTCGGCGCTCCGCCCTGCTGGGCCTGGCCACCGCCTGCACGCTGGGCCGGTCCTCCCTGGCGCTGGCCGCGGCGCCGACGGAGCGGCGGCTGGTCGTGGTGCTGCTGCGCGGCGCGCTGGACGGCATGGCGGCAGTGGTGCCGTATGGCGACCCGGACCTGGCGGGGCTGCGGCCGGGGCTGTTGGGGGCCGGGCCGGGCCAGCCCGGCGGCGTGCTGGACATGGGCGGCTTCTTCGGCCTGCATCCGGCGCTGGCCGGGCTGCACGGGATGTATGCGGCCGGCGAGATGCTGGTCGTCCACGCCGTCGCCGGCCCGTATCGCACGCGCAGCCACTTCGACGCGCAGGACTGCCTGGAAAGCGGCGCGGAGCACCGGCTGGCCAGCGGCTGGCTGAACCGCGCCGTGGCCGCCATGCCGGGCCGTCCCGGTGGCGGCCAGGTCGGGGCGCTGGCGCTGGGCGTGCAGGTGCCGCTGCTGCTGCGCGGTGCTGCGACGGTCGGCACCTATGCCCCGCCGGCCTCGGCGACGCCGGCGCCGGAGCTGCTGGCCCGCATTGCCGACCTGCTGCACGCGGACCCGCTGCTCGGCCCGGCCGTCACTGAGGGGCTGCAGGACCGCGGCTTCTCCACCGCCGCGCTGTCGGGAATGGACAAGCCGGCCGGCGGGCCGGGCGCCTTTGCCGCGCTGGCCGCGGCGGCTGGGCGGCTGCTGGCGGCGGCGGACGGTCCGCGGGTGGCGGCGATGGAGGTGGGCGGCTGGGACACCCATGCCGGGCAGGCCGGGCGGCTGCAGGGGCCGCTGCGGGCGCTGGACGCCGGGCTGGTGGCGCTGCGGGACGGGCTGGGCGCGGCGTGGAAGCAGACGGCGGTGCTGGTGATGACGGAGTTCGGCCGCACCGCGCGGGTGAACGGCACCGGCGGCACCGACCACGGCACCGGCGGCGCGGCCTTCGTGCTGGGCGGCGCGGTGGCGGGCGGGCGCGTGCTGGCGGACTGGCCCGGCCTGGGGGCGGGACGGCTGTTCGAGGACCGGGACCTGCAGCCGACCGCGGACCTGCGCGCCGTGTCGGCCGGGCTGCTGACGGGGCACCTGATGGTGCCGGCGGCGGCGCTGGGCGGGGTGTTCCCGGGCGGGGCCGGCGCGGTCCCGCCGGTGGGCGGCCTGCTACGGGGCTGATCGGCGTCAGCCCTTCGTGCCGCCCCCCGCGCCGGCCTGGAACAGCCGGGTGAAGGCGTCGCGCATCCCCTCCGGCGTCCCCGGCACCAGCGACATCCAGGAGCGCAGCAGGGCGTCGGGGGCAAAGCGGTCGGCGGCCTGGGTCATCTGGGTTTCCATCTTGGCCATCAGCGCGGCCTGCATGGGCTTCACGTCGGGCAGGCCCATGAACTGCCGGGCCTCGTCCGGGGTGCAGTCTATCTCTATCGTGACCTTCATCGCTGCCCTCCCTGGTGCTGCGCCGGCAGTGTGCGCCGTCCTGGCGGGAGCGGGATAGGGTTGATACAACCACCAACAAGCAACGCCGCGGGCACTGGTCCCGCCGGGGAGGGGTGGATGGGTTCTCGCACATGGCTTGCGGCGCTGGCTGCGTTGGCTCTGGCGGTGCTGGGCGCGGCGTCCGGTCCCGCCGCGGCGCAGGAAATGCCGCGGATCGCGGTGTTCGACTTCAACCTGAACAACACCTCCCCTGCCGCTTCCACGCCGGAAGAGATGGCCCGGCTGCACCGCTTGGACGGGCAGCTTCGGGAGGGCCTGCAAGGCCGTTACACCCTGGTGGACATGGCGCCGGTGCAGGGGCAATTGGCGCGCGTGGACAGCATACGCGGCTGCAACGGCTGCGAGCTGGCGATGGCGCGGGAGCTGGGCGCGCAGCAGGTGGCCTATGGCTGGGTGCAGAAGGTCAGCAACCTGATCCTGAACGTGAACCTGGTGGTGGAGGACGCCGCCACCGGCAAGACGCTGCACGCCGACAGCGTGGACATACGCGGCAACACGGACGAAAGCTGGACGCGGGGGCTACGGTATTTGCTGCGGGAGCGGATGTTCCGGGAGTAGGGGCGCCGCCCGCACCGCAGCCAGCCGCCGCCTCGGTGCTGCATTGTTGCGGTGGCCAGCATCACCACGCCGAGGTTAGGCCGCAGCGGCGCTGGCCTGTTAAAACGGTCGTGGTGTGGCAGACTGTGCCGATGCTGTTTCAGGACGCCTCTGGCCCCGACCTCAATGCTGCGCGCTTGATCACGCTGATTGACCATCTGCGCGCTCAGCCTGCCGCGACGGAGTGGCTGGAGTTCAGGCACAACAACGGCGACGGCAAGGTCACTGGCAAGCGCATCGCAGCACTTGCCAATGCGGCACGCCTGGCAGACTGCGACCGCGCCTGCATGGTGTGGGGCGTGGCCGATGGCACCCATGCGGTGGTCGGAACCACATTGCAGCCGTCCAGTGCCAGGATGGAGAACCAGCCCCTGGCTTCCGGCTGGCTCAGCGCCTGAACCCTTAGAGCGGTTTGCGTGTAGGTCCGGCGGCTCGATCCCATATGCCTGGTTTTGGGATGGCGTGTGATGGCTGGGGCGTATTCGGCGGACCTGCGGGAGCGCGTGTTGGCGGCGGCGGCGGGCGAGGCTGTATCGGCGATGGCCCGGCGGTTCGCGGTGGGTCGCTCGACGGTGCAGGAGAGCTATGCTGGAATCTGGGTGGCGCCGTGATCAGGCGGCGCCCTGTGCCGGCGTGTCGGTGACCTCGACGCCGTTGCGGAACGTGACGCCCTGGACGACTTTGGGCAACTGGGTCTCGCCCTTCAGCCGACGCCAGGTCCTGGCCGCCGCCATCACCGGCTTGAACACCATCAGCCGGGCCGTGTCCTGCGACGGCGCGCGAGGTCCCAGTGCTCGGCTGGGAAGTCGTAGAACGTCAGCAGCGCGTCCTGGTCCTTGGTCAGGCAGGCGACCGCCTTCTCGTAATTGGCCCCATACTTCTCGGCGAACGTCGCGATGGCCGCCTCCGCCGTCGCGCGGTCCGGCGCCGTCCAGACCTCGCGCAAATCCGACTTGGCCGCGGACTGGACCGACTTGGGCAGCTTGTCGAGTATGTTGACGGTCTTGTGCAGGGTGCAGCGCTGGTGCCGGGTGGTCGGCGACACCTCATCCAGCGCCCTCCAGAAGCCGAGCGCCCCGTCGCCGGTCGCCAGTTCCGGCGCGATGGCCAGGCCGCGCGCCTTGAGGCCGACCAGCAGCTCGCGCCAGCTCTGCGCGCTTTCCCGCACGCTGGCGTTCAGCTTGAAGGGCACGGCATCGATCCGGATCGTGAAAGCATCACTGGCCTACCCCGCTTCGCCTCCGGCGGCGACCGGGCAGGTCCGGCGACCCAGGCCGCCTCTGTCCGTGCTCGGGACAGCAGGGCTTGGCGCAACAGGCGCGCCGTCGGGTCAAGGCCCTGGTCGAACCGGACGTCGTCGCGGTTCCCGCTCCGTGCCGTCCCTTGGTGACGCGGCGCGGGCCGTCGTAGGATGCCCACCTTATCCAGCGCCGCCGAGGCTGTCTCCATGGCGACCGGCATCGACCGGCTGACGGAGGCCGAACTCATCGACCTCACCCCCGCGTCGTCGAGCGGCTGCGTTTGCTGCAGCACATGCCCGAGTTCAGGACCGGCGAGCGCGTCGCGGTCCACCCCGACGGGCGCGGGCCGGTCCAAGGCAGGCTGGTGCGCTACAACCGCAGGTCCGTCACAGTGGTCACCGACGATGGCCACCGCTGGAACGTCTCGCCGTCGCTCCTGTCCAGGACGGCGCCGCCGGACACGGGCGATCCCACAGCCCGGCCAGGCGTGATCCGGCTGAAGTAGGAGAGGGCTTGCATGGCGCCCGAGCCGGTTGCGCGGCCATGCTGAACCACCAGCGACAAAGTGGATGACCTACGATCCCTCGTTGAGCGAGATGCGATACAGCGGTGTTCGTCGCACCCCTACCTCCGATCCCTGCAACAAGGTCCCTGACCGCGATACCCGATTTCCACGCACGCACGACGCCTGTTACTCGGCCAAACTGCGCCGCATGTCGTTCCGAACCGTCTGGGCCGGGTGCGGTCCAGCCTGGACCCATCCCTGCCCTGTCACCGTTTCAGCCGGTAGCCGGTCCTGAAGATCCACCAGATGCCAGCCAGGCAAGCCGCCATGAACACGAACGTCATGGCAAGGCTTATGCCCGGGCTGATGTCCGACACGCCGAAGAAGCTCCAGCGGAAGCCGCTGACCAGGTAGACCACCGGGTTGAACAGGGTGACGGTCTGCCAGAACGGCGGCAGCATCCCCACCGAGTAGAAGCTGCCGCCCAGGAACGTCAGCGGCGTCACGATCAGCAGCGGCACCAGGTTCAGCTTCTCGAAGCTGTCGGCCCAGATGCCGATGATGAAGCCGAACAAGCTGAACGTGACCGAGGTCAGCAGGAGGAACGCCAGCATCCACAAGGGATGCACGATGCCGAACGGCACGAACAGCCGTGCCGTGGCGAGGATGATCAGGCCGAGGACGACCGACTTGCTGGCGGCGGCGCCGACGTAGCCCAGCACGATCTCGAACGCCGACACCGGCGCCGACAGCAGCTCGTAGATCGTACCCACGAACTTTGGGAAGTAGATGCCGAACGAGGCGTTGGAGATGCTCTGGGTCAGGAGGGACAGCATGACCAGGCCCGGCACGATGAACGCGCCGTAGCCGATGCCGTCCACCGACGCCATGCGCGAGCCGATTGCCGCTCCGAACACGACGAAGTAGAGCGACGTCGAGATCACCGGCGATACGACGCTCTGCAGCAGGGTGCGCCAGGTACGGCTCATCTCGAACATGTAGATTGCGCGGACGGCGTAGAGGTTCATGGGAGGTTCATGGCCGCGTATGCACCAGGTCCACGAAGATGTCCTCCAGCGAGCTTTGCCGGGTCTGCAGGGCCTTCACGTCCAGCCCCAACGTATCGAGCCGGCGAAGCAGCGCGGTGATCCCGCTGTTCTCGGCCTGTGCGTCGTAGCTGTAGACCAGCTCGGTCCCGCCATCTGCGAGGTCGAGGTGCCACGGCGCAAGGTCGCCGGGAATGGCGGCGAGCGGCTGCTGCAACTGCAGCAGCAGTTGCGTCTTGCCCAGCTTGCGCATCAGCGCAGCCTTTTCCTCGACCAGGATGAGGCGCCCCTTGCTGATCACGCCCACCCGGTCGGCCATCTCCTCGGCCTCCTCGATGTAGTGGGTGGTCAGCACGATGGTCACGCCGCTGGCGCGCAGCCCGCGGACCATCGCCCACATGTCCCGCCGCAGCTCGACGTCAACGCCGGCGCTCGGCTCGTCCAGGAACAGGATGCGCGGCTCGTGGGCGAGCGCCTTGGCGATCATCACCCGGCGCTTCATCCCGCCCGACAGCGTGATGATCTTGCTGTCCCGCTTGTCCCACAGGGACAGGTCGCCGAGCACCTTCTCGACGTAGGCAGGATTGGCGGGCTTGCCGAACAGCCCGCGGCTGAAGCTGACGGTCGCGAGCACGGTCTCGAACGCATCCGTGCTCAACTCCTGCGGCACCAGCCCGATGGCGCTGCGCGCGGCGCGGTAGTCGGCGACGTTGTCATGGCCGTTGGCCAGCACGGTCCCAGCGGTCGCGTTGACGATCCCGCATACGATGCTGATCAGGGTGGTCTTGCCGGCTCCGTTCGGACCTAGAAGCGCGAAGATTTCGCCCGCACGAATGTCGAGGTCGATGCCGGCCAGCGCCTGGAAGCCGGACGCATAGGTTTTCGTCACGCCCCTGATGGAGATCGCGGCCTGGCCTCGCGCTGCAATGTTGCGGTCAAACTGCGGGGTCAGATCAGAAGGTTCCATCAGGTCCGCATTGTAGTGCCAGGGGAAAGGCTCTGAGAAGGCCAGCGCTTACGAGAGAGGCGTAGGCTGCATGACCCCTCCCCTTTATGCCATCGTGGGCGGCTCTCGCGTGTTCGTGGCGCTCCGCAAAGCTGGGCGGGTCCTCCGGGGAGCGGCAGCCATCTACCATGCCGTCACGCCCTACTGCCGCCCGGCCCTCTGTGCGGGCGAACCCGGCGCAGGGTCGGAATGGGCTGAGCCACCGGGTGCGACAGTCACCTGCCCAGCTTGCTTCAGGCGATTGGAGCGTCTGCGCTAGCTTTGTGTCCACGACCGCACGGCAGCCCCGAACGGGGTTCACCGCCCTGCAGGGCCGAGCAAGGGCCAGAACCCGCTCTTGCGCGGGTGCTCCCGCCGGAGCCGGGCCATGAACGCATCGTGCGCTTCCAGCCCGGCCTCGTCCGGCAGGAAGGGTGCCAGGCCCTCGCAGGCCCTGACGTCGCGGGCGGCATACTGGTACTGCCGGGAGGACGCGCGCTGCAGCACGTCCTCGGCCAGTGCCCGGTGCAGCAGCGTCGCCGCGGCTGGATACCGTTCTGCCAGTGCTTCGGCCGCCGGGCGGAGCCGGCCATAGTCACGTCCGTCGAGGTCGCCGCAGTGGCCACGCACCAGGCTGTTTGCCGCTTCCAGGTTCGGCCAGCCGACCAGGAAGCCGAGCGCCAGGGTGCGGTCCGGATGCGCAAGGGCATGCGTGATCGCCCGGCCCTCCGCCTCGACGTCGTCGAAGTCGGGCAGCCCGCGCAGGTAGGCCCGGAGATGGGCGGCGCTCAGCCACCGCTCGAACTGCGTCCAGCGCAGCGCCTGGGCGTCCTGCTTGCGCCCGAGCGCGTCCAGCGCGGCGATGCGGAGGTCTGCCAGCACGAACCCCTCGCCCTCGTGCCGGCCCGGCGCACGGTCCAGCCAGGCCAGCGCCTCCGGCGCACGCCCGTGGGCGATCAGGCGCGCGGCGATGTCGCCGGCCAGGCTCTCCGCCCGCCCGCCCGCCTCCGCAGCCGCGATAAAGGCGTCCACATCCCCTTCCAGGTCCGCCAGCTCACCAAGCCGGAAGGACAGCACGCCCCGCCCGCGCCAGCCGCTGTAGTCGTCCCGGCCGCGTGAGGGAGGCAGGGCGGCAAGCCGCTCCTGCAACCGCCGGCGCAGGTCGGCCCGGCCGTCAGGGCCGAGTGCCGGGCTGGCCGCCTCCAGCAGCCGGTCGGTCACGCCGTAGCCGTCGGCGTCCAGCAGCGCCAACAGCTCACCCGCCAGTGCGGCGGGATCGCGCGCCGGCAGCAGCGCCCAGAGCCGGCCCAGCTCGGCCCCTGCCTGGCGGAACACGTCCCCCAGGATGCCGCTGCCGTCGTCGCTGCGCTCGAACACGCCCTCGCCCAGGCTGAGCAGCAGGCGCATCTGCGCCACGGCCGCGTTCGGATTGGCTGCGGCGAGCGGCCCGGCGATGGTTTCGCGCAGGCTGTCCAGCTCGCGGGCAAGGGGCCGCACCTTGTCCCAATCGAGGACCCCCCGCGAGCGCCCGATGGTGCGCAGGCGCTTCTCCACCTCCGACGCGAGCCGTCCGCCGCCGTCCGCGCCGGCCAGGACGAGACGGAGCGACCGCGCCAGCGCGGGGTCGCCCTGGGTGGCGTCCATCAGCAACTCGGCAAGGCGTCGTGCGCCTAAGCTTTCCAGCGTCTCGGCATTGAGCGCCCGGGAGCGGGAGGTGGCCTTCTTTGCCGGCGTCGCAGCCGCGCGAGTGGGCGGTTCCGACGTCTCGTCGGTCGGCGGTGGGGTCAGGCGGGAGCGGGACACGCGGGCGCGCAGCATGGTCAGGCTCTTCTCATTCTGAGCATGGTTGGTCCAGCCGCACCCTCGCCTGGCCGCCTGGCCGCGTTGCCTGCCGGCGCCGGCGCAAGCCACTCGCGCAGCTTGGACCATCGCCTGCGTCCGCCGGCGTTGCGGACCGCCATGGCCAGCGCCTTGCGCTGTCCGACCAGCACGACCAGCCGCTTGCCGCGGGTCACGCCGGTGTAGAGCAGGTTGCGCGCCAGCATGGCGTAGTGCTGGGTCATGAGCGGGATCACCACGACCGGATACTCGGACCCCTGCGCCTTGTGGATCGTCGTCGCATAGGCCAGCGCCAGCTCGTCCAGCTCGCCGAAGCCATACTCCACCCCGCGTCCCTCGAAGCTGACCGTGAGCGCGCCCTCCTCCGTGTCCAGGCCGGTGACGATGCCGAGGTCGCCGTTGAACACGTCGCGCCCGTAGTCGTTGACCACCTGCATGACCTTGTCGCCCGGGCCGTAGGTCCAGCCGAACCGCTCCACCCGCCTCTCCCCGGCAGGTTCAGCGCCCGTTGCAGCTCCCCGTTGAGCGCCCGCGCGCCCAGGCTGCCCCGGTTCATCGGGCACAGCACCTGCACGTCGCGCACCGGGTCCAGCCCGAACCGCGCCGGCACCCGGTCGCGCACGACGGCCAGCAGCTTGCGAACAGCGTCCTCCGGCTCGGCCGCCTCGACGAAGTAGAAGTCCGACCCGTCCGGTGCGGTCAGCTCCGGCATCCCTCCCTGGTTGATGCGGTGCGCGTTGGTGATGATCCGGCTCTGCGCCGCCTGGCGGAACACCTCGGTCAGGCGCACCACCGGCACGGCGCCGGAGCCGATCACGTCGGCCAGCACCTGGCCGGGTCCCACGCTGGGCAACTGGTCCACGTCGCCCACCAGCAACAGCGCCGCGGTGTCCGGCAGCGCCATGAGCAGCGCGCGCATGAGCGGCACGTCCACCATGCTGGCCTCGTCCACCACCAGCAAGTCGCAGTCGAGCGGGTGCGCCTCGCCGCGCTTGAACCCGCCCGTCCCCGGGTCGGCTTCGAGCAGGCGATGGATGGTGCGGGCCTCAAGCCCGGTGCTCTCCGTCAGGCGCTTGGCCGCCCGGCCCGTGGGCGCACACAGTTCAACCCGCACGCCCTTGGCACCGAGCACCTTCAGGACCGAGCGCACCAGCGTCGTCTTGCCCACGCCAGGGCCGCCGGTGATCACCAGCACCTTGGCGCCCACGGCCAGGCGCAGCGCCTCCCGCTGGCTCGGCGCCAGGGCCAGCCCTGTCTTGCCCTCCACCCAGGGGACCGCGCGCCCGGCGTCGATCACCGGCCAGGGCGGGCGGCCCCGGGACAGCAGGCGCAGCCGCTCGGCGATGGCCTGCTCGGAGCGGTAGAGGCCGGCCAGGAACACGCAAGCCTCGCCGTCCACGGTGTCGG
>JAABUK010010246.1_pt1 | contig 12519 bp, 8 predicted proteins | sample 5559141 | NCBI WGS metagenome assembly JAABUK01 (sample SAMN10711869, study PRJNA513367) | rock metagenome | isolation source: Antarctica rocks | place: Antarctica: Victoria Land, Pudding Butte nord | collected 2016-01-03
GCAGAACTGGATATATTGGATAACCTTAAATACCGGATCAACATAAACGGAAGTATTCAGAATAATAATTATGAAACATTTGAGCCTTCGACCGTTGATTTTGATGGTTCCAAAGCGCCGAGGCCTGCGAGATCAGTTAATGAACAGAACGATGATTTTGACTGGGTAATAGAACAAACACTTACTTATAATAAAAAATTCGGAGAAAAGCACGACGTAGTTTTATTAGGTGGTTTCAGCAGTCAGAAACATAACAACGAATATATGTATGGTGAAGCCCGCGGCTTCCCTAATGATGTTATTCAAACATTAAATGCCGGTACCCCATACCAGCTTTCCAGCACTAAATCGGCCTATTCCATGATCTCTTATTTTGGCCGAGCTAACTATACTTACGATAATCGTTACCTGTTAACTGCTACAGTGCGCAGTGATGGCTCCTCAAGATTTGGCGGGAACAAAAAATGGGGTGTGTTTCCTTCAGTATCGGCGGCGTGGCGCATAAGCCAGGAAAAATTCATGACGAATTTTTCTGAAACCATCAGTGATTTAAAACTGAGGGTGAGTTATGGCATAGCCGGAAATAACAGGATAGGAAATTATTCATCCATTGGCTTGCTCAGCACCGGGTTCTATCCCACAGGTGATGCTTTACAAAGCACGGTAAACCCTAATACTGTTCCAAACGACGATCTTGGCTGGGAAAAAGTGTTACAGAGCAATATAGGTTTTGACCTTGGTTTGTTCAATAACCGCGTGAGGCTGGAAGGAGATGTTTACAGCAGCAAATCTATTGACTTGTTATTGAATGTTCCGGTACCTACTATATCCGGCTATTCTACGCAAATTACAAACATAGGTAAGGTATTAAACAAAGGAACAGAGTTGTTACTATCTACCAGGAACTTGATTGGTGAATTTAAATGGTCAAGCAGCTTTAATATTGCATTTAATAAAAATGAGGTATTGGAAGTAGGGCCTGGCAGACAACCAATTTATGCAAGCGCGCCTAATGCGAATAATTCTTTCATTACATTGCCAGGTTACCCGATAGCAAGCTTTTACGGATATGTATACCAGGGAGTATTTATGAGCCAGAAGGACCTGGATGAGAACCCGCATCTGCCCGCAGACAAAGTAGGCGACGGGCGATACCTCGATGTGAACCATGATGGCAAGCTTGATCAAACCGATAAAGCTATCCTCGGCAATAACCAACCTAATTATACAGGTGGATTCAGTAATAATTTTTCCTACAAAAACTTCACCTTGTCTTCACAGTTATCCTTCTCACAGGGTGCCCACCTGTTCAGCTTTTTTAACCGGATGGTGGGAATTTACCATGGTGACAGGAATACCTTGCTGTTCCAGGAAAACCGCTGGCGTTCAGTAGACCAGCCTGGCGATGGCATTCATTTCCGGGCTACACGTAATCCAACAGGCTGGCAGCGCGATCCTTCTTCTGCATGGATAACAGATGGTTCATACATCCGCCTTCGTAATGTAACGCTGGCATACGATGTTGATCCGGGTAAAATGAGAACACTTAAAATAAGTGGATTGCGATTCTATGTTACCGGCCAAAATCTGTATACCTGGACAAAATATACCGGCTTTGATCCTGAAACAAGCAGTGAAGGTGACGGCCTTTCAAGAGGAGGCGATTACCTTGGATATCCGGCCGCCCGTAGCATTATTGTTGGATTGAACCTTACTTTTTAATTAATTAATTTTTGTTATGATGAGAAATATAATGATCGCAACATTTGCCTTATTGGTTTTTGGTTCCTGTAAAAAAGATTTTATAGATCTTAACCCGCCATCAAACCTGAATTCTTCCGGGTTTTATAAAACAGAAATTGATATGAACCAGGCCGTGCTGTCAGCTTATGGAAACCTGCGCTCTCTTTACAACAGCACTTTCATTAAACTGGGCGAAGTGCGCTCAGATAATACCACTTTTTCATGGCTTAGCGGCAACCCTGCTGATGAAAATGGTATAGATGCATTTTCTTCTCCGCTCCTACCTGAAAACAGTTATCCTACCGGCTGCTGGAATAACTGCTACAATGTGATACTTCGTTCCAACATAGTAATCGGTCGTATTGATGCTATCAGTTTTAAAAATGAGCAGTTGAAAAAGCAATATATAGGGGAAGCCAGATTTGTGAGGGCATTAATGTATTTTTGGCTTAACAGGGTATTTGGCGGTTACTCAAAAAGCGGCGAATTAATGGGCGTTTTAAAAGTTGATAAGGAAATAACGCCAACGGAAGCTTATGCTATTAACCGCTCTTCTCTCCAGGAGATTTATGATATGATAGTGGAAGACCTTAAATATGCAGAAGAAAACCTGCCTTCAAAATATACCGGAACAGATATTGGCAGGGTTACGAAATGGGGCGCCAAAGGCCTTTTGAGTAAAGTATATATTACCATGGCAGGTTTTCCGCTTAACAAAGGAGCAGCTTATTATAACCTGGGTATTCAAAAAGGGGAAGAAGTTATTAATACCTCCGGTGCCGCGTTAGTTGCTAGTTATGCAGATCTTTTTGATGTAAATAAAAAGAACAGCATCGAATCTCTCTTTGAAGTTCAATACAAAAAAGGAAGTCCTAACGGCGCCACGGGCAACCCCTGGAACAATGACTTTGCACCGCGTTTTTCTGATAAGGAAGTTGTATTGGTTGGAGACAAAGGCGGATCGAATGCGCCTACCGGTGATATGTCCGTAGCTTATTCCTTTGGAGATCCAAGAAAATATGTATCTATGCGCGATTCTTGGGTCAATAAAAACAATGCGGTTCAAAATGAAAGATATGTAACCAAATATTATGATGTGGCTACCAGTGGCAGTGATAATGGTAATAACTGGATTGAGTTACGGCTTGCTGATATTTATCTTTTATCCGCTGAAGCATTGGTACGCACGGGTGGCGACAAAAGCAAGGCAATATTATATATAAATAAAATAAGACAGAGGGCAAGGAATACAAAAGGCGATCCGTTAATTGCCAAACCGGCTGATTTGCTTAAAGACTATACCCTGTCTGATTTTGCTAATGATAATGCTTTATTGCTTGCTATAGAAAAAGAACGCCGGGTAGAACTTGCTTTTGAAAACCATCGCTGGTTCGACCTGGTTAGAACAAACCGGGCTAAAGAGGTAATGATTGCAGAACAGGCCGCAGATGGATTCTCCCCATTTACCTGGAGCGATGACATGTTAAGCTATCCTATTCCCCTTACAGTAATGCAATCCAACCCGGGGAAAATTATACAGAATAAGGGCTACACACAATTATAGGAGAATCTTTAAAACAGAAAAGGAAAACATGTTGCAGTTAATTCAATTTGTAATAGATGTTTGTTAAGAAGAATAAGATGAATGAAAACTTATATAGTGGATTGACTAATGCTCTCGCAGCTGGGGTGAACAATTTTTATAAAGCGAAATTAAAATTTCCAAACATCGAATTACTACCGTGCGGTTAAGTACAATATTGACTTCGTTTGGCGTAGCGCCAACGAAGTTATATTTGTTATGAACAGTTTTATTTTGTGAGTTCATTTTTCAAAGCGGAAATCATGTCATGATAATCACTTACAACTTTAGATATTAACCCGTTTCTATTAATTATAAATTGTGTTGGATATCCGGTAACCTTTAATTTCTCTTGTAAATATTTTTGCTGAACTGGTATTATTGCATAATCAAATTTTGTTCTGGTTAGAAATCTTTCAAGCTTTTCTTTTGAATCAAATGCTAAGCTGATAAATAGTACATCTTTTTTATTTTTATATTCTTTTACCACAGCGTTAAGAGCTGGCATTTCCTGAACACATAGGGTGCAATTTATAAACCAGCATTTTAATACAACTATCTTCCCTTTTGTTGTCTCTTTATTATAAACTTTACCATTTAAATCTGTGAAGTTAAAATCGGGTAATTCCGTTCCTTCCATTTTATATTTTTGGTATCCGTCTTTTCCGAATTGTCTCGCATAGGCTCTTATAAAGTAATCAATGAGGGGACTGAGTTTATAAAGTTTATATTTTAATGAAGAGTCAATTGTATTAAGCCGAAACGCTACATATTCTCCTGATGCCAATGATTTCAAGAAAGTCTCTTTACCGATAGATTTTGAAGAAGTATCAAAGGCAGTATAATTTTCGGAAAGCTTTATATTATAGTAATTATAATTGTACCAGGTTTGAAAATCTTTTAAAACAGCTTCTGGATTAATATTAGGAATTTCAGAATGAGGAATACGAGAACAAGAAAATATCAGTAAAACAGGAAACAAGCAAATTAAATAGAAATTTAATTTCATATGGATTCTTTATAATTACATATCATACAAAGTGCACACTATATTGAGGGCAGGGCATTTATATTGTACCGCCCGGACTTGATGCCGATTTAAAATCTTAAGTTGAAGATAATAAACTAAATCCGGACTTATATGTACCCGTGAACATACGCAATTGTCACCACAATTAAAATTGTTAAGCAGCCCAAAAAAGCTATTTTCCATTTATCGTTTTCTTGCCTGGTTTTTATATTTTTCAACAATCTCTTTTGCATCCCTTAAGTTGTCTGGATACTTAACATAATTTTCTTGTCTGTTTAAAAGGTCATTAGTCTCAATAGTTTCATAGATATGTTGATAGTAAAAACCATTATCAACTAAAAACTTAACTGTGTCCCATTTTGAATTGTCTGTTATTTTGGGTGGTCTGAATCTGTGTGGCAGTAGTATCATTTGTTTACCGCAGTTAGGACATTTGTATTCCCGGTCTGAACCATTGTCAAACTCTCTGTTAACTGTTCTTTTGCAGTCGAAGCAAACAGCTTTGTGCCCCATTGATTAATTCTTTTAAGCCAACGCACAACGTTCAGATATTGCTGCGGTGGGATATTTTATAACGCCGACCCGGAACTGCAGGCTGGCTTTTTAAATTGAAATAAAATTTACTTCCATAAAAAAAAGTGTGGAAGTGGGTAAGTCAAGACTTCACCATCAATCCACACTAGGTTTAAGGGTCAAAAAAGCTCAGAGGTAATAAAAAGAGTTTATAGAAAATTCATTTTATAAATGTCTCACATTTCATGAAAGATCATCAACTTCTTGGTGGTACCGTAGATTTAGTCATTCCATTGGCAAAAATATCTTCTGCTATTTTAAGTCCTAATGGAACACCACCGATATTCTGTGTTAAATCAGGCTTGCCATCATGCAACAATGCAAAAGCATCAAAAGACCAGTGTACGCCAAGATAAACCCTGCTGAAACCATTTTCTTCTATCATTTGTTTAAGTCCGCGTGGAAAATTTCTTACATGTTTTGGCCTTATTGTTCCCTTATTATCCTTACTAATGCCATTACTTTCCTCTGAAACAAATACAAGGTCATTTAATAAGTCATCATCATTTGTATCTCCGGGTAAAACATTATAGAATAACCTGGTCATATGAAAAGCAGCTGCTCCAAATGTTGCGTGGCCTGATGGATATGAAGGAAAGGGCGGTGTAAAGTTCTTTTTCCCTGGCTCATTTGTTTTAGGGGAACCTAATGGCAGCCATGATGGATCACAGTCAACATCGATACTATTATTGCCCACACCTGTAATGCCCATTGATCTATCATGCTCCCTGATACCTACAACCGGTCTCCATAAATTGTGTTTATACTTTTGATCCCATGCCAGTATTCCTGCATCTGCCATTGCTACATTCACCAAGGCAAATAAGCGGGCGTTATCTTCTAAGCTATTGTCTTTGCTTTTAGCCAGCGCTTTTATAATTTGATTGTAGAACCTTGGAGGCGTGCCTAAGCCTACAGCGCCGTCGTATGCCCAAAAAATACCAGTAAGCGTTTCATCAGGTGTTCTTCGGTCATATTCATCCGGTAAGGTTCCCATTAATTCCGGTGCAATGCCCTTGCCTCTTACTTGTTTTAATGCCTCAACGTATTCAGAAGAGGTTAAAGCATAAGGGATATCTAACTCATGTCTTGCACTTATGGCAAACCCTTTTGATTTTGCACCATAGAAAGGTGCATAATAACCTTGTTCATTATCCGGATCAGGCCTGTGTTTGCCTTTGCCTGTTAGTGCCGCATAACCATCATCACTGACATCCGGGTCATTTGCACGGTCAGCAAGAATAGCCTGAGCAACCGTTAAACCATACAAATGTCCTTCGTCCATTCCAGGCTCATTAATTCCAGATTGAGCATGTTTGAAGTCAAAAAAAGCTTTTTGGTTTGGGTACAGCTTTGATAGTGTTGCATGTGCAGCTGCTGCAATAGCTGCATTAGTAGAGGCCCCTGATGAGGCAACCGTCAGACTTGACAAATAAGGCATAAGTGCGGTTGCACTTGTATTAACATAGGCATCGTACATGGCAAGGTGAACAATTGCTAATGCTCTTGAGCTTAAAGTAGGGCCCAGGGTGCCTTTGTCAAGCCCCGTAGTATGCGATACTCGGTTTGCTTCTAAAGCAACTTCATTCCAGTAAAGAATTTGATCTTGTTCTGTTGCTAACAGGCTTGCACTTGTAGTTGTGCTTAAAGAATTATCAAGCAACGTAGCGCCGGTTATTTGATTTGCTCTTAAAGCAATATCAATTCCGTTAAAAATTTGAGGATCCATTTGATTTCTTTTAAATATTAAGGTTTAAGGTGCTTACTTCTTTTAAGGATTTTCAGCTTCTTCCTTTTAGATAAATGCGATCATGATTATATTAGTAGCGAACAATTGATAAAAGGTAAACATGAAAATCATTTTTTTACGAGAATTAAATAAACTTCCGTTTGCTATATAACTTACAGAACAATGAAATGAGTTCTGGTAACAAGAAATATGCAGGTAAGAATTGAATGTATACATTAGTGAACTTATCAGGAACCTGAATATTACAGTAATGAAAGAAGATGGAAACCTGGTTACCTTTACAAAAGGAGGCAGGCCATTAATAGATAAGCGTTCTTGAGGATTATGATTTGAAAGGATGGTAAAACGAAAAGATACAAAACCTCTGTTTAATAATGTTTACTGAGATTGTTCTGCCTGATGGCAATAAACTTATTTTATACCATTGTATTATTAATATAAGGAATTATGTTTACCTTTTTAATATAATTAACACTATTATTGAATTAACAGCATGACCATTGCTAATCTAATTGACAAGGAAATTATTGATGGTGTCAAGCTGGGAAACTATAAGTTGCTGGATGGGTTTTACAGGGATAACAAGCAAACTTATTTAAGTTGGGCATATAAGTATTTCAAGATTAGTAATGAGGAAAGTGAAGATATTTATCACGATGCATTTGAGGCATTGGTAAGGCAAATTATTTTAGGGAAATTAGATAATCTTCAATATACTCTTAAATCCTATTTTTTTGGTATTACAAAATACTTAATCTTAACAAAGTTTAGAAAGAAGAAAGTCTCCAATCTGGAAAATAAAAAATTGGAACTTCAGATGGCGTTGAATGGCCTTCAAACTACTACACCTGATTTTGATGAAGAAGATAAAAGATTAAAAATAATAGTTGAATGTATCAAAAGTTTATCACCAGGTTGCCAGTCAATTCTTAACTTGTTTTATAATGAAAACAAATCGATGAAGGAGATTGCTGTGTTGCTTAACTACAAGAATGATGACGTGGTAAAAGCGCAAAAAATGAGGTGTACAACTGATCTTAGATTTTGCGTTAAATCAAACGTTGATTATTGAAGCTTTATATTATCACTATGTATTTGATTTCTTATAAAGATTGTATACTATATAATTCCGGCAAATGAATGAGGAAGAAAAAATACAATTAGTTGAAAATTACCTCATGAAGCGGCTCCCGGAGGATGAATCTTTGGCTTTTGAGCAGCGTTTAAAAAATGATCCGGATTTAGTTACGGAAGTAGCATTTAATAAATCAATCATTAATGGTATAGAACTTAATGGCAAGTTGAGTAAATTTCGGGAACATTTAAATTCCCTTAGTGAAGAATCCTCGAAAAATACTGTAATTGCTAATACTTCTAAACCAGCGGATAACAGTAAAGATCATAAGGAAAGGAGGGTAAAACAGGGTCAATGGCGATGGATGTCCGGAATTGCTGCTATCTTTTTGATAACTTTTGGTTCTTACCTATATATTCATTCCCATTCCGACCAAGCCTTGTTCAGTAAATATTATCAGCCATATCCTGGAAGTGTTCAAATTAGTGTATTGCGGGGGGAAGGAACAGATCAAAGCTTGGAGCAGCAAGCCATTCAGGCGTATACTAACGGTAATTATCAGCGTGCTGTTAGTCTTTTGGAGGCGATAATTGAAAAAAAACCTGCTGATGTTAATTGGTGTATTTTTCTTGGTATAGCATACCTGGAGCTAAATGACTTTAAGCAGGCAGAATACAATCTTAACAAAGTTGCTTTAAATTCTAAAAACATTTATTTTATACAAGGTCAATGGTACTTAGCCCTGACATTTTTAAAAGATCATCAAACAGCGAAGGCACGGGCAGTACTTGAAAATCTAAAGCGCGGGAAAGGTGTATATTCACAAAAGGCTAAAAATCTTTTAAAAGATATGTAGCGGATAATTTGTAACGGTTTTTATATATAATTTTATTCTTTCAGAAACATCTGGAAAATGACATTATAATTATCTTTAAATAATAATAATTAAAACTTTAAAAAATGGGACACAAACCAGGCCATGTTGATCCACCACCGGAAACTTTAAAAGTCGGCTTAATTATTTCTTTTATAGGTTTGATATTAGCACTGGTGGGCTTTAATCAATTATTGATTCGGTACAGAAATTCTTTGGAAAGGAATAGTAAAGTAAATCTTAAAGGGGTAGGTGCAGAACAAATAGGGCACAGTTAGTTACAACATTTTATTGTAATTAAAATTTTTTAAGAAGCCTTTGATTTTTTATGCACATGTAAAAATAATGGGCGTTTATAAATTATAAATAGTAAAAGCAAGCTAACAGAGAACAGAGTTATAATCCCTATTTCTGTATTGGAAAGATGAGCGTTAGGATAAACAGGTGTCATATCGCCTGAAGGCAAAAAAGCTGCCCAATATCTGGGATGCGATGATAGCTCATCTGCGGTTTGAAGGAAATGTATCTGAGCCTTCTGCAATGATTCATCAATTGGCAATCCTACGGAAAGCCCCTGATAAAATGTTTTCATTAGATCCGCTGTGGCAATATCATCGACTTTCCATAAACTCATAACTGTAGAAGGGCATCCTGCATAGGCAAACCCCCGGGCAATACTATAGATTCCCTCACCGGTCAAATCCTTTCCTCTACCCGTTTGGCATGCACTTAGCACCACTAATCTTGCCTGCAGTTTAAGCGAATAGAGCTCATAGGAATAAAGATGGCAATCCAGTGAGTCTTTCTTTGTAGTTTTAAAAATAAGACGGCTTCCATACTGACTTTCTTCACTTGCTTTCCCATGAACGGCAAGGTGTAAAATGAAGTAATCAGGCGCGTATGTTATAAAGTTTTTTTTAGTCGCATTTGCTCCGGTAAAGAATTTTCCACCAGTTATATCTTTAATGTATTGAAGTTCACGCCCTGAGCCCGGTATCTCCTGAGTTGTTTCATTCTTATTATTAGTATTTGAATAAACCGTTGCATCTGAATAACCGAAACCAAGAACTAGAGGTTTGATCGTATAAGTCTTTTGATTTTTATTTCTTAATAGTAAATTGACTGAGAAGGCAGTACTGATTTTAAAATCGTTTATCAGATAGTGTAAATCTCTGTAATTAATTTCATCTGATGAAGGTAGTTTAGAAATTAAAGCATTAAAAGGCAGATAAGCTAATGGTCCGTCTGGTATAATAACCAATTTAGGACTGGATTCACTTAAGCCTTTTGTATAAAGTTCTGAAATAACTGGTTTTAATAAGCTATTGTATAAATAATGAGCACATTTAATATACTGTGTGAACTCATTTTTTTGATCATGTAAATAATTAGATTTTAAACCAGGTGTCGAAACTGTAGAGAAGCTCTCGGTAAAAGCAGTTAAAACCTGATCAAATTCTCTTGTGCGTGGAACCTTTATGAATGCTGTTTTAGTTAATGCAAAGCTAATTACATATATAGCGCTGTCTCCGCGAAAGTATTGAATCATATTTGTATTGTTACTATCACAATACGCTTGAACATCCTTTAATGATACGGTTTCATTTATGTACTTAAATTCAACATAGGACGGATAATTTTTATTCAAGGTTTTCTTTAGCTTTTCTTGATCTTTTTCAACAAGAAATAATTGAGATCTGATTGCTTCTTCACTGATTTGTTTTGTTTTAAAATCACTTGCCAATTGTTCAAGCTTTTGTTGATGAGTGTTCCATTGAAGTTGTAACTTTTTTTCTTCATATATTAAGCTATCCGGAACTCCTGTTGCATGGAAAGACTCTGCTTTAAGTAATGCCTGCAGCAATAGTTGGCTTTTACTTCTTTCTATATAATTAAATGCATACTGATATAAAGAATCATTTTTTTCCACTTTTGTCAGTAAATAAACACATTCCAAAGCTTTTTCATAGACAGACTTACATTTTTTATACAACTGCAATTTTGACTCCTCTAAGTCCAAAGTATGGATGTACCCAAACATCAATGTATCAGCTAATTGATAATTTGCAAAAGCCTGGTGCAGATACTGTATTTTGCCGCTTTGTAAATACTTCTCCTGAAGTGCTAAAGCTTTCTGAGCGAATGTCTCGTATAAATAGTAACTGTTTCCAATTGTTGCAGCATGAATATTTACCGTAATGTCCTTCTCTTCAGAATTTGAAATACCCGCAGTGATGGCGAGCTGAAAATAAGTCAATGCGCTATCAGTTTGATGAAATTGCTGAAATAAAGAGCCTATATCCTGATAAGCTAGTGAAGTCTTATAATGTTTTTTACCGAAATGTGTGAGCCGTATCTTCAGGCACTGCTTATAATTAAATAGTGATGAGTCAATAATATTTAGTTGTTGATATATATCACCAATAGATGCATAGCTATTTGAGATTTCCGAAGAATCAGGCTTGTTATTTTCAAGAACTATCTTAAGGGCATTTTTGAAATTTTTTTTGGCCTCCTCAAATTGCTTTTTTTCTATAAAAGCATTTCCCAGGTTATTGTAATAGTTAACTAAATCGCGTTTCCGGTTACTGTTTTTATTTAGAGTGATCGCATGTTCTAAATGGTAAATAGTACTGCTTACGTCAAATTTAGCATAGTAGAAAACAGCAAGAAGTGCATGCGCTTTCTCTATATAGGGAAAGTTATGTAATGATTGTGCAATGTTTAAACATTCATAACTATACATCATCCCTTTATCATAATCTTCTTTATAATAATTAGCTGCTGCTACGTCATAATAATAGTTATATAAATAAGATGTATCGTTTTCTGAGAGCTTCTCAATGAGCATAAAAGCTGTATCAAGGTATGCATTTGCAATTGTATAATTGTTAAGGAGGCGTAACTGTACACGACCCATTAATTCATAGGTGTATGCAACATGTTTGCTTTTCAATCCGAAGGAAAGCTTTGAAATATGTACAGCTGTATCAAGAGCTTGCAAAGATCTTTGTGGTTCCTTAATAGCATAATAATATTCACCCAGGATATAGTAAGTTTCTCCTACATATGCATGTTCTTTACCTAAATTTTTACGTCCGCATTTAAGTGCTTTTAAAAGCAGTTTATGAGATGCAGTAAAATCATTGTTTTTAATACAGGAGTATGCCTCATGGTTAATTGCCCATATATAGGATTTCCAGTTTTTATCTTTTAGAAATAAAGCGGCTGCCTTATTATAAAAGTATCCAGCTCTGTCGTACTCTCCTTTAGAAAACAGAGAATCTGGCTTATTAAGCAAAGGATGGGAAAATTGTGTTTCTGCCTCAAAGTGAGACGGTCCTGGATTATGTACTGCTGTAACTTCTTTAGGTATTGCATAAAGATGGCGTTCAAAATTTAATTGAAAACATATAAGTATTATAGCAGTAAAAATTCCGATGCTAACAAAAACTTTTAAATAGTATGAATATTTATTTCTTCTCATAATTAAAAACTACTTAGTATAAGTGGTTATTAATGTGCTCTGTTATTTCTTTATTTGTGTGTTACTCAAATATATCTGCAGGTGCAATTTTTACTTGTACAAAAGTTTGTATCACCTGTTGTAATTCATTTTAATCTCTGATATTCTTTCCAAAATTATATTACCATATTAAACTGGTATAATTGTATAACTAACAAAACATAAATGAAAAAATTCTTTACATGCACAAACTGAGTCTGCTAAGGGTTTTGCAAAAGTTAGGTCGAATAAGTCACCTGGATTTAAAGGTAATTGATCAAAAGATGGCTTGTTGAAATTAAGCTGTTTTAAGGACTTTAATCAAAATTTTGCCCAAAGGCAGTATCGTCGATAGCACGCTTGCTAGCTTCTATACCAAAGAAAAAG
>JAABUK010010298.1_pt1 | contig 12519 bp, 15 predicted proteins | sample 5559141 | NCBI WGS metagenome assembly JAABUK01 (sample SAMN10711869, study PRJNA513367) | rock metagenome | isolation source: Antarctica rocks | place: Antarctica: Victoria Land, Pudding Butte nord | collected 2016-01-03
GGCCTGATTGAGTCCACCAACACCAAGATCCGCCTGATCACCCGAATAGCGTTCGGATTCAAGTCACCCCAAGCCCTCATCGCCCTCGCCCTACTCAGCCTCGGCGGCCACCGACCAACCCTCCCAGCCGCAAATGACCCACGGATACGTCAGGAGAGCCAGTTTTGGAGCCCTATAACCTAACCCCCCAGATGGTCGGGGTGGCTGTGCGTCACGACGATGCTGCGAACATCGGCGGGTCGCCGACCGATCGAGGCGAACCCCTCCTCCAGTGCGCGCCATGAGTCGCCGTCGTTCCAGCCCGGGTCGACGACGGCCACCCCGTCGTCGAGCTCGACGACGTAGCAGAGCACGTAGCGGATACCGCTATACCGGTTGGGGAGCGGCACCGACCAGAGACCCGGGCGCACCGCTTCGACCGGTGGTGTTCGGCGCTCGGCCCAGGCATCGAGCTGTCGGACACCCGTCACCTCGAAGACCATCAGGTGGCTCCGTCGACCTGGGCGTCAGACCGGTCGGAGTCCTCGATCGGCGCACTCGACCGCGCGCGCATGCTGCGTGCGTCCATGCCGGCCAGCGAGTCACTACCCACCTCGGCGTTGTGAGCATGGGCGGCATGATGCAGACCGAACACCGAGTCCATCCCGGCGCGCATCCCCATCAGGTCCTCACTCTGGTTGATCGCGCGCTTGGCCAGGGCCAACCCGAGACGGGGCATCTGGGCGATCGTGTCCGCTTGCGTCAAGGTCTCCTCCTCGAGTCGCTCGCGAGGGACGACGCGGTTGACCATGCCCAACTGGAGGGCGCGCGCCGCGTCGAAACGCTCGCCCGTGAAGAGGAACTCTCGAGCAGCCCGCGCCCCCATGACCCAGGGGTGTGCGAAGTACTCGACCCCCGGAATTCCCATGCGTACCACCGGGTCCATGAAGAAGGCGTCCTCGGAGGCGACGATGAGGTCACAGGTCCAGGCGAGCATGAGACCGCCGGCGATGCAGCCTCCGTGCACCGAGGCGATCATCGGCTTGGGCAGCTCGCGCCAGCGGCGGCACATGCCGAGGTAGACCTCGGACTCCCGGGCGTAGCGGCTGTCGACGCCCTCCTTTCCGACGTGGTCCCACCAGAGTCCGGCCCGGCGGGGGAATGACCGGTCCAAGTCGCGCCCTGGGGTGCCGATGTCGTGGCCGGCCGAGAAGTGCCGCCCGGCCCCTCGCAGCACGACGACGCGGATGTCGTCGTCGGACGCGGCCGCGTAAAACGCGTCGTCCAGGGCGTAGGTCATGGTCGAGTTCTGCGCGTTGCGGTATTCCGGCCGGTTCATCGTCACCACGGCCACAGCGCCCCGAACCTCATAGAGCACTGGCTCGTCGTCCGTCACGACCACGTCGTCGCCCACTCGGCCCTCCTCGCGTCCTTCCCCACCATACAAGCAAGCGCTTGGTAGACAGCACCGCACAGCCCGTTCATCGAGACCACCCGCCGCCCTCGCACCCGCACGTCCCCTTCGCGTTCCGTCACGGCTATCGTCGGCGCATGCCCACCACGAGCGCGCAGCCGGACCGTCGTACGGCGATCCTGGAGACTGCTGCCCAGCTCTTCGCTCAGCAGGGCATCAACGGGACCACCGTCCGCGACATCGCGGACCGCGTGGGCATGCTCTCCGGCAGCCTCTACCATCACTTCCCGTCCAAGGACGCGATGGTGGAGGCCATCCTGAACGAGTACGTCGATGCCATCCTGGCGCGCTACCGAGCCGTCGCCGCGGAGGTCGCCGACCCTCGCGAACGTCTCGACCGACTCATCCACGTATCCATCGAGACGGCGTTCGCTCATCCCTACGCCACCGAGATCTACCAGGCGAACGCCCCCCAGCTCGCGGAGACAGGCTCGGCGGCACTGCGCGAGGGGGCTCGCTCGATCCAACAGACGTGGCTGTCGACGATCAAGGACGGCGTCGCGGCGGGCGAGCTGCGCGCCGATGTCGAGCCGAACGTCTTCTACCGCATGCTGCGTGACGCACTCTGGCTCTCGGTGCGGTGGTACCGGCCCCGACGGGCTGGCTACTCCGTCCAGAAGCTGGCCGACGACTGCACCGCGATCTTCCTTGAGGGTTTCACCCTGCGCGACTGACGTCCGCCCGGCGCCTACCCGTCAAACGGTGCCTACTGGGCGACGGTCCACCCGCCGTCGACGGGAACGAACACCCCGTTGACGTAGCTGGCCAGTGGAGAGAGCAGGAAGAGGATGACGTGGGCCATCTCCTCCGCAGTACCCATGCGGTGCAACGGGATCCGCTGGATCACCGACTGTCCCAGCTCGGTGCCGGCGAAACCCGCCAGCCGAGGCGTGTGGGTCATGCCGGGGCCGACGGCGTTGGCCCGGAGCTGCCCGCTGCGGTAGGTGGCCAGATGGCGCGTATAGCCGGTGATCGCCGCCTTGGAGGTGGGGTACCTGAACCTGATCGACCAGCACACTGCGGCCATCGACCGACTCACCGCCCGGATCGAGACGTTGTTGGAACCGTTTCGCGGCTTCCACGACCTGGTCTGCACCATCCCCGGGATCGCCGCCCTGACCGCGGACGTCATCGTCGCCGAGACCGGTGCCGACATGACCCGGTTCCCCACCGCCGGGCACCTGGCCTCTTGGGCCGGACCACCCCCGGAAACAACGAGTCTGCAGGCAAGGTCAAGTCCAGCAAGACCAGACCCGGAAACCCCTACCTGCAAGGCGCCCTGGGTGCCGCTGAGATGGCCTGCGCGCAGAACCCGAGCACCTACCTCGGTGCCCGCTACCGACGGATCGCCACCCGCCGCGGACCACAGAAGGCCAACGTCGCCGCCCAACGCTGCATGCTCACTGCCATCTGGCACATGGGCAGCACTGGGACCCTCTACGACGATCCTGGACCGGACTACTACACCCGCCTGAACCCCGAACGCACCAAGAACAGGGCGATCCACCAACTCGAGGCGATGGGCTACCAAGTGAGGCTCGACAACGCATCGTGACACGCCTAGGGCCCTGACGCGACACCGGTCAATCTTCGCGTCAGAGGCCTCTCTGGTCTCGATGTGTGGCAGGGATGTGGCAAGAACTGCTGCCGCCGTATTCGATGGGGCCCGCTTGGGTCCCGTCGCGGTGCCCCGCAAAGGTTGCGCTTGCACGGAGGACGTAGCTCTGTCAGACTGATCGACTTTGCTTCGACCTGAGAGGACGCGCTCGCGATGCCCTTGCCACTGATTCCCGTGGCCATTGCCCTGGTCGTCTCGGGCGCGGGCGGTGTCTGCGCTGGCGCCAAGGGCGGCGTCGACTTGGTCTCCGCCAAGAAGCGCGCGGGCAAGGCAGGCGCTGAGTACGACGAGATGGTGGAGCGCGTCTCTGAGGAGGAAGAGCGCACTGGCTGTCACTTGGAGGCGTATGGGGCGCGACAGATTCAGGTGCAGACCACGACTCTGGCTGCTTGGGCGGACTGGCTGGAGCAGAACGAGCGCAAGGTAGGGCGCGCCCAGCGCAAGTTCGTCAGCGGGGTTGAGATCCCGCCCGTCGACCTTCCCGAGCTGAAGAAGTTGGTCCACGAGGCCAAGCTCCTCCAGGGTGGGGCGACTGCCGTCATCTCGGCGGTCCTGGCGCGTCAGGCCGCCCTTGCCGGGGTCCGTGCTCTCGCAACGGCGGGCACTGGCACCGCTATCGCCGGCCTTTCCGGGGCTGCTGCGGAGAGTGCGACCCTGGCGTGGCTCGGCGGCGGCACGCTTGCCGCCGGTGGCGGGGGTGTTGCGGCAGGGGGCGCGGTTCTGACTGGCGTCGCCGCTGCACCAGCCCTGCTTGTCGGTGGAATCACCTTGGCCATCCAGGGCGACAGGGCGAAGACCGAGGCGAAGAAGTACGGGGCCGATGTGAAGGTGAAGGTAGAGGAGATGGGTATGCACATCGAACTGCTCGACCGTCTCCGGGTTCGCGTTGACGAGGTCTGCTTGGTCCTCGACTGCCTTGTTCAGCGTGCGGAGGCGGCATTCGCCCAGCTTGTTTCCCGGACCTTCGATGTTGATCGCGACCTTGAGCTGTTCCAGCGCACCGCGCTTCTCATGGCCGAAGTCGGCCGTGTGCTTCAGACCCCCCTCCTCGGCACGGACGGGGACGTCTCCGAGGAGTCCTTCACCTTGATCGAGGAGTACGCCGCATGAGCAACCAACTGCCCGTCAACATCCCTGCCGGCTTCGACCCCATGGCTGTTGTTCAGCAGATTGTCGGGCTGGGCAGAGAGTGGGCGCTGGTCCACGAGCAGGAGGTCAGCAAACGCGCGCAGATCAGCGCAAAGGCCGACGTCGCGATTGAGCAGATTCGCGCGAGGAAGAAGCTGTTCCTCACCTACCTGGACCGCTCCTTCGATGAGCGCGCCAAGAACTTCGAGGAGCTCTTCCGCAGCCTCGACCGCGCGATCGAGTCGAACGCCGAGCTCGTCCCTCACATCCTTGCCAGCATCTCGGCACTCGCGCACAAGAGTCCGTTCGCGGACCTCCACGACCCGCAGCTTGTGCGTCAGATGCTCGAGGACCCTGACCACGAATGGACGGTCTGAGCGTCGTCACCTTGACGGCATAGCCAACGCATTCCGCTCACGCGTGCTTCGTGCGCGGGAGGCCGCAGGCAGGTGAAACACCCGGCTACCCTAGATTTATGACGACTGGGTTGGAAAGGACAGCGTGGATGAATGACCGTGACCTGCTGGCGCGAATCACGGCGGGCCCTCGGTTCTTGCTGCTTGGACAAGGAGTCGGGCGTCTGAGTCTCGTCAACGCGAGCCGAGACAGCGGCTGGTTCTTTCCAGGGGAGCTCGCGCCGGACACGCCGACCGGTTTCCCGAGCCTCCAAGCGGACCATTTCGCCGCGTATGAGGCACTGATTCGCGACGTCAGCTGTCCAGAGGATCTGGAGACAGTGACGTCGACTGCCTGGAACGGGGTCCTGACCACTCGAATCGACGGGGCAACTAGCCGTTGGTTCGAGACCGACTGGCGGAGAGTCGTCCCTACCGCGGCCCACGGAGGTCGCGGCTCAAGGTCCACGACCGAACTACAGGTCCGCTACCTGTTCGGCGGTTTGGATCTCCCTGACGACGAGCGCCCACCAGACAGTGAACTGGGGTGGATCGACTCGCAACGGAATTCCTCCGACGCACTCTCCGAGCTTGCCGCGAACCTGATCACGCCCAAGGGTGTCCTGCTCGTCGAGGGATGGTCTCCTGCTGACTGGCTTTCAGCCAAGGACCTTTACAACGTCGCGAGTCGTCTCGCTCCAGGACAGGTTCACCTCTTTTCGATTGACGAGAACGTTGCTTCGAATCCCTTGATCGATGCAGCGGTCACAAGGGGTGTCATCGTCACGCATCCTGAGTCATTGAGCGACCTCATCGCCGGGGCCGCGAGCAGCGGCCTCCTGGCTGAACCAGCCGGGGAGACTGTCGATCGGTCGCGGCTCATCCCGTCTGGGTCGGGGTTCGTCACGATCGACGTCGCGACATGGAACCGAGTCATCGGCACAGCCAGGCCCGTGGACCTCGAGTTACTCGAACCCTTCCCGTACGCCTCGGGGCCGATGACTTACCAGCGTTTTCGCAACTTCCTTGGATCTCCCGAGGGAGCGCCGCCATGGCGAGCCGTGGCGAGCGGAATGAAGCTTGCGAGAACTTATGAACCCAAGCTGCTCAAAGTGGTCGAGACGGCACTCGATGAACCGGAGCACGTTGGACCCATCATCCTGCAAGGGCAGACAGCAACGGGTAAGAGTCTCGCACTCGTCTGGCTGGCGCAGATGCTTGCCAAATCGGGCAAGGCAGCCGTCCTCCATCAGTCCAGACGGCGTGATCGTCCCAGCGCAGCTGAAGTCGAGGCGTACAGCCTTTGGGCAGAGGGCGTCGCAGGGCTGAAGACGGTGCTCATCTGGGACGGCATGGTGGATGCCGACGACTACTTCGCACTTCACCGGCAGCTCCGTGCACGTGGCCAGCGCGTGCTGATCGTCGGAAGCACCTACTTGAGCGCCAACGAGGCCGGCCAAGTCGTCACGGCCCCTATCCACCTCGACGGTCAGGAGGCCGAGGCCGTGAGCCCTTGGCTGGGATCGTATGGGGTTGACCTTCCGCCGGCCACTGTCGGCGCCGATACATCATTCCTTGCGCTGTTATATCGAGCACTTCCCGAGACCGAGGCTGGCTTGCGCCGCGGCCTCGCCTTGGAGATGCGCGCAGCCGAGTCTGGGATGGAGGCACTGTCCCGGGAACGCAAGCAGCACGAGCCTGAGTCACGCATGACGGCGATCGCCGAAGCACTGATTGTCGCGGGCCTTGACATCGCGACGTTGGTTCCTGCGGAGCACTCGCCCGACGAACTTCATGGACTGGCTTTCACCGAGCGCAGCACGACCGAGCAACTCAGCGCCATGCTTCTGGCGGCGGGAAGGCGGGGCCTCAGCATTCCCCTCGAACTTGCCCTCCGTCTAGTCGGGCGCGAGGGGTCTTCTGCAATCGTTGACTTCATTCGACGCTTCGACATCTTCCGATGGACCGAAGAGGCGAATGGCATGCAGTTCCTCGGCGTGCGCACGCGATTGGAGGCGGAGCTACTTGCCCGGGAGGACCTCACCGACCTGACCGAGGTTGACGTCGTGGCTGCCTTCATCACGAGCGTGCGGCCGGACTTCAACGGGCGCTCGGGCGGCGACGAAGTCCAGTTCATCATCGACCTCATGGATCAGATGGGCCCGCAAAGTGAGAGCCGAGGTCGCTACGCACGATGGTTTGGCGACCTCGCGGAGGCCTGCGCAGCTCAACGAGCAAACAGTGGGCTGGTCCATCCCCGGTTGGTCCTGTTGGAGGTGAACCTCTCTCGCGAGCACGTGAAGCGAGCCCAGCGCACAGGAGAGCTGCCGCGCGATGAGCGATTGGCTCTGTTCCGGGATTCGGAGCAGCTGCTGCTTCGAACGCTTGAAGATGCCGACGCCTCGCCGCGCTCACGACTCAACTTGTACGTCGAGCTCGCTGCGTCGATTGGGTCGCAGGTGTTTGAACTCGCTTCCGAGCAGGATTCCGCGGCCCAGGGTGCAGTCTCAGCCCTTATCGAACGCTTGATTGACGCCGTGATGCGCGCACGAGAGGCAGACCCAGAGAACATCTATCCCGTCGACGTTCTCGCGTGGTCTGCCAGGGACGCAGTTTCGTCAGGGGGAATGAACACCGAAGCGAAACTCAACCTATTGGCCGACGCGCAAGCCTCACTCGACTCTCTGGACCCGAAGGAGCTGTCTCCAGGTCAGCAGGCCAAGTACCGCGCACGCCAAGCCGAGATTGCGCAACTCCTCGGCGACAAGGAACTCGAAACGAGCTACCTGCAAGAACTGGTGGCGATGGACAACCCTGCCGCCTACTACCTGTTGGCGAGCCGCGCTGCCAAGTCAATCAGTGATGACAGCGTGGGAGTTGCGCTGGACACACTTCTCTCTGCCCCGAGGTCCATCCGCGACGACTGGAAGTGTGCGCGCCTCATCCTGGACCTGTACTGGCAGAAGCGCACCGGCGACCGCCTTATGCGTGGCGAGCGAAAGACTGTTGCGTTCGGAGAATCCGATTGGAGGTCGTGCTTAGACCTCGTTGGCACCCTTCATGGCGCGGCTGGGTTCGATCAATACCGAATCGCGTTCGTCCGTGGACTTGCCTTGTTCCACCTAGGTTTGATCTCTGCAGCACAGGCGGAGTTTCGAGTCCTGGGTTCGCTCGGCCTCGATGTGAGCCGGCGCGTCTATTTGGCCTACCTTGCAAGCAACCCCGACGGGACGCCCAGGGAGTTCACAGGCAGAGTGGCATCCGCGACGCCCGACGGTCGCCGGGGGAAGGTCTGGGTCGACCAACTCAGGGCTGAGGTCGACTTCGTTCCGCTGCGCTTCTCGCCCGAGGCGTACAAGTCGAAGAATGAGGTCGTGCCGACGTTCCACGTCGGCTTCAACTACCGCGGCCCCATCGCGGATCCGATTCGGCGTTCCGTCCGGCCATCCGGGTCCGAATCCTCATGACTCTCGATCGTGTCGTTGAGCTCGCGGGACAGCTCAGCAACTTCAAACGACTTGCAACAGGCTCGTCGTGCGCTCCCTTCCCGCGCGACGTGATTGCCTCCACAGACGTCACCTTCAAAGACGCTGTCACAGCAATCTGGGGTTGGTACGAGGAGCAGCTCAGCGCCGATGTTCGCGAAATCACCTCCCGCGCGGACCCCCAGGTGCGACCCACGTTGTCGCAGTTCTCGCGCCTTCTCAATGACCAGCGCCACGTCGACCAACATCCCGACTACGACCGTGCCGCGGAGGCCAAAGCCTGGCGTAACACCGTAGAGGGGCAGTCATCGGGCGCGTCGACCGAGACGAACCAGCTGGTTGCGGCGCTCCTTCGGGAACTCTGCACCGCCTTGGAGTGTCTGTTCGCTGTCGCGGCAAGGATCGTCCGCAGTCCGCCAGACAGCCAGGCTTGGCGCATGTTGGCCGCCCGCTCACCCGACGAGGAGATGCGCGCGGTCTTAGTTAACATTGGTCGCCAACTCCAGCCGAACAAACTCGGGTACGCCGTGCGTCAGTTCGACAAGCATCCGGAACTGCGCAGAGCCAGATCGTCCCAGGAGAGGGCGCAGGTCGCTGAGTTGGTCGCCCTTGGGGTTTCGCTCGCCCCACTCAGCGTGGCGTACGACGAGATCTTGGACGAATTCGGCCTCTTGGGTGACGCGAGAGGCTCTGCTCTGCTGCTCTTTGCCCATGGCGTACAAGCCGCCGGATTTCACGGAACCCGCCTCGTCCCGGTGCTGAGAGTGGTATGGGAGGCAGTGCAGGGCACAAGGCCATCGCGGTAGAGGCCTACTGGGCCTCGGTGTGTGGGAGTGGTGTGGCAAGAACGGCCGCAGCCACGCCTGACGCGGCCGCGCGAGTCTTGTCCTCGGCGGTCGGCCACAGGTGCGCGTAGGTGCTTAGCGTCGTGGTGGCAAAGGCGTGGCTCATTGCTCGCTGATAGTCACCACGTCGCAGCCAGCCGCAATCAGGCCGCCGGCGAAGTAGTGCCGCAGCTCGTGCAGTTTGTACGTTACTCCGGCGTGGGTGCGGGTGGAGAGGATGTCTCGAGTTCCGTGGAACTTCGGTGGCGGCCCAATGATCATCAGGCTGCGTTCACGGTCTCATGATGACGGTCGGCACCGACAGTGTGCTCGGCGACATGCCGCTCGAGGGCGGTCCGTAGTGCGGGTAGGTGCAGGTGGCCGTTGACGCGGCGGAACTGCTTGCTGGCCTCGACCATCCCGGCGGCGCACCAGCGCAGCGCCATGGTCCCGTCGCGCCAGCGCTTGACGTTCATCGACTCGATCGCGTTCGTGCTGCGAAGGGTCCTGGCTAGCGTGGGTGGCACGTCCAGGGCCAGTACGGTCAGTGTCTCGGTCAGGCCCCTCTCGGACGCTGTTGGCGGCGGACGGGTGGGTCTTGTCCAGCTCGCGGGCCAGCGTGGTCAGCGCGGACTCGGCCTCCAGCGCGGAGCCGGCGTGGTAGGCGGTCCGCATCCGCCGCTCCACCGTGGTCCGCATGCGTTGCGGCAGATGGTCTTTGACGTTGCGGATCTTGTGCAGCTGACACCGAGCCAGCACCGGGTGGTCGAACACGTCCAGCACGGCCCGGCGCAGTGCCTTGGACCCGTCCAGCACCACCAGGACCGGGCGGGTGACGTTCAGGCCCCGTTCGCGCAGCCCGACGCACAGCTCGGTGACCAGCGTGGCGTTCTCGGTCGAGCCCTCGATCAGGGCCAGGGGGTGCATGGCCGGCGTCGATGTCAATACCGAGCGCGACCACGCAGCACGACTCCGCGAAGTGCACCCCGTCGACCATCAGCGCCACCAGGTCCAGGTCGGACAGGTCAGCGGCCCGCAGGTCGGCCAGCGCGGTCTCCGTCATCTTGACGAACCTGCGGGAGACCGCCGACCTGCTCGTCGCCCTCGCCCCCTGCTCGACGTGCGCCCCGACCGGCTCGAGGCCGACGCCGTAGCGGCGAGTCGACAAGCCCGCGAGCATCCGCTCCATCGCCATCTTCCCCAGGATCTCGGTCGAGGAGAACAAGTCATGCGCCGGCACGCTCAGTTCGCCGGAGCCGTCCGCGGCACGCACCCGCGGCCGTTCCACAGCCACCCGGCGCCCGCCCAGGGTCACCGACCCGGTCTCGGTGCCGTGGCGCACCGCGGCCCGGTCGGGGTTGTGCCTGCCGCGTGGGCCAGCCAACGCGGCCACGTCGGCGTCAATCAATGCGCTCATCACCTGCAGGCCGGCGCCGACCGCCAGGGCGAGCAGCCCCTCGCGCATGTCCTCGGCGATCTCGGCCATCGCCACGTTCACCCGCTCGGGCACGGCGAGCGCACTCGTATCGGTGGCCTCGATCTGGTTCTTCTTGGTCATAGCGGTCCCTCGTCTCTGGGTCGTCTTGGCGGACGCCCAACACCTACCGCAAGGCAGGCATCAGGCGGGGGACCGCCACCTCAACTTCCACGGTGCGACATGACGTCGCACGCTGCGAGTGACCTGCACGATTTGGAGGGCGGTGATGCTGCCGAAGCGCAGTCCAGGCTCGTGCTCAAGGCCTGTCCCTACCCTGACGGGCGTCGCTGGTAACGGCGGGGTCCGGAGCTCAGGGAGAAGCCCAAGGGCGCCCGTTCCATCCGGGAGCCACAGGCCAGGGGAAGACCGGACGGGTGAAGGACGTGAACCTCCGTTGATACCTCGTGATTGAGACCCCTGCCGGTGGGATGTGTCAGCGGGGTCAGGGACTGGCTGTTGGGAAACGGCAGGCGCCGGCTGGAGACGTGGAGTCAGTCGGGTGAGCACCGCCGTCCTCGGGGCATAGGAGGCACCCACCCCGGTCGCATCTCGCACGTGCGGAACATGGAAACCCCGTCAGGGTCCGGCACGGTGACGTGCCCGGTAAGCCGACCGTGAGGAAGGCCCAACTCCCTGGCGGGACAGGATGACCCGAGACGCTAACGCCGGTCGCCGAAAGGCAGCAGGAAACCGAGACACCATGGCCGGCCCCTCCGCCGGCCGTTCCCGGATAACTGGCCGGACAGGGGCTGATGCCCTACCCGAAAGGGTGCTGACGCGGGTCAGGTGAGCCTGTGCAGAACCCTGACAACGACGACCGGAACCGAAGGGCAAGTTGGACGGCATGACGACGTCACCATCGACGACAGCGGCATCGTCGTCGGTTGTCGTGGTGCTGAACGGACCAGAGGACGAACTCCTGGACTGGCTGTCGATCGACTGGCGGTCCGTCGAGGATGACGTACGGCGGCTACGACAGAGGATCTTCACGGCATCGCAGGCAGGGGACCTCAAACGGGTCCGGAACCTGCAGAAGTTGATGCTCTGCTCTCGCTCCAACACGCTCGTTAGCGTGCGGCGGGTCAGCGAGCAGAACGCTGGCCGCAAGACCGCGGGTATCGACGGGGAGGTGGTGCTGCTCCCACAGGCCAAAGCTGAACTGGCGGACTGGGTGCAGCGCCGATCCGAACCGTGGCTGGCCCGTCCGGTCAGGCGGGTGTATATCCCGAAGGCAGGTGGCAAGCAGCGCCCACTCGGAATTCCTGTGATCGTTGATCGCGTGCTGCAAGCGCGCGTGGTCAACGCACTCGAACCTGAGTGGGAGGCACGGTTCGAGCCGAAGTCCTACGGGTTTCGGCCGGGCCGTGGCTGTCATGACGCGATCGCGGCGATCTTCAACGTCGCCAAGGGTGCGAACCCTCAGCGGCGTTGGGTCCTCGACGCTGACCTGGCAGCGGCGTTTGGCCGGATCGACCACGAGCACCTCCTCAGCCAACTCGGCACGTTCCCAGCCAGGGAGCAGATTGCCGGGTGGCTGAAGGCGGGTGTGCCGGTCGAAGGGTCAGGCGGTCGCCGCGCTGGCGCGACTGACCGTTCTGCTCGCCGACCTCGGTCTGGAACCGAAGGCGGCCAATACCCGGATCGTTCACCTAACCGTGGGTGGTGAGGGAGTGGACTTCCTCGGCTTCCATCACCGGCTGGTGCGATCCCGGGCTAGGCAAGGCACCTCCGTGTTCACCTGTCTGGGCCGAGGGCCCTCACGCAAGGCGATGCAGCATGCCCGGGGCCGCATCCGCTTCATGACGATGCGAGCCCGGCTGGCAGCACCGGTCGAACAGGTCGTGCAGGACATCAACATGTTCCTGCGCGGCTGGGCGGGATACTTCTGCTTCGGGAACTCCGCCCGCGCCTTCGACAAGATCAGGAACTATGCGCTGCTGCGTCTGGCGCTGTTCCTCGGAAAGCGACATCAACGTGGCCGGTCCTGGGGTTTCGCCCGGGTCTACCGATCACCCGATTCGCTCGGCCTGATCTCCCTCAATGGAATCGTCGCCGCACCCAGGCCCAACCGGGCCTGGCGGGCTCCGACCGAACACCGCCGGTGAAGGGCGTCGGTGAGCCGTGTGCGGGAGAACCGCA
>JAABUK010010299.1_pt1 | contig 12516 bp, 4 predicted proteins | sample 5559141 | NCBI WGS metagenome assembly JAABUK01 (sample SAMN10711869, study PRJNA513367) | rock metagenome | isolation source: Antarctica rocks | place: Antarctica: Victoria Land, Pudding Butte nord | collected 2016-01-03
TAAATCTCTTAATTTTAATATTTTGACAAAATAAATATATTAAATTCTCTTTTCTAAGATTTAATTTGTCAATTCTCTTAGAGTTATAATATATACCAAATCTTTAACTGATAAATTCAAGATCTTTTATTAATTCTTAATATAGACTGATTAATAATTGTACACTAATAACTAATTTCTGTGTCAGTTGTTTCATTTCTTTTAATTATCTGTACAAAACTAATTCTTATTTATAGTTAATATAGAAAGATGACACTCTAATTACTACTGAGACACTATTATACATAAATTGTGTTAGTGATAGAAGTACTATTTAGTTATTCTAACAATAGTTCATATAATAATATAGATATTATTTCAATATTTAATTGATTTTTTTAGTTTGTTCATCTATCTGCGAATAATAAGCTGTAAATAGCTTATATTTAATTTCGAGTTGATCTATTAATAATTTCTAGAATTTGAAAGTGAATAATTTGTCTTAATCAGAGATGATTTCTACTAATATATTGTGATTCGCGAATATTGTTCGCAAAAATGTGTATATTAAGTCTTCAATGTTTAATACTTCTATATAATTGATAAAGTAGATATACTTTATTAATCTATTAATAATAACTAGAATGCTATTATAGCTGATATTAGTTATTGAATTCTTTAATATTAGTAGCTTAATAATAAAGTCTAATATAATGAATTTGCATACTTCTTTAAATTATTTTAAAGATTGCATCTCTTTATATAATTTGTGATGAAAATACTTGATTTTCTAATAAATATCACAATTAGCAATTTACTGTCAAACTGCTTTATTCATTTTAGAAAAATAGTAGAATCTAAAAATATGTTTTAGAGTTTTTTCTATTTCTTAATGCTTATAAGATGCTTTCTTATAATATTGTCAAATAATCATTTTTTTTACTTAATTTGTGATGTACACTAGTTCTTTATACAAGATTAGTTTGCTGTCTTGTTTTTAAAAGACTGAATATTTTTCAGGATTTTTTTTAATTTCGCGAGATAAATAATTATTTGAGTATAATCTTATAATTTAATCTTTCTAATTCTAATTAGAGATCTGAAATATTAAAATAATTATAGTATAATTATATATTATAATTCTATTTATATTCTTTCGTAGAATTAATTATAAAGCGAATTTAACATCTTAGATATGATCTGCTTAATAGCTTAAAGCATTAGTTTTAACATTATTATTTCTTTTTTAATAGAATATTTTAAAGTTGTATGTTGATAACAGCTCAGATTATTATATCTGATATCTATTTAACATCTTAATAATAATGAAGTACAACAGATTTTTGTGATTTATATAAACTTTTATAGAATACTTAAATCTCTTTAAATATACTTATTATTCATTAAATATGATAATTATAACTAGAAGTTTCTTATTATAAATCTCATAATTGAGTTTCGTTAGAATCATTTTTCTGAAATAAAAAATAATAAGTCTTAATTATTCTTTATTATCAGATTAACTTATATATATACTAATAATATAATCTAATATATTTATCTTAAACATAATCTATCTCTTAGAATCAAATATTGTGAGAATAAGAACTATTATAAATTTCTGTTTCAGCTTCTAAAACAAAGACTTAACTTCTATTTCTTAGATAAAGAATACTTTCTTTCTAATTATTTAAATTAATAAGATGATTATTTTTAAGTAACTTGTAATAAATCTTTAATAAAAGTTGGCGAATCTGAGAAATAATTATAATTTCTTTATTAATATAGATTGTGATTATTTAAGTATAGCTGTAATCTTAAATTTGTTCATCTGAATCCTTATAATTATTAGAATAAACTTAAGAAACTTAATACTTTACTTATAAAACTCATATTTCTCAATCTTTATTAACAGATTTTTCGTCTGAAAAGTGCGAAGTATCTTTTGAATATATTCAATATATTACTCTTTGATTTTAGAATATATGAGAATGTCATTAAAATAAATGATATAAAACTGATCTAAATATTTTCTAAGAATATTATTTATTAGAGATTGAAAGAAGATTAGAGTATTTATTAATTTAAAGAGCATAATCAGATACTTGTAATAATTATAATAAGTTTAAAATGCTATTTTTCATTTCTCTCTCTTCTTTATTCTTATCAGATTATACATTTCTTATAGATCAAGTATTATAAATTATCTAGCTTCATAAATACGATTATATAACTTAGATATAAGAGATAATGTGTAATAATTTTTTATTATTATATTATTTAGTTGTTGATAATTAATATATAGACACATTTCTTTATTTAATTTTAAAATAAATAGAACTAAATATTTTGCAGATAAAATTGAGAATTAAATAAATTCTTTTTTCTAATTCTTGTTAAGATATTCTCGTAATATCTTAAGTTCTTTCTTAGAAAGAGAATAGATAGATTTATATATAAGTTTCTTGTCAGATTCTAACAAAATTTCATGATTTTAGAATTGATATTTAGATAACACAGATACATTTTTATTTTTCATAAATAGATATTTAAATTTATTATATTCAGATGAATATTTAAAAGATTTTTCTGTTATTTCTACTAAGTATCTATTATCAGATTTCATTTATATTATCTTTATAAATGATATTGTGATTATAATTGTCTTACAAATATAGTTAGAAAAGCTGATAGTTCATTATTTTCAACTAATTACTGAATTATAAGCTTTTAGTTATAAAATGCTCAGAATAATATTATATTTGATTTTCACAATATTCAATATTATCTTCTCAGTATGTTATTATATAAATAGATTGAGCGAATAAGTCTCTATCTTAATTCATCTCTGATTTTGCTCTATAGAATTTTCATCTATTAGTGCTAATTAATAGAATCTGTTTTTTCTTTAAGTATGCAGATAAGAGCGAGTTATATATGTTAATAAGATGTAATTTTCGATAACTTCAGAATCTATTATAATCTTAACTTTTTATTATTTAATATATTTCTGCAAGATTATATATTATATATAACTAATATTAGTAGTAACTAGTTTTTGAGATCTGAGAAGAGATTCTTTATCAGATCTCTAATATAAAGAGTCTTCTTATTTTTTAATTCTCTGAATTAATAGTTTCTGAAATAAGTATATTCTTCTTTTATAAAGTAACATTTTAATTTATCGCACGAAAAGTATGCATATAACTTATAAGAAATGTGATATTCTTTATCACAAATCACTCTTATTACTTCTAATTTCTTAGATTCTTAAATTTGCGTTATACTTACACTTTAAATCTCTTTAAGATAAGTAGAAATATCAATCTTATATAAGTTAATTGCTTCTCGAAGATTACTATCTTAATAATAATAAATCTATCTCTGATTTTAATTTAAATAGTTCTCTGTGCGATATATTCTTAATTATAATTTTAACTTAATTCTTTAAAATATCTTCTTAAATACATATATCTTATGCTAATATTATGATTTTAACTCGCAATCTATATTTATATATAATACTAATTCTCAGAACTTAGTAACTATTTCTATATAATCTTTATTATATTTGAGATTGCTTAATACTCACTTCTAAGATATTTTGAAGATGATGCTTAATAACTATTTCATCTTCTTCTATCTAAACTTCTTAGAATATTACTCTAAGTTATTCTTATCTAATCTGTAAATGATATATTAATCATTATAACAGATAGTTCAGAATAAACAGATGTGAAATGATTCTATAAGTTTCTAATCACGAATCTACTCAAATAATTTGATAACTATTTCTAATATTAATATTTTGATATTAATATAGCTGGTATTTTATATATCATCTAATTTATTCATTCTCTATTTCATTAATTCTTTTAAGATTGCGTGCAATTATTGTTTATTAAAGCAGTTATTAGCTTAATATTTAAATTTCTTATAATAGAGATATAAATTCTTCTTCATTCTCTCTTCTTATTATGCTAGAGAGAGTTTTCCTCTCTTAAATTTATCTTCAAACTTTCTTTAATTTATAATATTTAGATTCATCTCTTAAAAGTAGCGAACTTATTTAAATTGATATTCTCTCTTATAATAGTTTCTAAAAATAAATATCTAAAATCATTCTTGCTCTTTTTTCATCTGTCTTTTATACAAACAGTTGTCTATCTTAATAAACATGCCAACTAAACTTTCTAATTCATCTAATTTCTTAATTTGAGCCAGCTTATTTTTAACTAAATTCTTTAATTCTAGATAGTATTTTATTATAAGTGCTATATTATTCCACTCAATCTATAATATAATCTATTAAAACTTGAATATATATTCTGTTATTAAGTCTATCTATTAAAGTTTCTGAACTTCTTATTTAGCAGTTTGTTCTTTATTCACTTCTTTATATATTTGTCTAATACACTTCTTAAAATAAGAATAGCTAGCAAAGATTCTTTTTATTTTCTCTTTCTTATCTTCAATCAACTTTTCCAAGTAATCTATTAGATAGAATTCAAATCAATTAAAGACTTTATTTCTGAGATAAGTAACTATAAATATCATTCTAATTTCAATCATCTTTAACTTCTGAATATTAAATCAAATATACATGTTAACTTAAGTTAAGAAGACTTAAAGTTTATTTTTATTTTTATGAAATATATTAGAAGTATTAACTTTTAAGAAGATATAGTTTATATTAGCAATCTCTCTTTAAGATTATTCTTATTCAGAATATGATATATTTATCTTAATAAGTTCTATTATAATAGAGTGACTGATATCTAATAATAGATAGTCAAAATGTTAAGAACTATTAAGACAAGTTATAGCAAGATTTAGATATTAGAAGATTGTAAATAGAAATTACTATTCTTATATAGAAGAATTAAGAGTAGAATGCAATTAATAATATAAGTTAATTACAAAAGAAGAATAGAATTATGAAACTATAAAATGTAGCTTTATATATATACTCAAGAGAAATCACTGCTCACAACTACTTACTTATAAGTCTGAATAAGTAGTAACTTGATGCTCACAATTACTCACTCGTGAGCTCGAGTGAGCAGTGACTTGGCGCTAAGTTCTGAGTCACATAACCCGGCTAATCTTTCTGTTCCAGAAGATTTTGTAACACTAACGCAAATATATCACACTCTAAATATGAATTATCTTAGAGAGATATCGCTAATATAGATTATATCTCTCTCAAAATTAATATCTTTAACACATTTTATAAAGATAGAAAAAAGCTTAAAGTCTTCTTAATTTAAATTAATATATATATTCAATTTAATATTCAGAAGCTAAGAATTGTTGAAGTCAAAATAATATTTACAGTCACTTATCTCAGAAATAAAGTCTTCAATTAATTTAAATCTCATCTAATAAATCATTTAGAAAAGTTGATAAAGAATAAAAAGATCGAGATTAAAAAGATCTTCTTTAATTATACTTACTTCAAGAAGTGTATTTAATAGATATATAAAAGAGTGAACGAAAAACGAACAGCTGAATAAGAAGTTCAGAAACTTTGATAAACAGACTTAATAATAGAGTACGCCTTTAAGTTCTAATAAATCATATTAAGAATCGAGTAGAATAACGCGACACTTATAACAAAATACTATCTAGAACTGAAGAACTTAATTAAAGACGAACTAATTCAAATTAAAAGATCAGATAAATTAGAAAGTCTAGTTAATATATCTATTAAAATAAATAATTATCTATACAAAAGATAGATGAAAAAAAGACAAGAACATTCTCAGATATTTATTTCTGATAAATATCGAAAGATAGAATATTAGTTTAAGCAAGTCTGATATTTCCGAGAAATAAACTTAAATATCATAAATCAAAGAAAGTTTAGAAAGAGATCTTAGTAAGATAAACTCTCTTCAGTCTAATAAGAAGAGAGAATAAAAAAGAACTTATATCTCTATTATAAAAAATCTAAATATTAAGTTAATAGTTATTTAAATAAATAATAATTGCACACAATCTTCAAAGAATTAATAATAGAGAAATCAAATAATATATAGAATATCAGTTACGCGAATATCGAAACATCGATATTAAAGATAATTATCAAATCGCTCAAGCAGATTCATAATTAGAAAATCTAAGAATTATCACACATCTACTTATTCTAAACTATTTATTATAATAATTAATGCGCCATTTATAAATCAGATAAGAACAACTTAAAGTAATATTTTAAGAAACTTAAATAAAAGAAAGCGAAATAATTGTTAAACGCTATCTTCAAAATATTTCAGAAGTGAGTATTAAGCAATCTCAAATATAACGAGAATTATATAGAAATGATTATTAAATTTTGGGAATTAATACCATATATAAATATAGATTGCGAGTTGAAATCTCAATATTAGTATAAGATATATACACCTGAGAAAATATTCTAAAGAATTAAGTCAAAATTATAATTAAGAATATATCGCATAAAGAGCTGTTCAAATTAAAATTAAAGATAAATTCATTCTTATTAAGATAGTAATCTTCAAGAAATGATTAATTTATATAAGATTAACATCTTTACTTATTTTAAAGAGATTTAAAGTACAAGTATAATATAAATTTAGAAACCCGAGAAGTTAAAGATAATAAGAGTGATTTACAATAAAGAATATCGCATCCCTCACAAGTTATACGCACATTTCCCGTGTGATAAATTGAAATGTTACTTCACAAAAGAAGAACATACTTATTTTAAAAACTATTAACTCGGAAAGTCAAAAAACGAGAAGGCTCTTTATATTAGAGATCTAATAAAGAATCTTCTCTTAAATCTCAAAAACTAGTCGTCACTAACACTAGCTATATATGATATATAATCTTATAGAAATATATTAAATAGTAAAAGATCAAGATTATAATAAACTCTAAAGTCATCAGAAACTACGTCTCTTTAGCATATATAACTCACTCCCGTCTGTCTATTCGGAAAAAAGACAAATTCTATTAATTAGCACTAATAGATGAAAGCTCTATAAAACAAAATCAAGAATGAATCAAGATAGAGACTTATCCGCTCAATCTATTTATACAATAACACACCAAAAAAGTGATATTAAATATTGTGGAAATTAAATACAATATAATTCTGAGCATTTTATAATTAGAAGCTCACAATCTAATAATCAGCTGAAGATAATGAATCATCAGCTTTCCCAACTATGTCTATAAAATAATCACAATTACAGTATTATTTACAAAAATAATATAGATGAAATCTAATAATAGATATTTAATAGAAACAATAGAGAAATCTTCTAAATATTCATCTAAATATAATAAATTTAAACATTTGTTTATTAAGAATAAAAGCGCATCTGCGTTATTTAAACATCAATTTTAAGATCACGAAATTCTATTAAAATTCAATAAGAAACTTATATATAAATCTATTTATTCTCTTTTTAAGAAAGAACTTAAGATTCTATAAGAATATCTTAATAAGAATCAGAAGAAAAGATTTATTTAATTCTTAATTTTATCTATAGAATATTCAGTCTTATTTATTTTAAAGTCAAATAAAGAAATGCGTCTATATATTAATTATCAATAACTAAATAATATAATAATAAAAAATCATTACACATTATCTCTCATCTCTAAATTACATAATTGTATTTGTGAAGCTAAGTAATTTATAATACTCAACTTATAAAGAGTGTATAATCTAATAAAAATGAAAAAAGAAGAGAAATGAAAAATAGTATTCCGAACTTATTATAATCATTATAAGTACTTAATCATGCTCTTTAAATTAATAAATATCTCAATCTTCTTTTAATCTTTAATGAATAATATTCTTAAAGAATATCTAAATCAGTTCTATATTATCTATCTCGACGACATTCTTATATACTCTGAAATCAAAGAACAATATATTAAATATATTTGAAAAATGCTTCGCGCTCTTCAGACGAAAAATCTACTAATAAAGATTAAAAAATGCGAGTTTTATAAGCAAAATATTAAGTTTCTTATATTTATTCTAATAATTATAAGAATTTAAATAAATAAATTCAAGATCACAGTCATATTTAAATGATTATAATCTATGTTAATAAAGAAATTATAATTATTTCTTAAATTTGCCAACTTCTATTAAAGATTCATTATAAATTACTTGAAAATAATCGCCCCATTAATATAAATAACTAGAAAGAAAGTATTCTTCATCTAAGAAACAGAAGTAGAGTCTTTGTTTCAGAAGCTGAAATAAAAATTCACAATAATTCTTATTCTCGCAATATTTAATTCTGAGAGATAGATTATATTCAAGATAAATGCATCAGATTATATTATTAATATGTGCATAAATCAATCTAATAATAAAGAATGATTAAGACTTATCATCTTCTATTTTAAAAAGATGATTTTAATAAAACTTAATTATGAGATTTATAACAAGAAACTTCTAGCTATAATTACCGCGTTTAATAAATGATGAGTATATTTAAAGAGATTTAAGTACTTTATAAAACTTTACATAGATTATAAAAATCTATTATACTTTATTATTATTAAGATATTAAATAGATATTAGATATAATAATCTAAGCTATTATCAGTATATAACTTTAAGATATTCTATTAAAAAGAAAATGATAATATTAAAGTCGATGCTTTAAGTCACTGAGCAGATTATGTTTAAGATATCAAACTCGCTTCATAATCAGTTTTATGTGAGAATACGAACGGAATCATAATATATAATCATATTATGATTATTTTAATATTTCAGATCTCTAATCAGAATTAGAAAAGTCGAATTATAAGATCATATTTAAACGATTATTTATTCCGCGAGATTCGAAAAAATCTTAAAAAATATTCAATCTTTTAAAAACAAGATAGCGGACTGATCTTATATAAAGAACTAGTATATATTATAAATTAAGCGAAAGAAATAATTCTCCGATAATATTATAAGGAAGCTTCTTATAAATATTAAGAAATAAAGAAAACTCTAAAATATATTTCTAAATCCTACTACTTTTCTGAGATAAATAAAGCAGTTAGATAGTAAATAGTTAATTATAATATTTATTAGAAAACAAAGTACTCTTGACATAAATTATATAAGAAGATGCAATCTTCAAAAGTATTTGAAGAAGCTTAGAAATTTATAATATTAAACTTCATTATTAAGCTATCTCTATCTAAGAACTCAATAATAAATGTTAGCTATAATAATATTCTAATTATTATTAATAGATTAACTAAATACATCTACACGTTTTTACAAATAATATTCACAAATTATGATATATTAGCAGAGATCATTTCAGATTAAGATAAACTCTTTATCTTTAAGTTTTGAAAATTATTAATAGATTAACTTAAAACTAAATATAAGTTGTTAATAGCATATCATTTATAAATAAATAAATAGACTGAAAGAATTAATCAAATATTAAAACAATATCTACATTATTACGTCAATTATTACTAGAATAACTAAGTAGTACTTCTATCACTAACGCAGTTCGCATATAATAGCGCCTCAATAGTAATTAAAGTGTTATTGTTTTACATTAATTATAATTATAAATCAGTCTTATATAAATAATTAAGAGAGATGGAACAGTTTATATAGAAATCAGTTATTAATGTGCAGCTATTAATCAGTCTATATTAAGAGTTAATAAAAGATCTTGAATTTATTAGTTAGAGATTCGGTATATATTATAACTTAAAGAGAATTAACAGATTAAATCTTAAAGAAGAGAATCTAGTATACTTGCTTCGCTAAAATATTAAAATCAAAAGACTTAGTATTAAGCTGAATCACACGAAGCTTAATCTCTATCTAATTTAGAAAGTTCTAGATCAATTAATTTATAGACTTAAGCTTCTAAATATAATAAGAATTTACTTAATATTTAATATTTCTCTTCTAAAATCTATATTAAAGAATGTTAAATAGATTCTAATTTATTTAAAAAAATAGAATCAGAAGTATAAAATAGAATAAATACTCAATGATTAAGAGATTAAGAATAAGACTCACTATCTAATAAAATAATCAGAATATAACATGTTAGAAAACACGTGAGAATTAGAAACAAATCTTAATCCCGCGATTCTAAAGAATTATCATTATTAGAACTCTTAATGTGAAGAGAATTAAAGAGAGCAGTCAGCTGCATCTTATTAAAGATGATATTCAATCTCGTATTAATTAACAACTCTCTCTTCTCTAAATATCTCTCTTCTCAATTAAGCTTCTTTAGAGACTTAATCTCCCGAGCAATCATCTTATTTTAAGTCACTTAAAGAGACTTTATACAAAAGTTAAAACTCATTATTTTAGTAATATTTTATTAAAGATGAAGAAGAGTTGTCTTTTAAGCAGTCTTTAATCGCAGTTTCTTCTATTATAATCTCTGAAAGTTAATCTTCGAGAAGTTATTATTATAATAAATATTACAATAAATATACTTCGAACACTTTAAGATATCTTTAGAAAATATATATAGATAACTCTGTGCAATATAGATAGAATATATAATTATAATCAACACTCTTAATAATATTATTCTCTTGGCCTGAATCTGATATTATTTATAAGAGAAAGATTTATTAATATAATATAAGAGTATAATAAAAGAAGAAAGGAATAGAAGAATTAGAAATCTTAAAAGAAGATTTAAGTAGCTTGAAAGATCAAGCTAATCTGAAGAAGCATAGTATTATGATATAGAATCAGTAATTGACAGACTTAGCACAGATTATTAAGACTTAGTAATAAGCCAAGAAACAGAATCCCACTTACGCACGATATCTTGTAGAGCTATAACAGACTTGTTCTTAATAATTATAATTAATAAGAATAATTGTAAGATAAATATTAAAAGAAGTGCTTGAGAGTGCTTATTAGAAATACTTAAAAGTAAGTGCTTAAGAGTGCTTAAAAGAAGTATTTAGAAGCACAGAATATGGGCTATAATTAATAATTATATAAACAAATATTTATCTCTTAGATTTATAGTCTCTTCTTTTGTAATCAACTTATATTATCAATTGCACTCTGTCTTTAACTCTTTTACATAAGCACAGTGATTTCTATTCACAATCCTCTAATATCTGAATCTTATTATAGCTAGACTTGATAGTTTCTAACACTCTATTTATAATTAATAAAGAATATAAGTCATAAATAAGTTTTAACACGATAAAGAAGCTAAAGATAGTTAGATAATAAATTAAGTTATAGAAGACTTAAAGTTTAATAGAGTTAATAACTAAGATATAAAGCTAAATAAAAGATTATTTAGCTCAGATCTAAAAGAGATAAAAGAAGTAGACTGATAAGCATTATTAATTACTAATATTTAAAGAAGAAGAGAAGATCTGATTATTAATAAAGAATATTTATATAATTAAATCTTATAGAAAGTTAAATATAAAATAGATTAGTTTATATAAAGTATTAAAGAAGTTAGAAGGTGTATATAAACTTAAATTATCTATATCTATAAAGATTTATTCTATCTTTTATATTACTTTATTATCTAAGAACTTAAAGAATCTCTTATCTAAATAGAATTATCTTATATCTTCTTCTATTATTATAAAAATAGAGATAAATATAGAATAGAAAGAATATTATTAATATTAAGAAGAGAGATAAGTATCTTAAGATAAGAGTGTAGTAAATAGATTATTTAAAGGATTTAACTTACTATCTAATTAAGAATCTTAAGAATTTAAAAGAGATTCTTAATAATTACTACTTAAGAAATCTTAATAAGCTGAGATCTAAATAATATAAGAATAGCTCTAAGAAGTAAGCTAAAGATAAGAATAAGAATAATATCTCTAAGTTATTATCTAAAGAGAAGTTATTAATAAGCTTAATTAATAATAAAAAGATTAGTAATTAAGAATAGAGAGAGAATTAATACTACTAACTATTAATTAAGAATAATTAATTTAATAAGTTAGAAGATAATATTATAAGTTATTACAGCTCTATTAATAGCTATATATAATAATTATAAGTGGGCTATAGAAATCTAATTATTAAATATAAAAGAATGGAATCAATAAGTATTAAGACTATTAGACAGATAACGCAGAGATGAGAAGACTTATATAGAGAAGCAGAGCTGACAGTTCTATAAAAAAAGATACGCGCTCTTCTTAGACTGATTCTATAAATCTGTTTATATATAGAAAGTGTAATAAAAGATATATTAGAATGTATAAATTACTCTTTATCTAAATAAGTATTCAATTCAGTAGAGATAAGATTATATAGAATTAAGAAATCTATTATCTAATTAGAAAATTAAAATTAGTAGGAAAAATCTCTAATCTTATATATAGAGATAACGCGTGATACTCTAAAAAAGAAATTAGTAATAAAATTAACTTTTATAACTGAATTCTTTTTAAAAATAGAGATAAGAAAAATTATTATTTAAATCTTAGATAAGAAAGAGAATATTAGAATTAATAAACTCTTAATTAAAGAGATTATAAATTAGATTAATTAGAAAT
>JAABUK010010300.1_pt1 | contig 12515 bp, 5 predicted proteins | sample 5559141 | NCBI WGS metagenome assembly JAABUK01 (sample SAMN10711869, study PRJNA513367) | rock metagenome | isolation source: Antarctica rocks | place: Antarctica: Victoria Land, Pudding Butte nord | collected 2016-01-03
GCGCTGCGCCCGCTTGCACACCAAGCTGGCGGCGCACACGCTGTCCATCTATCTCAACCGCCTGGTGCGGCACGCCGACTGGCTTCAACTCAAGGCCCTCGCCTTCCCCAACTAGCACAAGGGCCTACTACGTAGTTTCCGCCACTTTTGAGTACGTTTGTGCTGCAAAAAATGCGTAGTTACCCCTGATGACACCCCCCCCTCCGCACCCTAGAATAAGGTAACTACGTGTATTTGGGAGTGTCATCGGGAGACTGCGCGCCGCCGCACGGTTTGGCGTGCCGCCGCGCGAGAACGCATAGGGGACGGGGGAGCACAAATGTCGCCGCTGAGAGGTGTCAGATCGACCGCCAGGGGAGGGGGCCAGATGTTTCGCCAGTGGTCAATAACGCGCCTGGGAGCGGGCTGCGCCGTTCTCTTCCTCTTGTTGGGGCTCGTCGCGGTGCAGGCTGGGCCTGCGGCGGCGTATTCCGGAACGTTCGCGAATAACGCCCCGATCGCGCTTAATTCCACGGGCGGCGTGGCCCCCAATCCTTCGACGATCACCGTCTCCGGGTTCGCCACCGGCATCCAGTCGGTGACGGTGACGACCTTCAACTCGTCCAAGGTGGTCAACCTTAACCTCTCCGGCCCGACCGCCGGACAGAATTACAATTTCACCATCCCGGTGGGGACCGCCCAGACGAACATCCCGCTTGGCGGCACGGTGGGCACCAGCCCGAACGGGCTCTGGACCCTCTCGGTCCTCGATCCCACACCGGCAGCAAATCCGGCCCAGCCGGACTCCATCGCCGGTGGCTGGTCCCTCTTCATCGTGGGACAGCCCGCGCCGACGACGACGACCGTGACCGTCACCCCGAATCCCTCGGTCTACGGCACGATCTCTTATACGCTGAAGGCGACGGTCCTCGCGACCTCCATCCAGCAGGCACCGACCGGCATCGTCAATTTCAGCATCGGGGGCACGCCCCTCGGCGGCGTCGGCCTGGTGCAGAGCACCGCGAATAGCAGCACCGCGACCTACACGTTCGATGCGAACAGCCCGATTAATCCGGCGCTCCTCCAGGCAGGCAACTACACGATCGCCGCCAGCTATCCGGGGAACGGCGACTTCGCCCCCAGCGCGGACAACACCATGCTCGTCATCAACAAGGCCGCGACCGCGACGACGCAGGTCACTGCCACTCCCTCCACCTTCACTTACGGGACGAGCCCGCTCAACTTCAGCGCCCTGGTCATCAATACGTCCAACAATGCAGCGCTCACCGGTGGCACGGTGACCTTCTCGCTGGTTAACAGCGCGAACGCCGTCGTCTGCACCTCCGCCGCCGCCCCGGTGCCGACGACGAGCAGCGCGGTGACGGCGACTGGCTCCTGCACCCCACCGTCCACGCTGGTCGCCGGGAGTTACACCGCGACCGCGACGTACAGCGGCGACACGAATTTCCTCGGCTCGTCCGGTAGCGGCGCGACCGGCGGGGTGACCGTTACCAAGGCGAATACCAGCCTCGCCCTGACCGCCATGAGCTATAGCGCGACCTGCGGCGACACCAACGTGTCGGTCAGCGCGCTGCTGCAGAATGCGAGCAACAACGGCGGCTTCGCCAGCCCGAGCGGCGATAACGGCGGTGTGACCATTACCGTCCTCAACAGCAGCAATGTCGTACTCGCGACGCAGACGATTCCGGTGCCGACCGGCAACCAGGATTACACCGCCAACGCGACCCTCAACATCGGCAGCGTTCGCACCGGTAACTACACCGTGACCGCAAGCTACAGCGGCAGCGATCAATTCAACGGCAGCACCGCCCCGAGCAAGACCCTCACGATCTCGCCGTCGAATACCACGACGGTGATCATCACCAGCCCGATCACCGCAACCTATGGCGATGCCAGCGTGACGTTGAAGGCGTCGGTGAATCGCAACGCGACCAATGCCCCCGCCACTGGTCCAGTATTGAGCGGCGCGGTCACCTTCACCGTCAAGAAGGGCACCGCAACGATCGGCACGGTGAACGGGGCCGTGATTAACGGCGTGGCGACCGCCACCTTCCCGCTCAACTCCAGCGTTGGCGCGGGCAGCTACACCTTCACGGCAGTCTATAACGGCGACGATTGCTACAACGCGAGCAGCGCGGCCAGCAACGGTACGCTGACCGTGGCGAAGCGGATCCTCTGGATCAAGCCAGTCGATCAGACGCGCACCAGCACTCAGGCGAACCCCGGCTGCAGCAAGATCACCGACATCGAGCCCTACTTTGAGACCAACGGCCAGCCCCCGGTCGGGACCAGCCTCGCGTACAGCGACACGCTTGCATCTTCTGCAAGGCTGCTGAGCGGCTTCAGCTGCTCGTACAGCGTCGCGAATGGCACCACTGCACGACCGACCCCGGCACCATCGACCGCGACGATCAGCGCCACCGGGGTGTTCTCGGACAATTACGACATTCGCTACAAGACAGGCAAGCTCACGATCACACGCTAACGAAGGGGTTATAGCTGGTGGTGCCGGGTTGTCCACCAGTGGCACAGTGGTGAGGAGAAGGATGAGACGAATAGTTTCGGAGGTTGCGAGCGCCTATGGCTAGGCATGAACGATCGCGGCGAATCAGGATGCTTAACACACGACACGGCGTTACACCGATGGAAATTACTCAGGAGAGATCGATGATCTGGCGAAAGCTCCTTCACTTCGCGGTAATCGTCAGCATGCTGGTCGGCATGGTCGGCTTCGTGCTTCCGACCCCGGCCGCGGCGGCTGGGTTGCTGATCAGTCCGCCTTCCGTTACCTTCTCGCCGCAACAAATCAACACGCAGGGCGGTCTTCCACCGGCCCAGGGCGGTCAATACGTCATCGTTAACAATACCTATTCCACACCGATCACGATCAATGATGTGTTCGTTGATACCGCCTTCGGCAATGCCACCTCCTTCGCGGTGAGCGGCAACGGTTGCTTGGCGAATGGTGTCAGCTATCAGATTCAGCCTGGCGATAATTGTCAGTTCGGAATCGTCTTCAATCCGAAGGCTCTCGGCGATCTGAATAGCCGGGTCATCATCAATTCGACCGACCTCAACGGCGCGGCCTTGCCTGCTTCCTATGTGTCGGTGAGCGGCACCGGCACCTCGCCGTCGCTGGAAATCGCTCCCACTGCGCTCAACTTCACCGCGCAGGAAGTGAATACCGGCCAGAGCCCCGACCAGGGTGTTGTGATTCGTAACACCGGCCAGGGGGCGTTGGTCGTTTACAACCCGACCCTAAATGGTGGGGCACCCTCCAATTTTGTCATCACGAAGAACACCTGTGGTGGCACGATCGGCCCCAGCCTGACTTGTGAGATCCGGGTCGCGTTCTTCCCGCAGTCGGTCGGCACCAAGACCGAGACGCTGCAGATCGTGACCAGCGCCAATAACACCACCCCGCAGAACGCGCAGGTGCTGTTGACCGGCGCGGCGATGCAGGGGACGATCAGTGCCAATCCCGGCTCGATCAACTTCCCCGATCGTCTGATCAACACCATCAGCCCCACCACGACGGTGACGCTGACCAACAACAGTGGTCAGACACAGACGATCCCTGCCATGTCTATCATTAATGACGGTGGGAGTAACTTCTTCCTCGTCGCCGACAACTGCACCACGCAGACCCTCGCGCCGAACGGCGGGACATGCACCTTCGGCGTGTTCTTCCGCCCGACCGCAGCGGGCCAACAGGCCGCGCAGGTGCAGATCTCGCGTACCCCCGGCAATGGCCCCGGCGTCACGCCGCTCCTGGTGCCGATGAATGGCAATGGCCTTGCCGGTGGCGGGAACGTGACGATCGCCCCGCCGACCAAGGACTTCGGTTCGACGCCGCTCGGCCAGCAGGGCAGCGCCCAGGCGTTCGTTGTCACGAACAATGGCCCCTCGACCCTGAGCGTCAATGCCGTATTCATCAATGGCCCGAACGCGGGCGACTTCTCGATCATCTTCTTCGGTTGTAACAACGGGACGGTGTTGAACCCGACCGGTGGGAACTGCACCGTCGTGGTCGAGTACTCGCCGACGACGCCCCCCATCGGCGCGCGCGTCGCCAGCCTCAACGTCGGCCTGAGCGAAGGGGCGACCCCCGGGCCGACGGTGGCGAGCGTCGCGGCGGCGCTCAACGCCACCGCGACTGCGGCGCTCCAGCAGACCGCGACCCTGACCCCGAACCCGCAGGACTTCGGTTCGGTGCAGATCGGGGCGCAGAGCACGCCGGTGGTCTTCACCATGACGAACACCGGCTCGCAGCCGATCGGCCCGCTCGGCGCTCCCGTGAGCGTCGGCGCGAACGCCGACCAGTTCGTGATCGTCAGCGCCAGCGATTGTTTCAACAAAACCCTGACCACGGCGAGCCCGACCTGTACCTTCAGCGCCTTCTTCAAGCCGACGGCCACTGGCCTGCTGTCGGCCTCGGTCAGCGTACCCTTCCAGGGCACCACGACCACCCCGGCGGTGTCGGCCACCGTCTTCGGCACCGGCACCAGCGCGAGCGCGACGCTGACGCCCGATCCCAAGGACTTCGGCACGGTCGCCGTCGGCTACAGCAGCGGGCCGCAGACCTTCACGCTGACCAACACCAGCAATGGTCCGCTGCTGGTCGGCGCGGTCGCCCTCGGCGGCACGCCGGAATTCACCCTCGTCAAGAACGATTGCACCGGGACGACGCTGAATGCCGCAGCGCCGGGCAATACCTGCGAGATCATCGTCCGCTTCACCCCGACCGGCGGGCCGGTCAACAGCCCGAAGAGCGGCAGCCTCAGCGTGGCCCTGCCGAACGCTGGCGTCGCCACCGCGCAGCTCTCGGGCACGCCGATCGCGCCGACCGCGCAGGTTACCCTCACCCCGCAGGCCGCCAACTTCGGTTCGGTGGCGATCGGCTACAGCAGCCCGATCCAGACCTTCACGCTGACCAATACCGGCACCACGGCGGTCACACTCGGCGCTCCTGCCGCCGCGATCGCCCCGGCCAACCCCGACTTCACCCTGATCGCCTCGGGTTGTGACGGCATCACCCTCAACCCTGCGCGGCAGCCAGGCAACAGCTGCACCATCCTTGTCCGCTTCAACCCGCAGGCGGGGGTGATCGGCAATCGCAGCGCCTCCCTCGCCGTGAACCTGGGGCCGAACAACGGCTTCGCGATCGCGGCCCTCAACGGCCAGGCCACCGCCTCGCCGCAGCGCTCCGCCACCCTCACGCCGGCCACCCACGACTTCGGGAACGTGGTCAGCGGCCAGCTCGGCCCGATCCAGGACTTCGTGCTGACCAACACCAGCACCACCCTGGACCTGCCGATCACCGCCGCCGCGATCCTGAACAGCGACAACACGAACTTCACCATCCTCAGCGACGGCTGCGCGATCCCGACCCTACGCACCCTGGCGCCCGGTCAGATCTGCACCATCCAGGTGCGCTTCAACCCGACGACGACCGGGCTGAAGTCCACCACGCTGACGGTGGCCCTGCCGAACGGCGGCGCGGTGAACGCCTCGCTCTTCGGCACCAGCATCACCAACACCTACACCGTCACCCCGACGCAACTGGCCTTCGGTGACCAGGCGAGCGGCACGGCCAGCGCGCCGAAGTTCGTGACCGTCACCAACACCAGCAACGGCACGCTCGACATCGGCGGCATCGTCGGCCCGGCGGCGAACTTCACCATCGTCGGCGACCTCTGCTCCAACAAGACCCTCGCGATCGGTGGCTCCTGCACCTTCGGGGTGGTCTTCGCCCCGACCGGTATCGCGACCGGCCCGGTGGTCAACACGGTGTCGATCCCGGTGCCCGCCGGTACGACCGCTCCGGCGACGGTCAACCTGACCGGTAACGTCACCGCCGCCCCGCAGGGCGCGGTCACGCTCGACCCAGCGGCCTTCAACTTCGGGAACTCGCAGGTGCCCACTCCCACCCTACCGCACACCTTCACGCTGACCAACAACGGCACCAAGGCCGTCACGGTGACCAGCGTCACCCTCGCCGGTACCAGCCCGGAGAACTTCTCCGTGATTCTCGGGAACAACTGCACCGGCGCGGTGCTCAACCCGGGGGCGAGCTGCTCCGTCCAGGTGGTCTTCCGCCCGACCGCAGTCGGCGCGCTCCAGGCCACCCTCTCCTTCGTCACCGACGCACCGGGGAGCCCGACAGTCGCGGCCCTCTACGGCGTCGGCATCAGCCCGCGCGTCACCGTCACCAGCCCGACGAACGGGCGGCTGGACTTCGGTAACGTCCAGATCGGCACGCAGAGCATGACCCAGCGCGTCACCGTCACCAACAGCTCCAACGGCCCGATCACCTTCGCTGCACCAGCGAAGGACGGCAACTATTTCATCGTCAATGACAACTGCGCGAGCAAGACACTCGAGGCCGGTGCGACCTGCACCTTCGATGTCCTCTTCGCGCCGACCGGCACCCCCGGCCCGCAGCCCGGCTCGGTGACGATCAACACCACCGCCGTGGGTGGTGCCCCCGCCGGCACCTACGTGGTCGCCCTCTATGGCATCGGCATCACCTCGCAGGTGACGATCACCCCGAACGGCGGCCGCCTCACCTTCGCCGACACGCAGGTTGGCACGCAGAGCGTTGCCCAGACGCTCACCCTGACGAACGGCTCCGGTGGCCCGATCACCATCGGGACGCTGGGCATCGCCGGGCAGTACCTGGCCTTCAACGACCGCTGCACCGGGCAGACGATCCCGGCGAGTGGCACCTGCACCCTCGGCGTCATCTTCGCCCCGACCGCAGTCGGCCCGCAGAACGGCACGGTGACGATCCCGGTCGGCACCAGCAGCTATGTGGTCGCCCTCTACGGCGTCGGCATCACGGCGGTCGCGACCCTTGACCAGTCCCAGCTCGACTTCGGCAACGTCCTCGTCGGTGCCGAGAGCGCGCCCAAGACGGTCACGGTCACCAACCGCAGCGCCGGGCCGCTCTCCCTCGGGGCGGTCACCTCGCCCGACGCTCGCTACGTCGTCTCGGTCGATAACTGCTCGAACACGACCATCGGCGCTGGCGCGAGCTGTACCTTCACGGTGGTCTTCCGCCCGGACCAGACCGGCGGCATCGTGAACGCGCAGATCAACGTCAACCCCGCCACCGCCCCCAATGCGACGACCCTGCCGAGCCCGCTGATCATCACGGTCAAGGGTGTCGGGATCACGGCGGCGGCGACCTTCAGCCCGGTGAAGTTGGACTTCGGCAACCAGCCGACCAACACGCCGAGCGGCACGCAGACGATCACCTTCACCAATAACAACGTCGGCCCGGTCAGCCTCACCGGCCTCTCGATCGGCGGGACGCCGCTCACGCCGACCACCTCCGCGCCGAACGACTTCCAGATCGTCGGAAACTTCTGCGCCCCCCGCAACGGCGCGCAGGTCGTCCTCCCCGCGAACGGCTCCTGCACCGTCAGCTTCTTCTTCCAGCCGACCGCCACGGGCCAGCGGACCGCGCTGCTCCAGATCACCACCAACAGCAACGGCAGCCCGTTCACCGCGCTGCTCGCCGGTGTCGGTACGACCTCCTCGGTCGCCATCACGCCGGGCTCGCTCGACTTCGTTCAGCAGCAGGTCGGGGTCCAGACCGCGCCGCAGACGATCACCCTGGTCAACCCGAGCAACGGGCCGCTCACCATCACCGGTATGACCCTGGCCGGGACCAACCCTGGTGAGTTCATCCTATCGAACGACACCTGCACCAACGCCGTCCTCGGCAATGGGGCGGGCGGGCGCGTCTCCTGCACGGTCGATGTCAGCTTCAAGCCGACGAGCCAGGGTCCGAAGTCGGGCGTGGCCCGCTTCACCACCAGCGCGCCGGGCGGCCAGCTCGATGTAACCCTGCTCGGCACGGGCTTCCTCCCGGTGCCGGTCCTCCAGGCTGCGGCGGTGGACTTCGGCAACCAGGTCATCAGCATCACCAGCGTCGCGCAGACGGTGACCGTCACCAACCGCGGCCCTGGCACGCTGCAAATCGACAGCGTCACGATCACCGGCGCGAACGCGGGTGACTTCAAGATTCTGTTCAACAACGGCTGCGCCGGGCAGATGACCCCGAACCAGTCCTGCCAGGTCCAGGTGAACTTCACCCCGACCGCGCTCGGCCAGCGGCAGGCGTTCCTGACCTTCAACACGAACCAGACGCTGCTCACCGGTAACGGCACCCCCGTCCCCACGTACACCATCACGGTGAATGTGGCCGGGAACGTCGCTGGCAGTGGCTGCACAACCTCCATCAGCCCGGTTGGCCCGTACCTGGGCAACCAGCAGGTCACGCTGACCGCGACCTTCAATCCGCTGACGACGGTCTTCAACGGCTGGACGCTCGACGGCACGTTCGTCGGCTTCGCCAACCCGCTGAACTTCAGCGTCGACAACAGCAGCCACAACGTCCTCGCCACCTGCGTGCCGAAGCCGGGCTTCAACGATGTGAACCCCGGCACGCCGTACAACGACGCGATCATCCAGATGACCGCGCGCGGCTTCATCCGCGTCTACGGCGACGGCACGTTCGGCCCGAACGACGGCATCCTGCGCGCCCAGATGGCCGCGATTACCACCCGCCTGGCCGGCTGGAGCAACCTCGTCAAGCCGAACATCTTCACCGACCGCTGCATCGCCAGCGGGTGTGTGGATGACGAGTTGTGGAACAGCGTCGCGGTCACGGCCTTCTTCCAGGTCGCGCGCGGCTACGATGACAGCACCTACCGCCCGTTCGATCAGGTGGCGAACATCCAGGCGGTCGCGTTCATCACCCGCACGATGGTGAAGCTCGGCTACTGGCAGTTCCAGCCGGACAACACGCAGATCTACCCGAATATCGATGCGGGGACCGGCCACCGGATCGATATCTCGACCTACTACTTCTACGTCGGCGCGGTCCCCGGCACCAACCCGGTCAACAACTGGAACGAGTGGGACCAGAACTCCACTCGGGCGTACTTCGCGGGTATCTACTGGCAGGCGTACCAGAGCTACTTCGGGGTCGATCGGATGCCGTAAGGCACACCGCTCGGGCGGGGGCGGGGCTGCGGCCCCACGCCCACCCCCGTTGTAATCGGTACACGTAGAAGGGCGGGGCCTCCACTGTAGAGGCCCCGCCCTTCGCGTCTATTTCTTGGCGATTGCCACGCCGGATGCGGTTCCCACCGCGTCGGCTCCGGTGCGGCGTCGGCCCTACAGCACCGGGCAGAATGCTTGACCTTCACAGCCGGTCCAGTCCTCGAAGGGGACAGTGTCCCCCGGAGGGGAGCTACTGCCCTTCAGGGGTAGTGCTGCCCTTCATGGGTACGGTGTGCCCTTCAGGGACACTTCAGTCCCGGTCATCGCTGAGCCAGGCCGTATGAGCAGCGCCCTAGCGCCCCTTCTCGAACGCCGAGGTCGGGACCAGCCCGATCCGCGCGGCATGGAGCGCCGCCTGCGTGCGCCCCCGGCACCCCCAGCTTGCTCAGGATGCTGCTGACAGGGCTCTCGATCGGGCTCTCGTTGACGCCGAGGTTGGGCGCGATCTCCTTGTTCGACTGCCCGGCGGCGAGCAGGCGCAGCACATCGGTCTCGCGCTCGGTCGGCACCTCGCGCATCAGCCGCGCCGCCGCGCGGGAAAGTTGCGTCTGTCCGGCGGCGGCTCCTTGATCGCGCGGATCAACTCGTCGGCCTGCGTATCCTTCAGCAGGTAGCCGATCGCCCTGGCCCGCACCGCGCCGATCACCTTGTCGTCTTCCAGCACGCTCGTCAGCGCGATCACCTCGGTATCCGGCAACTCGCGCCGCAGGTGGCCGCTCGTCGTGATGCCATCCATCCACCGGCATCCAGGAGATCCATCACCATCACATCGCGGCATAGCGCGCGCCAGGCGCAGCCCCTCCGCGCCGGCAGCCCCTTCGCGGACCACGTCGATCTCCACGTCGAGCCCCAGGAACATCCGCAGCCCCTGCCGCACGATGTTGTGCTCGTCCACCAGCAAGACCCTGATCGGCCATCGCCCTGCCTCGCCATCGCTCACACGAATGCCCGCCTCGTGCGGGGACTACCAGCCGTTACGCTCGGCCCGTATGAGGAACGTTTCTGGCCCCCGCCCTGTCTTTTGGCCGCGAGTATGGCCTCCGGCCCCGCGCCAAAATGGCGCGGGAAGGCGGGAATTGCGTGGTACACTTGGAACGATTGGGCCACCGCCGCCGAGTCGCTCCGTGCGCTCGGCCAGGCGGTGTCGATGAGGAGAGAGGCCGAATGGCGAAGCAGAACCGTGGGAAACAGCGGCAGTCGAGCATCCCGGTGGAGCAACTCCCGCCGCTGAATAACGAGACGATCAATCAACTGGTCCAGATGCTCGATGGCGGGCAATTCCTGGAAGCGCTCATGATCCTGGAGGCGTTGCGCGAGGAGCACCCGCGCGAGGCGATCATCTACAAGCTCCTCGGCATGGCCGCCGGCGAGGTCGGCGATCTCGCCACGTCGGCCGAGCAGTGGGAAGAGGCCCAGCGCCTCGATCCGGGCGATGCCAGCCTCTGGCGGCTTCTCGCCGGGGTCTATCAGAATCAGGGCCAGGTGGTCCACGCCCTGCGCGCCCTGCGCCGCTACGTCACCGAAGAGCAGGACGACGAGGACTTGCCGCAGATCGTCGCGCTGCGAGACGCGCTCGACGACGCGATGCACGATCTCGGTGAGAACTATGGCGTCACCGCCGCCGCCGCCGAGAAGGCGGGACTCCTGCTGGAGCGCGGGCTGCGGCTGATGGACCGCGAGGATTATCAGGGCGCACAACGCCAGTTCCGCGATGCGGCGCGCACGATGCCGGGGTGGGTTGCCCCGCTCAACGATCTGGCCCTCTGCCAGTTCGAGCTTGGTAACTTCGATGCCGCGCTCGATACCGCCAAAGATGTGCTGAAGAGTGCGCCGGATGATCTGCACGCGCACGCCGGACTCGTCCGCTACCTGACGATCCTGGGGCGGCGCGACGAGGCGCTGGCCTACAGCGAGCAGCTCTGGGAGATCGTGCAGGGCGCGCTCGCGCGGCAGGCCGCCGCCGATGACGACGAGGCGCGCGAATTCTTCCTCTTCGAGCAGGCGGCCAATGCCTTCACTTTCCTCGATCAGGACGACCGTGTGATCGGCACCCTCGAGGAGCAGCCGCCGGAGACGCTGAGCGACAATGGCATGATCCTCCTCGCCGCCGCGCTCGCCAATGTCAACCGCAAGCCCGCTGCGGCGGAGTTGCTGCGCGCGCTGGAGCCGAATCCGGTGGCGGGGCGGCTGTCCGAGGCGCTGACCCTCAACGAGACGCCCCCCGGTCGGCGCTTCCCGGCGATCGATCCGGTCCAGCTCCTGCCGCCGAAGGTGGCGGAGCGGGTCGACAAGGAGCTGTCCACGGTCGACGCCGCCGACCTCGCCGAGCCCGCCACGCGGCGGGAACGGCTGAGTACGGTGCTGGCGCATACGCCGACCTTCCTCCCCGCCTTCTACTCCTCGCTCTGGATGGGGGACGAGCTCGCCTCCGCCAACGCGGTTGGGCTGCTGCTGCGGATCGGGGTGCCGGAGGCGATCGAGGCGGTCCGCACCTTCGCCTTCGGGCGACTCGGACCGGACGAGACGCGCCTGCACGCGGCGCTCCTCTTGCGGCGCGACGGGCTGGTCGAGTCCAGTCGTCCGCTCCTGCTCTGGCAGGATGGGCGCTATCAGGAGATGAGCCCGCCGCGCTACGAGATCACGCAGGGGGAGGAGCCCGCCAGGCCCTACAGCACTGCGGTCGCGAAGATGATGACCAAGGCGCTCGATCGCCGCGCCCACGATGACATCGCGGGGGCGGAGCGGCTCTACCGGCAGGTACTCGACCAGGATCCGGCTATCGCCGAGGCCGCGCAACAGCTCGGCCTGATCGCGCTCGTGCGGAACGACACGGCGTTGGCGGAGGACTACTTCGCCCGCGCGCTCGCGAGTCGCCCGGACTCGGTGATGGCGCGCGCCACGCTGGCCTCATTGCGGATCAGCCAGGGGCGGCGCGACGAGGCCCGCGAGTGGCTGATCCCGGTGATCGACCGCACGACCTTCCAGGCCAACGAATTCGCCTCGGCCATCTTCACCGTCGCCGAACTCGCCGCCGCCGATGGCGATCCGGGTCGCGCGCGGCAGCAACTCCGGTTGCTCCTGGCCTATATCCCCGCCCACACCCCGGCCCGGATGCGCCTGCGCGACCTCGAACAGGAAGAGGCGGAGCGCAAGCAGGCCGCTCAGTCCCCGGCAGCCCCGCCCGATTACGGCAGCCTGCTGCGCGGGACCGACAGCGGCGGCAGCGGCCTCACGCTGCTCGGCCCGCGCTAGAGCAAGGCGCAGAGGGCTTGGCCCGGCGTTCCGGAGGTGTGAACTACCGATGAAGGGCAGTCGCCCGCTCCGGGCGACACTCAGCCCCCTGAAGGGCAGTAGCTCCCCTCCGGGGGACACTGTACCCATGAAGGGCACACTGGCCCCGGCTGCGGGTCAAGCATCCCGCACGCCGCTGTAGATCGCGC
>JAABUK010010303.1_pt1 | contig 12513 bp, 1 predicted proteins | sample 5559141 | NCBI WGS metagenome assembly JAABUK01 (sample SAMN10711869, study PRJNA513367) | rock metagenome | isolation source: Antarctica rocks | place: Antarctica: Victoria Land, Pudding Butte nord | collected 2016-01-03
GGTTATTATTATAAGATGCTTTATAAAGTACGTATAAGATTTTTAATTATTAGGAATCTACTTAATAAGCCTTTATTAGATATTATTTAAATACTATTAGTATCTTAACTAATATAATATAGTATAATAGTAATTCTTTATACTATTATAAATAGGCTTTATCAAAAGCTTATATATATAGAATATTAAATATATTAATAGTATTAATAGACTTATAGTTATCCTGAAGTCTTAAAAGGATATCTAAGATAATATTTAATTTTCCTAACTTATACTTTATAATAGATTTAAATTAAGAAAGGTATAATAATATATAAACTAGCTATAGATTTAGCTTATTAATAAATAATAAAATAAGGCTTATTTAGTAATTAATAAGTACTATAACGGAGTAGTTAATATAAATAATAGTAGGTAGTTTCTTAAAAGACTTAATTAAGTAATAAGTCCTCTTAACTACCTATATAATATTTACTACTTCTAATTTAATTAATTAATAGTTTTATTTAGCCTAGTTTAATATTTTATTAAAGAATATAATTAGTTAAATATCTATCTTATTAAAGCCTTTAATAAGTTCTCCCTTAATATAATAAATTATTACTATAAAATCCTATCTTTTAAATATATTAAAGTTAATAAATAAGGTCCTTATTATATTAAAATAGATAAGGAAGGTAGGGTTATTAAAAGTAGCCTTTAAATCTATAAAAGCCTTTTATTCTACTTTAATAGGATTATAAACTACTTATATTAATTATATTTTCCTTATAAAGCCTTTAATATCCTTAAGAAGGATCCTAGTAAGATTAATCTTATATTATTAAAGTAGATTAGCTTATTAAGTATACCTTAATATTAATAAATAAAGTTAACTATTTAGGCTTAAGAAGATTTTTAAATCTTATAATAAGAATAGGAAGAGAAGAGTATTAATTATAATAAGTTTCTCCTTAATATTAGATAAGCCTAATAAATTAACCCTCTAACCTAATAAGGTAATAGATAAGTAGCCTAAGAATATTTTCTTAAGGTTAACCTAATACTCTTAATATAAGCTAAATAGTTTATATAAGTAGGTAAGATACTTAAATAATATCTTTAAAAAGCTAATAATATTATCTATATAAACCTTTATAAAGCTCTTAAATAGGTAGAGGAGCTTATTAATCTATTATTAAATATAAGGTAATAAGCCTTTATACCTTATAAGGATAATATTATATTACTCTTAATTATAATATAAGACTATTATAAGCTTATATTAGTTACGCTTTTAGATATTAAATTAATAGAATTAACTAGTACGATTTATAATAGAGATATATAAATGGCTTATAATTACTAATATAAATTTAAATTATATAAGTAATAGATAGCTATCTAAAGAAATTATTTTATTAAATCCTTAAATATTAATTATTACTTATCCCTTATAACCTTCTAGCGTATTCCGCTAGATTATAAATATAAGATAATTAAATAAAGTAGGTTAATTTAATTAAGTTATTTTATCTTAAGAGTATAATTTCTTAAATATCTTATTAATAAGGTCTTTATCCTTCTAATTAATAAGATATATATAAGAAGGCTTTAATATTATATTAAGCTTTAATAATACTAATATCTATTCCTCTTTAAATATATTTATTATTATACCTTAATCTATCTAAATATTAGGGAATTTTATTATTATAATAATAATCTTCTCTACTACCTTAAGTAAACTATAAATTATAATATTATTAGGTAATATATTTTTAAGAGAAGGATTTATTAAGGACCTTAATAATTCCCTTGATATAATTATAAGAGGTTATATAATCTTAATATATATTACTATTAAAATTATAAAGCCTTTAATAATTAACTTCTAAAAGCTAATATTACTTACTATTAATAGAGTATCTACTAGTATAATAAGGTAAATACTATTTTAGTTATACTTAATAAATAACTTAAGATATACTTTATATAAAAGGTATATAAGAATAGAGGAAGTATTTTATATATATATAAAAGATATTAATATATTAATAATATATATATAAATATTACTATTACTAAAGTCCTAGGTATACTTAAGCTTAAAAAGGAAATTTCTATTAGAGGGGATATCCCCTTTATAAATTATAAGAACTTATATAATAGAGTATATAAGTATAATAATAGTAGATCTTATCTTAAGGATACGCTTAATATTAAGTAAAGAGTATATATAAATATTAATAAGTATAGTAAGGTCTTAATAATAATTAAGGGTAATAATTTAGTTATTAAAGTTAAGGACTATCTTTTATAAAAATTAAGATTTTATTATTAATAAGTAGATTTATCTTTAAATTTTCTATTCAATAGACTTTTATAACTATTAAGATAGTTATTATACTACTATTAGTTATACTATTAATATAAATTTTTATAAGGAAGTATTTATTTATCTTTATAACTTTATTATTAATATCTTATATAGGTATTAATAATACTATTTTTTTAATCTTAATAATAAGTAAGACTATCTTTATATAAGCTTACTTAATTAAGGTAACTAAACATTTATTATCTAAGTAAACTTTAATCTATTAAGTAGCTATAACCTTAATAAATTAAGAGATATTAATTATAGTATACTTCTATCTCTAGAAGTTATATCTTAGGATCTTTAACTAATTAGGAATAATAATAAATATAACTACTAATATATTACTTAGTATAAATATATAGTTTATAGAAGGCTTTATAATAGATATTAAAGGCTTTTATAATACTTAATACTAATATTATAGATAATTAAAGCGCTTATTTCTAGATATAAAGATAAATATATAAGAGGAATAAGTATAACTATCTAATATCCTTAGTTAAGTTATAAAGTTAATATCCGGTATTCTATATAGAATATTATATTTAATAAGGTTATTATTATTCTTATTTAATAAATCCTTACTTATATAATAAGATTTGTATTAATTTAATAGATATTACTTACTACTAGAAATATTATCTACTAGCTTAATAAGCTTATTATAAAGAGAAATAAGGCTAATAATTATCTTATAATTATCTAGGCTAATAATTACCTTAATCCTATCTTATAAATTATAAAGGATAAGGCTATTATTACTACTAACTAGGCTATTATCTAGAATCTAATATATTTATAAAGCCGGTTATAATCTATAGTCTTTATATAAGAGGAGGTAAAGCTTAAGGGGCGTTTTACTAATACTATTAATTTAATTAATAAGCTTAATTACCCTAATAAGATTAAAAAGGAGGTTAAATATTATTATATTAATAACCCTATTGATATAACTAGTTACTAACCTAATTTAAAGAACTATATTAATTATATTACTTATTAGGCTTATATTACTAGGTCTACTTATTATTAGAGGCTTTAATAGTTTGATATCTACTAGCGTAAGCCTACTACTTATATTTATTATTATTAAAATCTATGATAAAGTTATTTATAAATATATTATTAATAGGGTAATAGATATCTTAATAAAGCCTTAAATTTAATATATTATAAATAATATTAAGTTAAATCTTAATATCCTTTAAGCTAAAGTCTTTAATAGATTATAATATCTTAATATTAAACTTCTTAAACTTATAATAATTTATTATATCTCTTATTATATAGTTCTTATATAATATAATATTAATTATAATATTAAATAGCTATTAAACCCTTTTTAATAAGAGTTTATATTACTTATTAATATTATTATTAAATAATATAATATACTACTCTATCTCTAAGAGTTTATTTATCTACTACTTTAAGGCCTAACCGCGGAGACTTAATTAAATATTATTTTAAATTATAATAAGGTCCTTAAGTAAGTATATCTACTTAACTTACTTAATAAATAGATATATATCCCTAAAGTAAGTCTCTTTATTAATAAACTTAATAACTACCCTTATACTAATAAACTTACTATTATATATTAAATTAAAGAATCCTAAGTCTCTAAGATTTTATTAAAAACCTTAATTATCCTTATTAATAATATTATTACTTACCGCGCCTATTAAGCCTTTGGGGCCTAGTAGATTAAAAGGACCTTATTATAAGAGGTTTTCTTATAAGTATTAAAGTATACTAGCGTTAATAGCTAGTTATATAATAATATTAATAGGGATATTCTATATTATACTTTTAGAAGAATTAAGATTATTTTTAAGGCTAATTAATTAATTATAGATAACTTCTTCCGCTAATATCTACCTAATAATATTATTAATAGAGGTTAGCTTAAGAGTAATAGATAATTTTATAAAGGAGAATAGATTTATAATTAATAGTTTACCTATTAATAATATAGACTAAGATACTATAAGAGGCTATAGTAATAAAGGCTCTAAGAAGGGCCTTATTAATTCTATTAATTCAGGAGGAAACGCTAAGTAATATTAAGAGCGTATAATAACTTATCTAAAATAATAATTAATAATATAAATAAGAGCTCTATTAATAGCCTAATTAAGTAGCTAAGATAATCTTAAGTTATTAAATACTAATAAACTAGCTAGCTCTAAGGATATAAACTTTAAATATTATTACTACTCTCTTTTAAAAATAAAATAATAGGACTAAATAGGCCTAAGGTTCTTTTAAATAATATATAAGATAATAAACTCATTAATCTTATTAATAATAGTATTATAAATATAACTAATCTTAATAAAGTTATTTAATTAAAAAGTAAGTAAGATAGTCTCTTATATAATAAGAGGGAAAGGAGCTATAATAAGATTAGCTTTAAGAAGGTTTAAAGAAATAAGCTAAATACCTTTATAAAAATAATAAAAATCTTAGATAACTCCTTATTATTAAATAATAAAGTAAGGGAGTAGATAAATAAGGCTATTAATAGCTAATAACTCTAATAATATAAGAAGGATCTAATATTAATAAAGGCTTTTATAAATAATCTAAATAAGAGTAGAATAAACTTAAGAGATAATAGACGTAGTAGAAGACTTATTAATTAATAAAAGACTAAATCTTATTAATATTATAAGGATAGCTAATTCCTGATAGATAATTAAATAATATTTATCTAGGATAATAATATTACTATTATTATTATAGTAGTATAAGGCTATAACTATAGAAGTATATATATATTAGATAATTATAGAGAATTACTAAGATCCCTATAACTAAAGGATACCTGCGGAAGCCTTCTATCTCCGCTACTATCTCTGTTACTACTAAGTAAATGTAAATAGCATTCGCTAATACTATAATAAGAAGTAATACTTATAACTAATTTTAATAATTAAACTAAAGTGTAATTTATAAGGTATTTATATAATACAATTATAGTTATTCTTTATAAGTATTCCTTATAACTTATAGTTAATAAGGTAAGTATAAAGTATTAGATTATATTACTACTCTAGTTTAAATAAGAAATCTTAATTATTAGGTAGAAAGGTAGGTTTAATTAGTATTATTACCTACGGTAGTTATAAGGTAAAATAACTATAGTAAGCCTTAAATATATTTACTACCTAATATATTCGCCTTATTACCTTATATTAATATTAATTATAATATTATAACTATTAATATATATTAATTTCTTAATAATATTAATAATTATATTCTTAGGCTTAATAATATTATTACTAATCAATATTCTAGCTCTAAGGTTATTAATTAGATAAATTTCGCGTATAAAATATATAAAAACTTTATTTCTACTAGGAGTATTAGTCTAGTTCATTAAATGATTAAAGGATGATTAGCTATCTATAAGGTAGAAAGCTACTAAGTGGTATTACTAAGGCAAATGCGTTAGCATGCCTTAGCAAAGCTATTATATTATAATAATAAACCAGTAATAAAATAAGACGTTAACATCCTTATTAATAGTAATAGTAAGTATATAATAAGACTTTACTACTACCTATTTACCTTATAAGTAATAACTAAATCTATTATATTCTTTAACCGCTTAATATTTATTTATTAATTATATTTTATACTATAACCTTTCTACCTAATAAGATACTTTATAGTTATATTATATCCTCTTTTAATAAAGCGCTTATTAATTAGTCTATTAAGTTTATATAACTAGATATTATTAGTATTACCCTTAATAAAGATAGATAGTAGTTCTTTTAGTTATAACTAGTTAAAAGGATTATTAGCGGGATTAGGATAAAGTTCTAATTAGGTAATAGTAAATATATTATAAATCTTCTAATAATTAGGTATAATAAGATAATAGGTAAGATATCTAACTTATTCAATAACTTTAAAAGGGTTAATAAATTATTATATATACTTCCTATCTAATAAGGCTATTAATAGGATAGAATAGTTATAATAAAGGTATAAATAGATATTATTATTAATATAAAAGAATTAGGGTTAATAATATTAATTATAATAAAATTTAAAGTTTATCTAGGTAAAGGTAATTATATCTAATACTTATAAGCGGGTTATATCCTTAGGTATAGTCTACCTTTTATAAGTACTAAGATCTAGTAGCTAGTTAAGAGAAAAGTTATAAGTAACCTTATTAAATATCTAATTACTTAGGGTAGATAGTAAGTTATTATAACTTACCTAAATAATTAAGATTATAAGTAGCTAGGTAGAGATATTATCTAATATATATATCTAGAAGTATAAGGTAATTTCTATAATCTAATTAATATACTTACTAGATCTATTAATCTAGGGATAATATATTCTAAAATATAGTAGCTTAATTTTAAGCTTAATAAATAAGGTAGTTTATAACTTACTTAAGAACTTTTAATCTCTATTAAATATTATTTACTTTAATAAGCCCCAATTAATCTTATAAAGCTAGTATAATAGTTAATTAGCCTAATTTATAACTTTACATATAATTTTACTAGGAATAAGTATAATTTTCTAAGAGAACTTATCTATTATTAATATAATAGTATTATATCCTTTAATAGAAGTAGGTAAAGTAAGGATAAAATTAATAATTAAAGTATAAAAAGATACTAGAGGTAATAAAATTGGCTATAATAAACTATTAGGTAGATATTATAATATCTAATATAACTAATATTAAGGATAATATCTTAAGAAGTCTTATAAATACCTTATAAGTCCCTTAATATACTATTATTTTAATAAAATCTTATAATATCTAATAAATCTAATATATTTTAAATAGGTAATCTTAAGGAAAGTTTTAATATAGGTAGCTAGTATATAAAGATAATAAAGCTATTTAAAACTAATCCTTTATATAAAGCTATTAACCTCCTAATAAAATAGAAGTTTTATTATATCCTTAATAATAAGAGATTTATTTTTATAAAAAACCTTATTAATCTTATATTATAAGGTATCTACCTTATAACTATTAATAAGTTTCTACCTTAAATTAGGATTAATTTTAATAAGACTAGTAATATAATAGGCGTAGCCTTATAGGGTATTAAGCTCTCCCTTAGTATCTTTAATAACTCTTATAATAATAGGGTTATAAAGATATAATAATATATTAGGAATAATATATTACTTACTAAGCTTATAACAGAATTTTATATTATTAAAATATTATATATACTTAAAAGCGCGGATAAGGCGAAGATTTAATTTAATAATTAATAATAATATTATAAATATCTATTTAACAATACCTAGTATTATAATATAATATTTATATATAATAGTTTATAGAGTAGACTCTATTATATATTAGACTTTACTTAGTACTTAAATAATACTAGTAAGTTTTAATTTAATAGGTTAATATTATATCTTAGTATCTTTTAATAGATAGTTAAGGAATAGTACAAGATAGACTTAAAATTAATTAAGATATTTACTATCTTTAATAGTCCTATTAATATAATAGATTATAGCCTTAAAGTTAAAGACTTTACTTATATTAAGATTTATATATAAGATAATCTTATTATTAAAATAAGATAAAAAGGTAGGTAATAATAATACCTTTTAAAATACTTTAAATAATATTAATTTAAGGTTAGAAGATTAATTAATTATTATTATTTTATAAAGTTTTAATATTTATTACTTACCTTAAGGGAGAGTATAAGTATAAGTATCTTATACTCTTAAATTAGTTTTAAAATAGCTATATAATAGGTAATATAACTTTATAACTAACCTATTATACTAAGGTATATCTTAAGTTAAGATAATAATTTAAGAAATAAGAGCCTTAACATAGTAAAGAGCTTATCCTCTATTATAAATAAATTAAAGGAGTTAACATTTTACCTAAGTAATTAGATTAATAGGAATCCTAAAAAAGCCTTTATAAGATTTATTAATATACTATACTATTAAAGTAGCTTAAAGACTTATTAAAGGTATTAAGTATACTCCTCTAGTATCCTAAAGCATATAATAATATTATTAATATATACCTTAATAAATTAATAGTAAGTATAAAGGAGATAATTAATTTACTATTAAATATAAGCTAGGGAGTTCTTATAACTTATAACAGTAATATTAAATAACTCTTAGCTATAGTAGCTAATAATAGTTAGCTTATAATAGTCCTTAAGATATATATATTAATAATAATAAAAATTAGTAGTATTAATTATATTAATATAATAATAGTCTTTAATACTAATAATTAGCTCTAATTATAATAGTAAGGCGTAAATATTAAGTTAAGTAATTATATTTAATTTATAAATATCAATTATTATACGCCCTTTATATTTCCTATCTAATATAATCTTTTAAATAACAAAAATTAAGAAATTAAATAGTATTAACTTAATTATTTAATTAAGTTTATCTTATTTATATAGCTTATTAAAGGTCTTATTAAAGATCTTCTTTAACTTAATATTAAGTAAATATACTTTTACTATCTTTAAGATTTAGTATTCCTAATTAAACTCTAATAGTATTCTTATTTATTTATATTAAAGGATATTTATAAATCCTCCTTCCTCTTAGATTTTAAAAAATTTATTAATTATATCTTAAATTAACTAATATCTATTAGAAATAGTAGTACTATTAGATATAATAAAGTTAATTATAATTAGAGCTACTAAGGTTTCTAATATATAAGGTATAAATACTATTAGTAAGATAGAGGCTACTAATATAGATAGTATTAATAAAGTAATAGCTAATATTATTATTATAAATATTATAAATATCTTATTAAAATTTTACAAAGCTAGCTAGTATAATATTTACTTTTTAGATAATAGGTAGCTAATTTAATAATATCTTTAATATCAAACTTAAATATTATATAATAGTATCTATTAAACTTAGGTTCCTAAATAGTATTTAATTAATAATTTCTAAGTATAATAACTACCTAGTTACTATTGTTCTTTATAAGTATAGTAGAAAGTAAAGTATTAATAAAGTAAGTATAAAGAGAGAGTCTATATAATTAATTAAGCTTAAAGAAAAGTTATAATCTAATAATAAGGTATAATAAATTAGGATTTATATTTAAGATTTTAAAGGTATAATAATAGTTTACTTAATATATACTAGATATATAATAGGCTTATTACCTCTTACCTTTATTTCTAGTAAGATCTATATATTATAACTATTAATTAAGGCCCTTAATTAAGAGGCTAAGATATTAATTTATTTAAGGATTATAATATTTATATTAATAAGTATATTTACCTTTAAATTATTAATAATATAGACTTCTTAAGGAGAAGTTATAATTATATTATCTTTACCTTAATATTTACTAGGTAGATATAAGGATATAATAATATACTTAAATATCTTATACTTAATAGATCTAATACCTTAAATAATTATTAGGCTTATTATAATTTAAACTGATATATCTAGAATAAATACCTTTAAATAAGCCTTATTACCTAGGTTAATACTATATCTAATATTAAAGTATATAATATTTATCTTACCTTCTAATACTAGTATAGCCTTAGCTATTATATAATAATATCCCTAGAAAGTATAACTAATTCTAACCTCCTTTATAAAATTTAAGGATAACTTAATAATCCTTACCTTATAAGGTATATTAATAGTAGCTAGAAAGGCTAATTAAATATTTAATAAAGTAAAGTCCTTTACCTTATCCCCCTAATATAATAAGATTAAAGATTAGATTCCTTATTAAAATTACTAAGGTATTTATAAAGCTAGTTTTTAGAGGTAAAACTCTTATAATAGTATTAATAATAATATTTAGGAGCTAATATAAAGGTAGCCTTAAAGTACTGTTTAGTATTACTATCTTAATATAATTAATAGTAATTAAGGTCCTTATTAATATAATAATTACTTTAAGACTTTTAATACTATTATTAATATTAATATCTTTTAATAATTAGGAGGACTTAGTAATATCCTCCTATTATAATCTACCTTCCTTAATAGCTTAGTAGGTTATATCTTAGGGGTAATATTATTAAAACCTATTACCTTAATAGTTTATAGGTCTTTTATATCCTCTATTATTATTTACTACGTAGGGATACGGATTTTACTAGTTTAATATTAAAATAGATGTACTTATATTTCCTATAATAAGCTATAGCTACTAATAAGGTACTAGTAAGGGCGGATTTTATTAAGGCGCCTATTAGTAGGCTTAATTAGGCTAGTAAATAGACTAATTATCATTATTATACCTATAATTACTATACGCCTGCGGAGTATATTACTACCGTAGTTTATATAGCTAATTATAAGGAAATATTAGCTAAGAAGAGCTACCTTAATAAGTATTCTAATATTAACTAGGCTTATATACTAAATTCTTATTAGCTTAATATAGCTAAGACTAACTATAACGGGCTAGCTTTAATTATATATTAGATTTAATATTAACCGCGTTAAGAAACTAATGAAGAGTTATAACCTTAGTTAATTCTAGTATATCTTATTAGAAGTCTAAAGTAAGATTATTCTAGGTAATAGAGAGCTAGTTAAATATACTTTAGAATTAGGCCGCTCTTATATAATATATAATATTTTAAATATATACTTATAATAATTTACTAGCCTTAGTATTACTAAAAGTATACCTCTTAATCTATATTTTCTTTATAATAATTATAATTTATTCTTTAAAATACTTAGTTAAGGTATCTATTTATAACTTTAATAGAGTAGCTCTAAGAAGATCCTTTTTTAAAGATATTAATTTTATAAAGTACTACTTATATACCTTATTATGTAAATAAGTAGGTAAGATATTAAGGACCTTATTATCTCCCTTAAAGGTAGTAAGGTCTTATAATTTATTAATAAATTTATATATATCCTTATAAAAGGAGTACTATTCCTAATAGATAATAGCTCCTTTACCTTTAATATTAGGTTAAAAGTATCCTATATCCTCTACCTTTAATAAGGTAGCGGCGTTTCTAATACTATTATTGATACTATTATTACCTAGAGGTCCCTATAGGCTAGAGGTACTATCAGCGCTAGGAGTACTAGTAATACTAGGCTAAGGCGGAGTATTCCTAATATAGGTAATAATTATATACTAGATAATTACCTTAATATCTACCTCTACTATTATATCTTTATTATAAAGGCTAATAGGATTACTATAAATAACCTCCTTTATAAAAGACGCTTAGGTTATTATATAGCTATCTACTAGAGATTCTAACACTATTACTATTAGCGGGATATATACTAGTAAATTAGTATAAGATTTATCTTTATAAGGCGTAGGAGGCGCCTATAAATATTAATAAGAATCCTAAATCTATAAGTCTTTCCTAAAACTAGAGATTATAGTATAAATTAAAAAATAATTAATTATCTAATCTAATAGGTATAGAAGTTCTAAGCTTATTAACTTAATAAACTTAATAGAGGTAGATTAAGAATAATAGCTTTACTCCTAAAACTAAGTTAGTCTAGGAGGCCTAAAGTTTCTTTATATAATAAGGGTAATAAAGTAATAGTTAAACTTATTAATTAAGTTAGTATATACGTACCTAGTAGTAATAAATTTAGATAATTAGAAGGTTAAAATAATAATATCCTAGGTAATAAGGGGCGCTAGGATAATAGTAACCTATCTATAAGGTAGAAGAATTATAAATAAGGTATATATATTATAAAGACTAATAGAATAGTACTTTAATAAGATATTAATAATATTTTATAGAAGAATTTACTTAAGGGATAAGGTCTTTCTTATAAAAGACGAAAAGGTAGTAATATAGTCTTAGCATCTCTAGATATACTTACCTCTCTAGTAATTTCTTAGCGGTAGTAATAGTAATTTAATAAGAAGCCTATTAGGACTACCTAATAATAAAGATAGTACTAATAAGGTAGACTTAGTGAAGAGGCTATATAAAGGGCCTTATATTAGATGATATAACGTCCTAGTAGGGTAATATAGAAGTAGAGGACTAGTTAGCTACGAGAACCATAGTTAATAAGCCTAGTTCACCGGATCTTAGTACTATTAAGTAGGGTATAGTACTTTATAATAATAATTAGTATTACTACTATTT